>ERZ1034401.100-NODE-100-length-25588-cov-3.569577_pt1 | contig 25588 bp, 22 predicted proteins | sample MGYA00520601_ERZ1034401 | MGnify/ENA primary metagenome ERZ1034401 (study PRJEB33736, sample SAMEA104288476) | Azolla filiculoides | biome: Urban; feature: water surface; material: ditch water | place: Netherlands | collected 2014 ... | reverse complement strand
CGTCGGAGAAATTTCTGTTTCCGGACCAGATCTGGCACGAAGCCTGACCGATCTTGGTCTGGTCGATGAGTATCGCCTCTATCTCCATCCGGTCGTGCTTGGCCACGGCAAGCCATTCTTCGCCGGTCCCCGGCCACCCCTGCGCTTCGTGGCCAGCGAGCGCCTCGGCGAGGACGTGATCAGGTTGACCTACGCGCCCGCTTGAGCGCGCGGCCGGCAAAATGCGAGAGGATTCTCGATCTCGCCTGGGTTCTACCAGCACAGCCGATAACCGCTCTTGCGGTTGATGATGTCGAGATGCAGATGCGTCTCGTGGGCGGAATCGCTGCCTGGGTCGAGGACCGTGGTGAAGTAGAGGCAGGCGGCCGAGGTGATCGCCCGCTGCAGCGCACCGTCCAAGGTCGAATCCTGCATGCGCGGCTCGATGGAAAAGGTCTTGCCGCTCTTGAACGTGAGGCCGGCAATGTCGACGGCATTGCCGCGGGCGTGTTCTGAGATCTTGCCGTTTTCCGCGCTGTTGCGGTTGCGGCATATGTAGCCCGATGCCTGGTTGACGGTTTTTAGCGCGCCCTTGTCGGACAGGCCAAGCTTTGCTGCGGGGGCGATCATGTCGCGGGTCATCCGGGCAAGCTGCAAGGCCGTTTCGCAACGGAACGTCCCGGCGGGTTCCAGCGCGACTGTTGGGGAGAGCCGCGTCAGCGTTATCGGCCTGTCGATGCCGCAGCCATTGCCGTCGTCGATCCGCGCGGGTTGTTCGAATGTCGCGCCCAGATCCTTCAAGGCTGCCGTGCACGCCTTGAAGCCTGCCTCATCCTCAGTGACAACGGTCGGCGGAGGCGTCTTCGGTTCCGGGGCGGGTTCCGGCGCTTTCTCCGGGGCAGGGTTTGGGGCCGGGGGCAAGTCCGGCTTCGTTGCCGGCACAGATGCTGCCGGTGGGGGTGGCTGGGTGGAGCCCGCGTCGTCGGGCGCGACCGCGTCCGGTGCGTCGTCTTCGTCCGCTTCCTTTGCTGTGCCAGCCGGTTCAACCGCCTCCGGCTTATCGGCAGGTTTCGGCACAGGCGCTGCGACCTGTGGCTTCTCTTCAGGGGTCGGCCCGCGGGCTGGGAGGCTTGCGCCGATGAGCCAGATCATGGCCAGACTTACGCCGAGAAAATTCCGCATTTTGGATCTCGTCTCCCTTTTGCCGCGAGGGCTAACGGTTGGGAGCCGCTTAAGTTCAGTCCATGCTCTGCAATGTTCCCTGAATATGTGCGTCGAATCCCGCTTGCGCAGGGGCAAAGAGCAGGTTATCAAAAACGCCATGAAGATCGTTTTGAACAACAATGCTTGGTGGTGGGTACGCTAACGCGGCCTTGACCAATCATGTCTTGAGACGATTGAACCCAAAGCCGCCCGGAGAACCTGAGGCGGCTTTTTTGTATTCAGGCGCCTTCCAACCGGGCCATGAAAGACGGAGAGAGACTGGAATGTCGACGATCATGCGGGACGACGGGAGCGAGGCCTATGTAACGCGCGGCGGTGTCACCGTAACGCGGCGGCGGCGGCCGACACCCTATGCTGATGCGGTCAGCACGTATGTCGACAAGCTCGACGAGCGGCGCGGCGCGGTGTTCTCGTCGAATTACGAATATCCGGGTCGTTACACCCGCTGGGACACCGCCATCGTCGATCCGCCGCTTGGCATCTCCTGCTTTGGCCGCCGGGTGTGGATCGAGGCCTATAACGGTCGTGGCGAGGCGCTCCTGGCACTGATCGCCGACAAGCTGGCGACGGTATCCGATCTCGATCTCGGTGCCCGCACGGAGCGTCGCCTCGATCTGGAGGTCAAGGTACCGGATCGTGTCTTCACCGAGGAAGAGCGCTCGAAAATCCCGACCGTCTTTACCGTTCTCCGAGCCATCACCGACCTCTTTCATTCCGAGGAAGATGCAGCGATCGGCCTGTTTGGCGCCTTCGGCTACGATCTGGCCTTCCAGTTCGACGCGATCAAATTATCGCTGCAGCGCCCGGAAGACCAGCGTGACATGGTGCTGTTCCTGCCGGATGAAATCCTGGTCGTCGACCACTATTCGGCCAAGGCGTGGATCGATCGCTACGATTTTACCAAGGGCGACGTGACGACCGAGGGGAAATCGGAGGAGATTGCGCCGGAACCGTTCCAGCACACCGACACCATTCCGCCGCGTGGCGACCATCGTCCGGGCGAATATGCCGAGCTTGTCACCAAGGCGAAGGAAAGCTTCCGTCGCGGCGACCTGTTCGAGGTCGTGCCGGGGCAGAAATTCATGGAACGCTGCGACAGCAAGCCGTCGCAGATCTCCAAGCGGCTGAAGGAAATCAATCCGTCGCCGTATTCCTTCTTCATCAATCTCGGCAATCAGGAATATCTGGTCGGCGCCTCGCCGGAAATGTTCGTTCGGGTCAATGGCCGGCGCATCGAGACCTGCCCGATCTCGGGCACGATCAAGCGTGGCGACGATCCGATCGCCGACTCGGAACAGATCCTCAAACTGCTCAACTCCAAGAAGGACGAGAGCGAGTTGACCATGTGCTCGGACGTCGACCGCAACGACAAGAGCCGCGTTTGCGAACCGGGTTCGGTCAAGGTCATCGGCCGCCGCCAGATCGAAATGTATTCGCGCCTCATCCATACCGTCGACCACATCGAGGGCCGGCTGCGCGACGACATGGACGCATTCGACGGCTTCCTCAGCCATGCCTGGGCCGTGACTGTAACCGGTGCGCCGAAACTCTGGGCCATGCGGTTCATCGAAGCACATGAAAAGAGCCCGCGCGCCTGGTATGGTGGCGCGATCGGCATGGTCGGCTTCAACGGCGACATGAATACCGGGCTGACCCTTCGCACGGTGCGCATCAAGGACGGCATTGCCGAAGTGCGTGCCGGTGCGACGCTGTTAAATGATAGCATCCCGGAAGAGGAAGAGGCCGAAACCGAACTGAAGGCATCCGCCATGATTGCAGCCATTCGTGACGCAAAGACGGGCAATGATGCGAAGAACAAGCGCGGCGTGGCCGCTGTCGGGCAGGGGATCAATATCCTGCTCGTCGACCACGAAGACTCGTTCGTGCATACGCTCGCCAACTATTTCCGCCAGACGGGGGCTACGGTGAACACCGTGCGCTCTCCGGTCGCCGACGAGGTTTTCGACAGGCTCAATCCCGATCTCGTCGTTCTATCGCCGGGACCGGGATCTCCGAAGGACTTCGATTGCAAGGCGACGATCAAGAAGGCGCGGGCTCGGCAATTGCCGATCTTCGGCGTCTGCCTCGGCCTGCAGGCGCTGGCCGAAGCCTATGGCGGCGAGTTGCGCCAGCTTGCGGTTCCGATGCACGGCAAGCCGTCGCGCATCCGCATTCTCGAGCCCGGCCTGGTGTTTTCCGGTCTCGCCAAGGAAGTGACGGTTGGCCGTTATCACTCGATCTTTGCCGATCCTGCGACGCTTCCCCGCGAATTCATGATCACGGCGGAAAGCGAAGACGGCACGATCATGGGCATCGAACACACCAAGGAACCGGTGGCTGCGGTGCAGTTCCACCCGGAATCGATCATGACGCTTGGCCAGGATGCCGGCATGCGGATGATCGAGAACGTCGTGGCGCATCTGGCGAAGAGAGCCAAGGTGAAAGCCGCCTGATACCGGTTTCGGCGGGTTGACCCGCTGTTAAACTCTGTGCTTTAGACTGCGCGAACTTGAAACCGCCTGCGCTCCGTCGCGGGCGGTTTTGCATTTTGGGATTGCCCATTGCAATTCGCTCGCATCTGCACGGACACATATGATGGTCGGAACACAAGACAATCTGGTTCAGCGGCTCGCCTTCTGGGGCATTCCGCTGGCGTTTGGCGTGATGGGGCTGAAGCTTCTGGCCTGGTGGCTCACCGGCTCCGTGGCGCTGCTGTCGGACGGGCTGGAATCGACCGTCAATGTGATTGCGGCCTTCATCGCCTATTTCGTCATTCGATACGCGCAAAAGCCGGCTGATGATGATCACCCATACGGCCATCACAAGGCGGAATATCTGTCGGCGGTCGTCGAGGGGGTGCTGATTGTCGTGGCCGCCCTGGTGATCATCAACGAGGCCGTGGCAGCGCTTGCCGATCCGCAGGTGCTGAATGCGCCAGCGCTCGGCCTTGCAATCAATTTTGTCGCGGGTCTGATCAATCTTGTCTGGGCGCGCACGTTGATCCGGGTTGGCAAGTCGCATCGCTCGCCGGCTCTTGCGGCCGATGGCCATCACATCATGTCGGATGTGGTGACGTCGATCGGGGTTCTGGCCGGTCTGGTTCTGGTCGTGATCACCGGCTATGCGATCCTCGATCCGCTGCTCGCCATCCTGGTTGCCTGCAATATCATCTTCCAGGGCTGGAAGGTGATCAGCACCTCCGTCGATGGACTGATGGACAAGGCGGTTGAGGTCAGCGACGTGGAGGCGATCAAGAAAGCGATTGCCGAGAATGCGGAGGGCTCGCTCGGCGTGCATTATCTGCGCACGCGGCGCGGCGGTGCGGTGACATTCGTCGCCTTCGATCTGGTCGTTCCGGCCGATATGACCGTGGTCGAGGCGCACCAGATCTGCGATCGGCTGGAAGCTGCGGTCATGGCCGTGCTGCCGGGCGGGCGCGTGACAATCCATGTGGAACCGGAAAGCGAAGAGGCCCACGGCGTGGGCGTAGCGGTAAAGGGATAAGATTATGAGCATGACCGATGTATCGGGACTGTCGCAACTCGGCCATGCGGTCGAAGCGCCGACCAGCCCGGAGACTGCCGTGATGGAGCGTGTGCCGAACGGCAATGCCGGGACGGATTATGTGGTGCGCTTCACCGCGCCGGAATTCACCTCGCTATGCCCGATGACTGGCCAGCCGGATTTCGCCCATATCGTCATCGACTACATTCCCGGCGACTGGCTGGTCGAATCGAAGTCGTTGAAGCTCTTCCTGTTTGCGTTCCGCAATCATGGCGCTTTTCATGAAGATTGCTCGATTTATATCGGCAAGCGCATTGTCGAGCTGCTCGATCCGAAGTGGCTGAGGATCGGTGCCTACTGGTATCCGCGCGGTGGCATCCCGATCGACGTCTTCTGGCAGACCGGCGAGGCGCCGAAAGGTGTCTGGTTGCCGGAGCAGGGGGTCGCGACCTATCGCGGGCGCGGCTGAAGCCGGTTTTCGCTCTTCAAGCCTGATGTGAGGCGTTGGCGAAAGGCTACTCCCGGCAAGGGGTTGGCAGGATTTGCGAAGAGCTTGAATCAAACGAGAAACGGCGGCCAATGGCCGCCGTTCACATGTCTGGATACTGGTGTGCGATCAGCCGAAGGCGATTGCGGCACCACCGATGACGGTTGCTACGCCGAGCAGGCGAGCGACAACCGGGCCGAAGCGGTTGAGGGCGATCCCGAGGCCGAGGCCCGCGACATGCAGGCCGGCGGTGGCGATCAGGAAGCCAAGGCCGAACTGGAGGGCGCCGGCGGTGCCGAGTTCGCCGCCATGGGCATGGCCGTGGAACAGGGCGAATGCTGCGACGACAGCGGCAGAGGCTGCAACCGGCAGGCGGACAGCAGCCGCGACCAGCAAGCCGAGGCCGATGACCGAGGCGAGAATTGCCGGTTCGACGAAGGGCAGGTCAATGCCGGCGACAGCAAGCGCAAAGCCGATGGCCATGGTGCCGACGAAAGCGGCCGGAACTGCCCAGAGCGCGCGGCCGCCGATCTGCGAGGCCCAGATGCCGACGGCAACCATCGCCAGAATATGGTCGGCGCCGAACAGCGGGTGCGACAGGCCTGCCATCATCGAACCGTGTTCTTCCGGGTTCAGGTGGGCAAAGGCCGGGGCGGCGGCTGCGGCAAATATGGCTGCGGTGTAGGAAAGGCGTTTCAACATTTTAGGTCCCTCTATTTGGTCGACTCAAGGCGGCCGTGTTCGGTCCCGCCACCTCGTCTCTGTATGTCATCCGTGACAGTAACGTAAGCTGTTTGGCGCTGTCCATGGCAATGTCGGGTGCGAAACTACGTCGAATGCCGGGGATGGGCGGTGCATGCCGCGGCAGCGGGTGGCGCAGATGGGATGTGGGGCGTTCGAATGGGGACGGTTCGGCGCTTCCGGGTTGCACGGTTCTCGACCGGTATCGGCCTTTGGCTGGCAAAAAGCGGTCTTGTGGCGATAAATCAACTGGGCCGCCGCTTCATCGGGGGAATGCGGCTTGATCGGATTTAGACCTTTCGCTATCGGCGGGTTGTGCTTAGGCTCAAGTTGTGCGGCGTCAAACGACCTGCTGTCGGGCAGGCGGACCACGCCCTACTTAAGGTCGGGCGTGTGCCCTATATAACAGACAGTGCAAGCGTATCGGCGGATGGGATGAGGCTATGCGGCCAATGATTGTGACGTGCGGAAGATCAGTTTTTCAAACTTTCCTGCTGGTAGCGGCCTGTATCGGGCTTTTTACGCTGTCCGCTCAGGCTGCCGACGATTGCCGCGCTTCTCCGGCGCCGGGGATCAATTGGGAGGATTGCGACAAGAAGCTGATCATGCTGGACAGCAGCGATCTTAGCGGCGCAAATCTTACCCGGACGGATTTCACTTCCACGGATCTCAGAAGCAGCAACCTGACCAAGGCGAACCTGGAGAAGGCGGTCCTGGTGCGCGCCAGCTTTGCCGGGTCGACGGCCACGGGCGCGCGCTTTGCGCGGATCGAAGCCTACCGGACCGATTTCAGCCAGCTCGATGCTCTGGGAGCCATTTTCAGCGGCGCCGAATTGCAGCGATCCATCTTCACCCAGGCGAAGCTTGGCGATGCCGATTTCACCAAGGCTGATCTGGGGCGCTCGCAATTCGACGGAGCCGATGTTGGCGGCAGCCGTTTCTCGCTGGCCAATCTTGCTCGCGCCGACTTTCGCGGGGCGGCGTTTGCCAAGCCGGTCGATTTCGACCGGGCTTTCTTCTTCCTCACAAGGATCGAAGGCGTTGACCTGACGGCTGCGACTGGTCTCACCCAGTGGCAGGTGGACATGGCTTGTGGCGATGCGCAGACAAGGCTGCCGGCCGGTCTGAACACACCCGCCAGCTGGCCCTGTCAGTTTCAGCAGGAATAACCGCGACAAGATCGGGCATCCGACAGTTTTGTCTGGTTCCGCTGGTGGCTGGTTCTGCGGTTAGACCTGGGCGACCGCTGTCTGAGTCTCTGCAATCGAGAGAGCCTCGGTTACAGCCAGATCGGCCATGGCGAGTGCTGCCTCGCGTGATCTAGCGGCGGCGACGAAGCGTCCATTGTGGCAGAAACTCGCGCCAGCGATGCCGCAGGCAGCTTCCAGATCGCCGTTGGTGAGGCCCGCCCAGGCGGCCGGCAGATCGGCTCGGACCTCAAAACCTTCGTCCGCACGGCGGATGGTGGTCAGGCACCAGTCCTTTTCGCGCGGGTGAACGACGAACAGCAGGTGATCGGCACCCGCCTTCAGAATGGCCGGGCGGAAGGGCATGCCCATCGGCAGTTCCAGCACGCGACCCGTACCGGTATCGACGATCGCCTGATGCACAAGCGCCTCGGCTCGCAGTTTTGCGGCACTTCCGGCGATCCGGGCCTCGACAAAGCTGCGGGCAACGGCCAGCGCGGCATGGAAGCAGCGATCGATCGCCTCAGGGTCGGTTTCGTCAAAGACCGGTTTCAAGGTTTCCAGCAGGGCGGGCAGCGTCAGTCCTGCTAGCGGCCCCGCGATCGACGGGCTGAGGGCGCCGTTGTCGACCAGGTCGATCGGCAGCACGAAACTTGCGTCGAAGGAGGCGTGGATCTTTTCAACATGCGCCTCAGGGACGTCCGAGGCGGCTAGGTAATCCTTGCCGTAATGCTTCCAGATCAATCCGAATGAGCTGTAGGGCTGGCCGTCGTCGCGCAGCGGCGCGCCGCGCTGATGGTGGTCGAAGATCTGCGCTTGCGCATCATAGGCGCCACCGACGTCGTAGATGATACGATCCGAAGCGGGGGTGATCCATTCCGGCGCCCGGCTGCGGACGATGCGAGCCTGGGGGAACAGCCTGGTCAGGATCACGCTGGACAGCAGCTCGTCGGCATGGAAGCCACCGGAATGGGTGACGAGGAAGTCTGGGGTCATGCCGGGATGCGCCTTGTCGTTTGTGGAGGGTCTGTTTGTGGTTGGCTCCAGATAGCCTGTGCCGGATGTCATCTCAACCCGCCATTTGCGCATTAGGCCGCGATGGGCACATTGGGCGCTCTGACCCGCCCTTTGATGTCGCGTGCCGCCTTGCGGCTCAAGTGGCCGGATTTTCGCAATGCCTATGGCATGCGTTGCCGGAATGCGTCAGGAAATCGCGGTGATCTCAAGTTCCTGACCTCCCGCCTCGACGATGTCTCCGACCGCCTTGCCGATCAGCATCTTTGCCACCGGGGACACAAAGGAAATCGACCCGGCTTTCGGATCCGCCTCATCTTCGCCGACAATCCGATACGTCTGCACACGCCCGTCGTCACGGCTGAAGGTTACGGTGCTGCCGAAGGAAACGGTGTCCGTCGATGTCGGATGGGGGATCAGCTGTGCGCTGTGGACCCTGGCCGCAAAGTAGCGGGTGTCGCGCAAAGGTGTTGCTGCCTGCCGGCGCCGTTCGTTGACATCCTCGATCGCGGTCGTCGCCTCATAGGCGTCGCGCGCCTGGCGCAGTTGCAGTTCGAGCGCCTTCAGTCCGGCCTCCGATACAAGGTTCGGATGGGGTGAAATGGGCCGATCGGGTAACAGGGTTTCTGCAGCCGTTTCGGAACTTTCTTCTTTGGTGAAGGCAACGCTCAATCTTCAACTCCATCGCAATATGGCGCGCAATGAACGCGCCGTGGGTGGTCCGCGTTTGTCTGCAGCTTGCACAGAATGGCAATGGGCGAGCCATCGATGAGATGGCCCATGTGCCTGCGCCTCATTTCTTAGGATGCGCATCCAGCACTTCGGCGCATCTCGACAGGCTCAGCCCCTCGCCATCGGTGTCATTCGAGGCACGGATTGTCACAATAGCATTCGACTTGTCGGTGGTAATCTGCAATTCGCAAAACAGTTGCTGATATTGCGGCGGCGAAATCATCTCAGGTCCCCAGCCCGGATCGCGGGCAATGACGCGGGTCTCTGTCACGGTCTGGCCCGAGCCGGTCTGGCGGGTCTCCGTGCGCACCACGGTTCGGGACGGTTCGGGCATGGTATAGGTTGGTGGGATGTAGCGTGTCCTGTCGCCGCCGCGCCAGGTGTAGATGATCGTGCCGTTCGACAGGGGATACTGGCTGATCGGTGGACCATACTGGATGAAGAAGGAATCGATCGGCTGGCCGACCCAGCGCGACTGGATCACCTGCTGGGCTTCTTCTGTCGTGGTGCAGCCGGTGAGCGCCATGAATGCGGCGAGGATGGCGTGGCGAATTTTCATGATCGTGGTTCCTGTTCGGCCGCATTGCGAACGCCGTTCGATGGCGGCGATGGTCCGCATGGAATGCGCAGCCACGCAATCCTGTCGGTGTTCAATTAGCGCCGTGTTTCCGTGCCAGACAAGATGCCGGACCGGTCTGTGTCCATATTTGGCCTGGTCCATCCCCCGTTAATGTGCTGCGGTTTGCGCTTGTCTGTCCGGGCTTGATCCCCATATTGCAGTGTGAATGAAATGCCCGGCACCACGCCGGGCAAGGAGTTGCCTTTGATCGCGTTTGACAACAGCTACAGTCGGTTGCCCGAACATTTTTTCCGGCCGGCCAAGCCCGCCGCCGCCGCGCAACCGCAGTTGATCCGCTACAATCAGGCGCTGGCCGATCAGCTTGGCATCGCGCTCGATGCTGGCGACACCGTGCGGCTGGCGCAGATCTTTTCCGGGCAGATCCTGCCGGTTGGTGCCGAGCCGATCGCCATGGCCTATTCGGGCCATCAGTTCGGTCATTTCAACCCGCAACTCGGTGATGGTCGGGCGCTGCTGCTCGGCGAGGTGATTGATCAAGAGGGACGCCGACGCGACATCCAGCTGAAAGGCGCCGGTCCGACAGCCTTTTCCCGCAATGGCGACGGGCTTGCAGCGCTGGGTCCGGTGCTGCGCGAGTATATCGTCTCCGAGGCCATGGCAGCGCTTGGTATCCCGACGACGCGGGCGCTGGCGGCGGTGATGACCGGCGATCCGGTCTATCGCGAGACGCCGCTGCCGGGCGCGGTGCTGACGCGGGTGGCCGCCAGCCATATCCGCGTCGGGACGTTCCAGTATTTCGCCGCGCGCGGCGATACCGATGGGGTGAAGACGCTCGCCGATCATGTGATCGCCCGGCATTATCCCGAGGTCTCCGGTTCTGAAAATCCCTATGCGGCGCTGCTGTCTGCCATCTCGGTGCGCCAGGCCGAACTGATCGCCCGCTGGCTTTCGGTCGGCTTTATCCATGGGGTGATGAACACCGACAACGTCGCGATCTCCGGCGAGACGATTGATTTCGGACCTTGCGCCTTTCTCGACGAGTATGATCCGAAGAAGGTGTTTTCGTCGATCGACCAGCGCGGCCGCTATGCCTATGCCAACCAGCCGGGCATCGGCCAGTGGAACATCGCGCGGCTGGCGGAATGCCTGCTGCCGTTGCTGGATGAAGACGAAGAAAAAGCGGTCGAGATGGCCAATGGCGTCCTGTCCCAGTTCGGCGATGTCTTTCAGGCGGCCTGGCTTGCGGCCTTCCGGGCCAAACTCGGTCTTATGGGGGAAGACGATCAGGACCGGACGCTGGTCAGCGACCTGCTTGAACTGATGCAAAAGGGCGAGGCGGATTTCACGCTGACGTTTAGGGCGCTTGGCAAGGTTGCCGGGGGATCCGATGATGCGGTACTGGAGGCGCAGTTTACCGATGTGGCTGGGCTTGCCGGATGGCTCGTCCGCTGGCGTCAGCGCATGGAAGGCGGTCGTTCCCGCGCGGAGATCCAGGCTGAGATGGAGACCGTCAACCCCGCGCTGATCCCGCGCAATCACCGTATCGAGGAGGCTATCCAGGCGGCAATCTACAACGATTTTTCGTTCTTCCACCGGCTGTCTGATGCGCTGCGGAAACCCTTCGCGGAAGACCCTGATGTGGCCGATCTATGCCTGCCACCAAAACCCGAAGAGCGCGTGACACGCACCTTCTGCGGAACATAGAGAGACGGCGGGGCATCCAGATTTTGCCCCGCCGCCTATGTTCAGCCGATCAGAATTCTTCCCAGCTGTCCTGCTTCAATGCTGTGTTGCCGATCGAGGCCGGCATGCGGGCCGGGTTCGTGGTGGGCGCAGGGCGTGCTGCTGGTCGAGGTGCTGTGGCCCGAGGTTTTGTCATGTTCGTTGTGTATTAGATTATCGGGGTGTGCCGTTATCAGGGCGACAGGGAGGATCGTGGGTACTGGAGCGTCCCTGTCACCCGACTCGCCGGATGTTCCCTGCACCTGTCGTGCGGGCGACATCGGCTGTTGTCATTTTGCCGCTGGCTGGCAGATTGTCTGCGGATAAGTGGTCGTGCAACACTTGGAGAATGTCGCAGACAGGCTGCAATTGTGCGACTGCTCACCCTAAAATCGAACCCAACATCAATCATTCTCGCAGGCAGGATTGCAGGCTATGGCAGAGTTTCCGTCCAAGGCAAAAGTCGTCATCATCGGGCTCGGAGGGATCGTCGGCGCCTCCATCGCCCATCATCTCATCGAGCGCGGCTGGGACGACATCGTCGGTATCGACAAGTCGGGCATCCCCACCGACATCGGCTCGACGGCACATGCCTCGGACTTCTGTTATACCACCAGCCATGATTACCTGTCGGTCTGGACGACCCAGTACTCGATCGATTTCTTCGAGAAGATGGGCCACTACGCCCGCATCGGCGGCCTGGAAGTCGCGCGCACCGGCGACGACACCTGGATGGAAGAGATCAAGCGCAAGCTGTCGTCTGCCAAGGCGTTTGGCACCCGCGCCCATTATGTCTCGCCCGCCGAAATCAAGGCACTCTTCCCGCTGATCGAGGAAGATCAGGTGATGGGCGGCATGTTCGATCCCGACGCCGGTCTCGTCGTTCCGCGCAGCCAGACGGTTGCCGGCAAGCTGGTCGATGCGGCTGAAAAGTCTGGCAAACTCACAGCCTTTGCCAATACCCCGGCCAAATCGCTGATCGTCGAGGGCGGCCGCATCAAGGGTGTCGTCACCCATCGCGGCACGATCATGGCCGATCACGTCATCGTCTGCGCCGGTCTGTGGGGTCGTTTGATTGCCGAAATGGTCGGCGAGGATCTGCCGGTCATGCCGGTCGACCATCCGCTGACCTTCTTCGGTCCGTATAACGAGTTCGAAGGCACCGGCAAGGATATCGGCTATCCACTTTTGCGCGACCAGGGCAATTCGGCCTATATGCGCGACACCGGCGACCCGAAGACCACCGAAGGCGGCCAGATCGAGTGGGGCTATTACGAGACCACCAATCCGCGCATGTGCCATCCGCGCGAGCTCCTGGAAAAGCACGAGGCGCGCTTGTCGCCGTCGCAGCGCGACCTCGACATGGAGCAGATCATCGAGCCGCTCGAGCGCGCCATGGAACTGACGCCGATCCTCGGCGAACTCGGCTATAACGAAGGCCATTCGTTCAACGGCTTGCTGCAGGTGTCGGCCGCCGGCGGTCCGTCGTGTGGCGAAAGCCAGAAGGTGCGCGGCCTGTGGTACTGCGTCGCCATCTGGGTCAAGGACGGCCCCGGCTATGGCAAGCTGATCGCCGACTGGATGACCGATGGCCGCACCGAGATCGACCACAATTCGATCGACTATGCCCGCTTCTATCCGCATCAGCTGACCGAGGAATTCATCGCCAACCGCTGCTTCGAGGCGGCGCAGAAGATCTATTTCCCGGCGGTGCATACCCGCGAGCCCTATGCGTCCAGCCGTGGTGCCAAGCGTTCGCCGATGTATGAGCGCGAGGTCGAGCTCGGCGGCCACTTCATGGAACTCGGCGGCTGGGAGCGTGCGCATGGTTATGCCGCCAACGAGCATCTGCTGGAGAAATATGCAGACAAGGTTCCCGTGCGCGAGAACGAGTGGGACAATCGTCATTTCTGGCGCGTCTCGAATGCCGAACATCTGGCGATGAGCGAGGATTGCGGCATCGTCAATCTCAGCCATTTCCACATGGTCGACATCGAAGGCCCCGACCATGTCGAACTGCTCGAATGGCTCTGCGCTGCCAAGATCGGCGGCGACGGCAATATCGGCAAGGGCATCTACACCCACTTCCTCGACGACGAGGGCATGGTGCGGGCCGACTTCACCGTCATCCGCATGGCCGACCGTTGCCGGTTGATTAACGGGGCGGATGCCGGTCCGCGCGACTTCCATTACATGAAGCGCGTGGCTGAAGATCGAGGCCTCGACGTGAGGATCACCGACGTCTCGGAAAAGTTCATCACCATCGGCATCTGGGGCCCGAATGCCCGCGACACGCTGAAGAAGGTGGTTTCCGATCCGGCCGGCCTCGATCCGGAAAACTTCGCCTTTGCCCAGATCAAGCAGATCGAGATCGGAGGCAAACCGGTCACCGCCTTCCGCATTTCCTATGTCGGCGAGCAGGGCTGGGAGCTGCACATGAAATACGAGGACGGCCTTGCCGTCTGGGATGCCCTGCGCGCGACCGGCGTGATGGCCTTCGGCGTCGAGACCTATGCCAATTCGCGCCGCATGGAAAAGAGCCTGCGCCTGCAGAATGCCGACCTGCTCACCCAGTACAACCTGATCGAAGCCGATCTCGCCCGTCCGAAGGTCAAGGAAGCCGACTTCCGCGGCAAGGCGAAACATCTGGAATACAAGGCGCGTGAGCACCAGCCGGCGATGCTCTGCACGCTGGTGATGACCGAAAACACCGATGCCAAGGGCGTCAAGCGTTATCCTGTCGGCTCGATGCCGGTGATGGATCCGGCAACCGGCGAGGTGCTCATCGACACCCTCGGCCGCCGCTCCTACACCACCTCGGTGGCCTACGGTCCGACGATCGGCAAAAACATCGCGCTCGCCTATCTGCCCTGGGACTATTGCCAGGTCGGGCGCACGCTGAATGTCGAGTATTTCGGCGAGACTTATCCGGTGGAGGTTGCCGGCGTCGGCTATAAGCCGCTGTATGATGCGGAGAACCTGAAGCCGCGGAGCTGAGGCGAGGGCGGTATATTCAGAGGGTAGTGGACCCGTCGGTTGAGAGGCCGGCGGGTTTTCTTGTGAGCGCAAAGCTATTCCAACGCTCGGAATTGCAGACTTATCGTTTTTTCATAACGCATATCAGATGCCGGTAACGCCAAAAGGTGCTGGCTTGATGTGCCAAATTACGTGGTTTAACTTGCCGAGCGACGCTAGTCCTCTTCTGGTCGTTGTCGGAAGGTGATGGAATTGGAGTTTTCGAGCGCTTCTAAGCCTGGCGTACATTTTTTTGTTTGACGGCCGTGATCACTCGTAGGAGGAATCTGCTGAACCCACATGTCGCGACAAGCTGGATAACTATCCTTTTCTCTCTATGCCTGACCATCGTCGTGGGCATTGGTTTGTGGCGCAAGTTCAGACCTCTTGAGAACCTACCCGCTCTAGCGGGCTTCATAGCAGTGCTGGTCGCGCTAAGCAGCTCAGCAGTCGCGGATCTCTTTTATCATGGCATCCTCCCGACCAGAGTGTGGCCAGCCACAGGCATTTTCGACCAGGTTATTGTTACGTCTGGGGGCGATATTTTGGCGAAGGTTCAAGATCCGGTCATGGTGCGGAACCAGCGGGTGCAACGCTATGACTGTCGGGGCAACTTCAAGAACGCCTATCAGACTGACAATCGCGGTGGTGTGTTCAAGATCGCGGCCAATACCGATGGGACTTTGAGCATCTTCAGCGCGAGAGGAGACACAGTTGATGTGTTTCGTCTGGACGGCGCCTTTATCGACCGACGAACCATTGATCCGCGAGACATGCCGCTTGATCTACTTCGGTCAGGTCCTTCTGTTACCAAGTTGGGCGACTGTTCGGTTTTGGTGGACCCAGTGTCCGGTGGTCCGGCCGTGTGGATTGGCGATGAAATCCGACCTCTCGAAAGAGGGGATTGGTTTCTTGAAACTGTCTTGAGTGGATACTGGATTGTTGGTCTTGCGCTGAGTGGCTGTGGCATCTTGGCCCTATCCTTGTTCAAGCGGCGAAACGAGCCTCCGGTTGGCAGAGGGTGAACCTGCCCGTTCCATTGGGAAGCGGGAGGCAGACGACGTGCACTTGTTTTTCTGTATTCCATAGGATACGTTTATGGATATCCGCAGACATTCGATGTTCGATCGCTGGATGCGTGCCCTTCGAGACGGGCGTGCTGTCTCGAAGATCCTGCTGAGGATCCAGCGGATCGCTGACGGCAATTTCGGCGATCACAAGAGTGTTGGCGGAGGCGTGCATGAACTGCGGATCGATCACGGCCCCGGATACAGAGTTTATTATGTACAGCGAGGTTCAGTCGTGGTGATCCTCCTCTGTGGTGGAGACAAAAGCAGTCAGATCAGAGACATCGAAACAGCAAAGAGGCTGGCAACGGAATTGAAGGATTGGCCCAATGACCTCCACTAAGGACATGCCCCGCTTCGACGCAGCCGACTATCTCGAAACCCCGGAAGCGCGCGCCGATTACATGGCTGCAGCGCTGGAGGAGGGTGATGCCGTCGAAATTCGTCGGGCGCTGAACACGGTGGCCCGTTCGCTCGGCATGACCGCAGTGGCGGAAGAGGCCGGGGTCGGGCGGGAAAGCCTGTACAAGGCGCTCGGCGACAGCGGTAATCCGGAGTTTGCCACGGTGCTCAAGCTGATGAAGGCCATGGGCCTCAAGTTTTCTGCCTTGCCGATCGACGAAGAGTAGGGCGGTCCCACCTCCCCCTCTTGCGGGGGAGGACGGAAAATCGAAGGCTTAGGCGCGCGCAAGCCGCCTAAACTTCAGATTTTCCTGGAGAGGGGCACGGTTTCGCTGGCACCATCCTGACCAAGCCCGTCTCTTGCGAAATCTGAGGTTTGGCCCTGATCGGGCCAATTCCTCTCACAGCCTTCGCGCGGCGTCGCGCTCCGGCCTCCGTTCGCTGAAATCGATTCACTGGATCGATTTCTGGCCTTCGGCCAAGGCTCCGAAGTCTCCCCCGCAAGGGGGGGGATGGGGTCGCGCTTGTGGCGGAGTAGAGGTGATCAGTGCTGGACGCGCACAGTCAGCGTCCGGGTGCTGAATGGTGCGCGCGCACGCAATACACCCCATGACGTTCGACCGAGGTGGACGGGGCGGTCCTCCATTTTTGTCTTATACCGCCCCGTCCGGGGGACCTTGCGGTCCGCTCCTCCCCCCGGAGGCGTTCAGCCGACCTTGGCGACGCGCATGACTTCGGGGTCGTAGACGCGGCCGAAGCGGTTGGCGAGGAAGGCGGGCAGGGCGATTTCTTCCTGGCGGACGAAGCCCTTGGCAGGCAGCGTGCCGTCGGCGAGCAGGTCGAGAACGGTGCAGATGCCGGCAGCCGTGGTGATCTGGATGGCGCTCATCTTCTTGCCCGCGACCACACCGGCATAGACCTTGTTGGCATAGGTTTCCTGCAGGTAACGACCGTCCTTCCAGCCGCAGACGGTGACGAAGATGACGACGACGTCCTGCATGGTGGCGGGAAGGGCGTTTTCGAACAGGTCCTTCAGCACGTCGCGACGGTTCTTCAGGTTGAAGTCGTTGAGTAGCGCCTTGATGATCGCCTGATGGCCGGGATAGCGGATGGTGCGATAGTTCATCGTGCGCACGCGGCCTTCCAGCGTCTTGGCCAGCGTTCCGAGGCCGCCCGAGGTGTTGAAGGCCTCGTAGGTGACGCCGTCGAGCGAAAATTCCTCGCGCTCTTCCATGGCCGGCACGACGGTCAGCTTGCCTTCGACGACGGCTTCGCAGGGCTCGATATATTCGTTGATCAGGCCGTCGGTCGACCAGGTCAGATTGTAGTTCAGCGCGTTGGACGGATATTGCGGCAAGGCGCCGACGCGCATGCGCACGCTGTCGAGCGTGTCGAAATGTTTTGTCAGGTCCTGGGCGACGATCGAGATGAAGCCGGGGGCAAGGCCGCATTGCGGGATGAAGGCCGACTTGGCATTCGTAGCCATCTGCTCGACCTTGCGGGTGGTGGCGACGTCTTCGGTGAGGTCGAGATAGTGGGTCTGGGTGCGGGCAGCGCTTTCGGCGATGGCGCCGGTCAGGTGGAAGGGGGCGGCCGAAAGGACGGCGAATTTTTCAGCGAGCAAGGAATCGAGGGCGGCACTGTCGGTGATGTCGACCACGGTGGTCTTGACGGCGGCATGGGCGTCGAGCTTGGCCAGCTGGTCGGCGCTGCGGTCGGCCACGGTCACCTGATAGTCGCCGGTTTCGGCCAGCATGCGGGCAATCGCGCCGCCGATCTTGCCGGCTCCGATGATGACGACGTTTTTCATGACTGTGCCCCTATAAATGTAAAAGGGGCCGGTGCGACGACCGGCCGATTGCAATTGGTGAATTCCAGTGTGGGCGGGTGACCTGTCGATTCCAAGTGACGGAAAGTGTAAAATCACGTATCATTTTCAGCGAAACGACGACATGGATAGGCATAATGCAGGTTACCGACAAGGATCGCGCGCTTTTGTCATTGCTGGCCGAAAATGCCCGCATGCCGGTGGCGGAACTGGCGCGACGATTGGGCCTGTCACGCACCACCGTGCAGGCGCGGCTTGAGCGGCTGGAAGAGCAGGGCGTGATTGCCGGCTATGCGCTGAGGCTGTCGGAGGCTTATGAAAGCGGACTGATCCGGGCGCATGTGATGATCACGATGGCGCCCAAGGCTTTGGCCCAGGTGACGGCGGACCTGAATGCCATCAGGGATGTGACGGCGCTCTATTCCGTCAACGGCCCCTATGACCTGATCGCCATCGTCGCTGCCCCGTCGATTGCCGAACTCGACCGGCTGATCGACCGGATCGGCGAGGTGTCCGGGGTGGAGCGCACACTGTCGTCGATCATTCTGTCGACGCGCATTGCGCGGTAGGCATGAATGCTTCGCGTTGGCGCGGTCGGGTATCGTTGACGCAAGCTCGCCCCCCTCTGCCCTGCCCGGCATCTCCCCCACGGGTGGGGAGATCCGCAAGATGAGGCTGCTCGCCCAGCCAATAAAACCAGGCAGGAAAACCGGCTTGAAGACAAGTCATGCAGTCTCGGCAATGCCGCCAGCCGCGTCGCTACCGAATCGATTCAGCGCGCTCATCGTCATCAAGTCAGGCGAGCGCGACCTGCGGCTCGATCTCCCCACCTGTGGGGGAGATGCCCGGCAGGGCAGAGGGGGCGAACTGGCACTATGGCCAGCGGCCAGCGCCAAGAGGAAGAGCCGTCATCTCAAGCGGCCGCCAATTCCGCTCGCGTCAATGCCCGTTCCAGGGCCTCGATACACGCCGGATCATGGCTCTTGCCGGCGCCTTCCCAGAGGATGGCTAATGCCTTGGCGACCGGCATGGCGGCGCGGTAGGGGCGGTCGGCTGTGAGTGCATCGAAGACATCGGCAGTCGAGACAATGCGGGTCTCGAAGCTGATCTGATCGCCTTGCAGGCCGCGCGGATAGCCGGATCCATCCAGTTTTTCATGATGGGCGCCGCCGATCAGGGCGAGGTCGGCGAAGACGGTGATGCGTGACAGGATCGTTTCCGAAAACTCGGCATGGCGTTTCATCTGCTCCCATTCCTCGCCTTCCAGGCGGCCGGGCTTGTCGAGCACGCTGTTGGAGACGCCGAGCTTGCCGATGTCATGCAGCAGGGCGGCGCGTTTCAGCCGCCGGCGTTCCGGAGTTGCCATGCCCATCTCTTCGGCGATCATGTCGGTAAACAGGGCAACACGGTCGCTATGGCCGGAGGTGTAGGGACTTTTGGCGTCGATGACATGGGCAAAGCCGGCCGCGATGTCGTCGAGATAATCCTCGTCGGCCATGATCGCCTGTCGTCCGGGTTCGCGGGCGAGAACGAAGCGTTCGAGGTTGTCAGCGCCGAGTTCGGCCCAGAAGACCGGTGTCGCCACGGTCTTGAAGACGTCGACCAGATGTGGATCGAACCAGCTGCCGGCGCGCTTGCTGACTTCGGCAATGGCGGCTTCGGCGCCTTCATTGACGAAGAAGACATCGGCGACCTGGGCAAGCAACGCAATGCGGGCAAAGAGGTGGATCTCGTCGCCCTTGAGGCCGGCAGGCTGGCCGCCGCCATTGAAATGTTCGTCGAGATCGAGAATGCCTTGCGCGACGTCTTCGGAGAAGCGCATCTGCCGGGCGATTTCTGCGCCGCGCTCGCAGCGGGTGCGGATCAGGCCCTGGGAGATTTCCGCGCCGTTTTTGACGATATTGAGCAAGCCGCGAAACCGCTCGGCAAGGCCCGCCTGCATGCCGGTATGGGACAGGACAAAGCGGAGGATCTGTGGAAACGAGCCATCGACCAGCTTGAAGTCATGCTTGAATTTCAGGTCATCCGCCAGATACAGTTCGCAGATCCTGGCGGCATTGGACGAGCAGCCGAGATCCTTGAGCATCAGGGTATAATAGAGGTCGCGTAACCGATCTTCGGTCAATCCGAGTCTCTGACCAATGGCCGTGCCGATATAGCAGCAGCGGATGCAATGGCCGGGTGGCTGACCTTCGGTCAGGTCCAGCGCATGACTTAGCGCCTCGATGATCTCTGCGAGTCTTATCTGCGTGGCCATATCCATTCCTTCTTGCCTGCTTATAAAGCGAGGACTGTTAATGGCCGGTGTCTTGGAAGGTGTGACGCTCGCGGTTTTAAGGATGGCGGTGTTTCTCCCTTGGGCTAACCTCCTGTTCACCGCTTCCATGCTTGTCTTTTTCCCGCATTGTCTTACGACATGAGACGCACTATGTGCGGGTGAGCTAAACGCAAGTGGAGAATTGCCGGATGAACGAAGACGAAGACGACAAGAGCAAGGAACTGCCGATCGGCAAGGAAACGGAAGCGAACCTTTTCAAGTCGCGGTCGATCTTCATCTATGGCGGCATCACCATGGAACTGGCGCAGAAGGTCTGCACCCAGCTGGTCGCGCTTGCGGCAGCCTCGGACGATGACATCCGCGTGTTCGTCTGCTCGCCGGGCGGCCATGTCGAAGCGGGTGACGCGATCCACGACATGATCCGGTTCATCAAGCCGAAGGTATGGATTATCGCCACCGGCTGGGCTGCATCGGCCGGCTCGCTTATCTTCGTCGCTGTTCCCAAGGAACGCCGTCTGGCTCTGCCGAACACACGCTTCCTGATGCACCAGCCGTCGGGCGGCACGCGCGGCATGGCGTCTGACATCGAGATCCAGGCACGCGAAATCATCAAGATGAACCAGCGACTGATCAAGATCTATTCCAAAGCCACCGGCCAGACGGAAGAGAAGATCGCCAAGGACATCGACCGCGACTACTGGCTCGCGGCCGAAGACGCCGTTCAGTACGGCCTGGTCGGCAAGATCATCGAAAGCCACGCCGACATCGGCTGAGCGTCTTCGAAGCCTTGTGAATTGAAGAGCCCCTGCCGGAGACCGACGGGGGCTTTTTTTGTGCGACGATGTCGATGCGATACGGAGCGCCGATCTCGCATCCAGCTGTTTGGCGAAAACGTACCCGATTTCGCCATTCGTGCCTTGCCAAGGATCGGGCATTTTGGTGTTCGATAGGCAATTGTTCTCTCGTTCAACCAAGGCTTGCGCCATGCTGAAAGACTTTTCCGTCCAGAGCACCTTCATGGGTGTGCTGATCGCCTTTGTCGGCTTTGCCAGTTCCTTTGCCGTGGTCCTTCAGGGATTGAAAGGCGTGGGGGCGACAGACTACGAGGCGGCGTCCGGCCTGATGGCCCTGTCTATCTCGATGGGGCTTTGCGGCATAATTCTCAGCGTCTGGACCAAGTTGCCGGTTTCCGTTGCCTGGTCTACGCCGGGGGCGGCGCTGATGGCGACGGCGGGCATTCCGCTGGGTGGTTTCCCGGCGGCCGTCGGGGCATTTTTCGTTTGCGCTGCACTGATCGTACTGGCCGGCCTGTTCCGTCCCTTCGGCAGGGCGGTTGCCGCGATCCCAGCACCGCTGGCCAATGCCATGCTGGCTGGCGTCATCATCAATCTGTGTTTTGCGCCGTTCAAGGCTGTTGCCTTTGATGCCCGGCTCGGACTGCCGATCCTGGTCGTCTGGGCAGTGGTTGCTGCGTTCAAGCGCCTGTATGCGGTGCCGGCCGCATTGCTCACCTTCGTTGCGGTCATCGTGTTCGGTGTCGAATTGCCGGAAGGGGCGATGGCCAGCTGGACGCAATCCCTCGCGCCGCCGATCGAGTTCGTTATGCCGGTCTTCACCCTGTCTGCACTGGTTTCGATCGCGCTGCCGCTGTTCATTGTCACCATGGCCTCGCAGAACATCCCGGGAATTGCCATCCTCAAGGTCAATCACTATGAGCCGAAGCCCGGCCCGATGTTCGCCGTGACGGGTCTCTTCTCGTTCCTGTCTGCCCCCTTCGGCGGTCATGCGGTCAATCTTGCGGCCATCACTGCGGCGATGGCCGCCGGTGAGGACGCGCATCCAGATCCGGCGCGACGCTACTGGGCGGCAATCATCGGCGGTATCGGCTACATTCTGTTGGGATTGGCGGCCGGTGCCGTGACCTCGTTCGTGGCGCTGGCGCCGCCTATCCTCATCCAGTCGGTGGCGGGGCTTGCCCTGATCGGCGCTTTTTCAGGCTCGGCGGTTGCCGCCTTCAAGGATGTGGAAACGCGAGAGGCAGCAGCGCTGACGTTTCTGATTACCGCGTCCGGGATTTCCATCCTCGGCATATCCGGGGCATTCTGGGGGCTGATTGCCGGTGTGCTGATGCTGGGATTGGCGAAGATGGCCGGGCCAAAAACCTCATAGGGGAAGGACGCATATCTCAAAGCCATGCCGGCGCGCGGACTTCGACTGCCAACTGCTGAAGCACGATCTCAACGGCAATAATCGGATCGATTTCCTCCATACCTCGGCTTTTGCCGCCGAATAACGCTCTTGCGCGATTCATTCCTGCACGCTATCACTCTGGCCATGAGCACCTCTTTGACAATCATGTCCGAGCATATGAAGGCTACGCACAGCGCGGCCGGCTTTGCTGCGTCGGTGCCAAACTCGCTTCTTCTTCTCGGCCTTATCCGCGGTTGCCGGGTCCATTGAGGAGCGCCCGGCGGCCGGGTTAGCCGTTTGGCGATTGCTCCTCGAAAATCCAAACTTGTAGCGAGATTTGCCCTAGCAGGGCCGCTCACCCGTCGCCAAGCGCCTGCAGTTGCGCTATGAGCCGGGGGGAGTGCGAAGAGCAGAGATGAAGACGATGATCATGAAATCCCAGACCGTGAAAAATGGCATGCCGGACGCGAGCGAGAAGTACCGCGCCTATCCGCAGATCCAGATTCCTGACCGCACATGGCCGTCCAAGGTTATCGACAAGGCGCCGATCTGGTGCTCGGTCGACCTGCGCGACGGCAACCAGTCGCTGGTCAATCCGATGGGCCATGACCGCAAGGCGCGGATGTTCCAGTTGCTGCTCGACATGGGTTTCAAGGAAATCGAGATCGGCTTCCCGTCCGCGTCTCAAACCGACTTCGATTTTGCCCGGTGGTGTGTCGAGGAAGGCAATGTGGCGGATGATGTTTCCTTGCAGGTGCTGGTCCAGTGCCGGCCGGAACTGATCACCCGCACGTTCGAAGCACTGGACGGTGCCAAGAGGCCGATCATCCACTTCTACAACTCGACATCCGAATTGCAGCGCCGTGTGGTGTTCGGCAAGGATGTTCAAGGGATCAAGCAGATTGCCGTCGATGCGGCGAAGATGATCACCGACATGGCGGCGAATGCCGCCAGCAAGGACAATGGCGGTTTCCGCTTCGAATATTCGCCGGAGAGCTTTACCGGTACCGAGCTGGAAGTGGCGCTGGAAATCTGCAATGCGGTGGTCGAGATCATCAAGCCGACGCCGGACAACAAGCTGATCCTCAACCTGCCTTCGACCGTCGAGATGGCGACTCCGAACATCTATGCCGACCAGATCGAATGGATGTGCCGCAATATCGACAATCGCGAGAACTGCATCATCTCCCTGCATCCACACAACGACCGTGGCACGGGTATTGCTGCCACCGAACTGGGGCTGATGGCCGGCGCCGACCGCGTCGAAGGCACGTTGTTCGGCAATGGCGAGCGTACGGGCAATGTGGATGTCGTGACGCTGGCGCTGAACATGTTCACCCAGGGTGTCGATCCGAAACTCGACTGCTCGGACATTGAGCGGATCAAGGCGGTCTACGAGTATTCCAACGAGATGACCATTCCCGAGCGCCACCCTTACGTCGGCGAACTGGTCTATACTGCGTTTTCCGGCTCGCACCAGGATGCGATCAACAAGGGCATGAAGGCGATCAAGGTCGCCAATCACCCGGTCTGGGAAGTGCCTTATCTGCCGATCGATCCGCAGGATGTAGGGCGCTCCTACGAGGCGATCATCCGCATCAACTCGCAATCGGGCAAGGGTGGGATCGCCTACATCCTGCAGGAAGACTACGGCATCAACCTGCCGCGCAACCTGCAGGTGGAGTTCCGCGAGGACATCCAGCGCATCACGGATGAAGAGGGCATCGAACTGCCGTCGAAGCGCATCCATGCACGCTTCATCGAACGTTATGTCGATCAGCCCGAGGCACGGATCAAGTTCGTCGATCACCATACCTACCCGGCCGGTTCCGACCAGAAGGGTATCCGCGTGGTTGCTGCCGAGATTACCGATGGCGGCGAGACCATGCGCATCGAGGGCAAGGGCACCGGGCCGATCGACGGTTTCGTCAATGCGCTGTCGGCCTATCTGGGCATCGATCTCTCGGTTGAGGACTATTCCGAGCATTCGCTGCAGCACGGATCCAACGCAGCGGCCATAGCCTATGTGGAAATGGCGCATGTCGGCGGCAAGCTGTTTGGGGTCGGCATCAACACCAACATCGTCACCGCTTCGCTGGAGGCGATCGTGTCGGCCGCCAACCGCGTGCTGGCTGAACAGAAATAGGCCTGACTTGTGTCATTGCGGGACCATAGAAGTGGTCCCGTGATCGCATTCAGTCGTCATGCTCGGGCCTGTCCCGTACATCTACTCCCGTCGAATTTTCGGTAAACGTTGGAAGATCCTCGGGATAAGCCCGAGGACGATGTCGCGAAAGGCGTGAGTTCAGCCGCCGATCAGAATCTGCCGGTGATCGAGCGCAAGCGGCACATTGTCGCTTTCGATCCTGTAACGCTCCCATTCCACCTGCCAGTTATCCGCTGTTCCCTCGATGGAAAAGAGATTGTAACCAGCGGCCGGTTTCTTGCCGCCTGGACCTTGACTGGCCGATGCGATGCCGACGACCGGCACTCGCTTGCCGTGGTTGTCGAGCCAATACAGCGTATTGAGATGCGTGTGGCCGTGCAGCACCAGTTCGGCGCCGCCGGTGCGGATGGCGGCGGCAAAGCGGCGGATACCGATCAGGCGCTTGTGCTGCGAGGTCGCGCCACGGATCGGCGGGTGATGGATCATCACCACGCGAAACAGGCCCTCTTCGCCTGCAGCTTTCAGCAATTGCGCCGTTTCCCGTGCCTGGCGGCCGCTGAAATAACCCTGAGCGGAAAAAGGTGGGGTGGCGATCGAGGTCGAGCAACCGATCAGCGCGACCGGTCCGCGGCGGCGGATATAGGGAAAGATCTTGTGGTCGTCCTGCCAGATCAGTGGATCGTCGTCACCCCGGATGTAATCATACCAGGCATGAACGGAGCGATCATGCGCGCCGGGCACATAGGCATCGTGGTTGCCGGGAACGACGGAAGTGTCTAGCGGTGCTCCGGCCTGTTGCAGCCACTCTGCGACGAGGCGGATTTCGAGGCGGGACGCCAGGTTGACCAGATCGCCGGTGATTGCCAGATGATCGGGCTGATGTTGGCGCAGGCCCTCGAGAACCATCTCCAAGGCATTGGGGAAAAGGTGCTTGCGCCGGTTGCGGTGCCAGTTCACATAGCCCGTAATCCGCTTGGACGCGAGTTCCCGGATCGTCAGGTTCGGCAAGGGGCCAAGATGGACGTCGGAAATATGCGCGAGCTTGAACATGGCGTCTCTCTTAAAGGCGCCGGCATTGGGGGGCAAGGAAAATGACGCCAGCGAATGATAGCTCCGAAATCCCCGGTCGGGCCAAGAAGTTCCTTGTGCGGTTGCTGCATGTCTACTTTGCCCTCAGCCGGGGCATGACGCTTGGCGTGCGCGCGGCCTGCTACGACGAAGCGGGGCAGATATTTCTGGTGCGCCACTCCTATGTGCCGGGCTGGCATTTGCCGGGTGGCGGCGTGGAGCGTGGTGAAACGGTGATGGATGCCCTGGCGAAGGAATTGCGGGAAGAGGGCAATCTGGAAATCATAGGGCCAACCAGCCTGTTCCACGTTTACTTCAACCGCAGGATCAGCCGACGCGACCATGTCGTGCTTTACCGTGTGAACGTTCGCCAGACCGCGCCGCGCCTTGCCGATCGGGAGAT
>ERZ1034401.99-NODE-99-length-26270-cov-21.641999_pt1 | contig 26270 bp, 25 predicted proteins | sample MGYA00520601_ERZ1034401 | MGnify/ENA primary metagenome ERZ1034401 (study PRJEB33736, sample SAMEA104288476) | Azolla filiculoides | biome: Urban; feature: water surface; material: ditch water | place: Netherlands | collected 2014 ... | reverse complement strand
CTTCATTACTTGAAGGCTTATGATAGCGAACTGGCCTCATCTTGGCATGACCCCCTCTACGACCAGCCCTTGAATCGGTGTTGCCTAGTGAGCCAGCAGCGGCTTTCCAAATAGCGCAGGCATGAAGTCATCCAAGAAGAACAGCACCTGGATGTTCGCACCCACCCCTCGGGTGGAACCATGCGTCAGCGGCAGCACGAGCTCGGCTGCAACCTGCCAGGTGTCCTTGACATAGGCGATGCCAGGGTTGACCGTCCCTCGCGTCTTTTGCCCCCGCGGTGAGTCAAAAGCGAATTCGACCAGCGGGATGAATTGGTGCAATGGCTCTTCCTTGGGGAGCACACCAGGGACAAATCGATCCGTCAGATAGAGCGTGCTGTATTCCAGCGCGAAGCCCCAATGCACGGTGGTGACGTTGGATGTCCTGACATTGTTGAACTGCCGGGCTACTGGGTCATAGCTGAGGTTGTCAGAGGCTTTGCTGGTGGGAACGGCAACACTGACGCCCGCCGTGATCCCGAAAGGTCGTAGCCATGACAGACTATCCGGCAAGGCGCCGAATCCTTGTCCCACGTAGAGGTTGGGAGCGATCGTTGCGGCGGTGCTGGCGCCGACACGCTTGGCGCCGGTCTGCGGCAAGCCGTAGGTCAACGAGGCCGCGACGAGGGTTTCGTTCAAATCGCCTTCGTAGATCCTGGATTTGAGTGTCAGATTGGTGCCCGTGGCGCCAGATTGTCGGGCGTTGTCCCAATTGCGCCGGATGAAGCCGCTGTCAAAGCCGATGGAGACGGTGGGTGTCAGCAGCCGGGCGAACGATACCGTGGCGCCTCGATTGGTGACGGTGGTGCTATCGACTGGCTGTTGCACCAAACCGGTTGTCAGCGAAAGCTCATCGGCGACAGCGGGGTCGTCGAAATTCAGGGTTCCCGGAAAGAAGCGGTTACCGGCAATGCCGTGCGCATGCGACGTGATGGGGGCGGACATGGCGAGCACGAGCGCCGCTGTGCGAATGCAAGCGAATGTGGGCAAGGGAAGCATGATGATTTTGGTGCCCGGCATGCATATGCCGATGCGCGGACGTATCTTGTTTCAACGCAGCAGAGGCTGCCGCTGAATATAGAAAGAAGAGGCCGCAATCTCGCATCGCCCGCGTTTTGCGGGCGATGCAACTTGCACACTCGGGGTTGTTACGATGTCACCCAGCCGACAAGGGGTGAACCTCTACAGTGATGTGCGACAACGCCTGGAACCGGCACAGCAGCGCATGATAAAACTGCGCCTCCCGTTGCGCCTGCGGTGTCGCCACCGACACGATGGCGCCAAGGTGGCCAGGGCCGATGCGCCAGACATGTAGGTCGAGCAAGGTGTCGCCGTTGGCTTCCAGTGCCGCCTTGATTCGGCCGCCGATGTTCTTGTCCGGGTTCATGTCAACCAGGATGCCGCCGGTATCGCGGATCAACCCGTACGACCAGTTGGCAATCACGAGCGCGCCAACCACGCCTGCCAGCGGGTCCATCCACAGCCAGCCGAACGCCTTGGCCAGGAGCAGGCCGATGATGGCCAGCACCGAGACGAAGGCGTCCGCCAGCACGTGCACGTAGGCGGCGCGCATGTTGTGGTCGCGGTGGTGGGCCGCGTGCCCCGTGTGCGCCTCGGTGTGTTCGTGTTCCTCGAATACCACGCTGTACGCTTGCCCGCTGATGGTGAGCTCGACCGTAAAGGCGTGCGGCTCCGGAATGTCCATGGTGGATTCCAGATACCAGCGCCGCCCCGGCATCGCTGCTGCTGAACGTCGAAGGCGTCTTCACCGCGCTGATCGCGTGGATCGTCTTCAAGGAAAACGCGGATCGGCAGATCGTGCTGGGCATGGTTGCCATCGTCGCGGGCGGGGTGCTGCTGTCGTGGCAGCCGGATGCGGCCAGCCTGTCGCCGAGCGCGCTGCTGATCGTGGCGGCCTGCGCCTGCTGGGCTATCGACAACAACCTGACGCGCAACGTCTCCTCGAACGACGCGGTACTGGTTGCGTGCCTGAAGGGCCTGGTGGCCGGCACTTGCAATACAGGATTCGCGCTGGCCGCAGGCCATGCGTTGCCGGCCGCATGGCCTCTGGTTTCGGCCATGCTGATCGGCTTCGCTGGCTATGGTGTGAGCTTGGCGTTGTTCGTGATCGCATTGCGGCACCTGGGGACCGCGCGCACGGGGGCGTATTTTTCGGTAGCGCCGCTGTTCGGCGTCGTCATTTCGTTTGTCATCTGGCCGGAGGTTCCGGGCGCGTCGTTCTGGATTGCCGGGGTGCTGATGGCGATCGGTGTTTGGCTCCACCTGCGCGAGCGGCACGAGCACGAACACATGCACGAGCCGATGGAGCACATGCACGCGCATCGACACGACGAACACCATCAACACGAGCACGACTTTCCCTGGGATGGCAAGGAGCCGCATGTCCACGCCCACCGGCATGAGGTGCTGGCCCACAAGCATCCGCATTACCCGGATATCCACCACCGCCACACGCATTGATTCGCGATGTCTGACGTCGATCGCTATCTTGAAGCTGCCACCCGCGACAACACGCGGCGCAGCTACCAATCGGCGATCCGGCATTTCGAAGTCGAATGGGGTGGCTTTCTGCCGGCCAGCGCCGACGCGATCGCACGCTACCTCGCCAAACACGCCGATACGCTGTCACTCAACACGTTGCGGACGCGCTTGGCGGCGCTCGGGCAATGGCACCAGAGCCAGGGATTTCCCGACCCGACCAAGGCGCCGCACGTGCGCAAGGTGCTCAAGGGCATAGCCGCACTGCACCCCGCAACCGAGAAGCGCGCCAAGCCCCTGCAGCTCACGCAGCTTGAGCAACTGGTCGCCTGGCTGGACGCGCGGCTTGCGCATGCCAGCGCTACCGGCGACGTGCGGACCTATGCCACACACGCCCGCGACAAGGCGCTCGTGCTCATCGGCTTCTGGCGGGGTTTTCGGTCCGACGAACTGGGCCGGATGCGCGTTGAACACATCGAGGTCGAAACCGGCCGCGGCATGACCGTGTTTCTGCCGCGTACCAAGGCAGATCGCGCCCAGCACGGCACCACATTCAAGGCGCCGGCGCTCTCGCGCCTATGCCCGGTGGCTGCCTTCGAGGCGTGGATTGCGGCGTCAGGAATGACCGACGGGCCGGTATTCCGCCGGATCGACCGGTGGGGGAATGTTGGGGACGAAGCGCTCCACGCCGGCAGCTTCGTGCCGTTGCTGCGCGCGCTTTTCGGTGCAGCGGAATTGCCCGCGCCCGACAGCTACAGCAGCCACTCGTTGCGGCGCGGCTTCGCGACCTGGGCCAACGCGAACCAGTGGGATCTCAAGATGCTGATGGAATACGTCGGCTGGAAGGACGTGCGCTCAGCCATGCGCTACATCGACGCGGCCGACCCATTCGCGCAGCACCGCATTGAAACGGCGCTGTCGGTGGCACCACCACCGACGCGCAGGAAACGCGGTTGACGGTGGACATCTACATCGAGCGCAACAGCAAATTCGTGCGCGGCATGTCCAAGGCCCGCCGGTGGATCGAGCAGTTCTGCCTGTCCCAGTACCAGATGCGCGTGTTCGAGAAACGCCGCCCCCGCTACGAAATCGTCATGCCGTTCGCCGCCGGCCCCGAGTTGGAGCAAGCTATCGAGGAGCTGATCGCGGAGATGCATGAGAACGCGGACCTCTGCAACTGCTTTATCGAGGTGACGCTGCACGATCCGCTGACCGACACCTATTGGAGCTGACCGCGCGCGACGGTATGCGCTCCCGTTGGCGTGGACGGGCAGCGCTGGGTCGGCTGAGGTTACGATGCTGCGCGCCGCTGGGGCACCTCAAGCAGCGCGTCCTGGTACAAGTGAATCGGAAAGCTCAAGATACCCCGGAAATTCACGTGCGCGAAGTGCGCCGGTCCCATCCGGCGTAGCCAGTCATCGTCGATCCGCTGCCCCTTGCCACGCCAGGCATCGACCGTGATTTGCATGCGCTGCGTGTTCCAGCCAATCACCAAGTTCGTCAGCAGCGTCAGCGACCCGGAAATCGCAATCATCTCGTCCTGACGCCGCCCACGATCGTGCTGCATCTTGCTGGAGTAGATGGCCCGCTGGAGCTGGTGCACCGATTCGCCCCGGTTGAGCAGCGTGCGCAGCTCCCGCCGAAACTCGGTGTTGCTGAAAAAATCGCACAGAAACAGCGTGCGCAGCAGCTTGCCCAGGTGATCAGTTGCCCGGTGGATCGGGTCGCCTTGGGCCGCGCTGCCAAATCGCTGCAGCGCCACGATTGCGCTCACGCGCCCCGAGTGAATGGAGGCCACCAGGCGCAGCAAACCGTCCCAGCCCTCACGGATCGCCTTGAGCGAGATGTCGGGCGAGACGGCCCCCGCCAAACCGTCTGGCACCTGCAGACTTCGCGGCAAGTAGAGCTTGCGCTCCGACAGGTTGCGCAACCATGGGCACAGGTCAAAGCCAAGCAATTTGGCCACCGCCATCCCCACGTTCGTGTATCCATGGGTATCCACGGCAAGACGGAGCAACCCGCCGTCGGTACGGGTTTCGTTGTGGCGCATCACACCTTCGATCGCGACGCCAGTCTGGCGCTCGTTGAGCACCATGGGCTGGTTGTAGACGATCCCGTGCTGATCCAGCACGTGCGTATAGATGCCAACCGCATGGGTGCGGCGGCGTGGGTCGGCGCGGGCGTAGAACAGGTGCGGCGAGGTATCCAGGCTCATCGAATCGCTCGACGCCAGTTGGCCCGTCCCCCACAGTTCGGTGATCGGGTGCGTGCGCTGGAATTCCACCACCCGTTCGTTCGCACGGCGCAGCCGCCCAGGCATCTCCAGGGCGCGCATCGCGGTGGAGACGTGCGCGGGGTCCAGTTGCGGGATCATGGCCGCGACACCTTTGGCATCCAGCTCGGTGCCATGGGCAATGAGCCCGGCGTAGAGCGCGATCAACTCGTGCGAGTCTCTGGCCTTGCGGGCCAACAGCACTTCGCTGAAATTGGTACGCGCATCCATCTCCAGGATCATGTCGGCGAACTGCGCGTTGCCGATATCCCTGAAGAGCAGGTCCCGTGTGCGGGTGGGGATGCCGTCGGTGTCCGCCGCTTCGAGCTGCGACTGGTGCAGCACGCCGTCTGCGTCAATGGTGAAATGGCCCGCTTCGCGGGCCTCGTCCAGTCCAGCGAGACCCGCTTTCAGGTGGTCCATCAGCCGGTTGAGATAGGTGTCCGCCTGGTTCGGCAAGCCGAGCGAGGACAGATACCGGTCACGTTCGGTGTCCCACTGCGCTGGCGCGATCAGCAACTGGTCGCGCTCCCGGAACGACAGGCTGTGGTTGATCCACACCGTGCCGCGGCGCAGCCCCCTGCGCAAGCCCATCATCGCGCAGGCCTCCATGGCGCGCATCGCACGCTTGCGGTCTTCGCCATTGACCATGTCACGCCAACTGGCACTGACCGGCACCTGGCAGTCGCGCGGCAACTCTGTCGCCCCTTGATCGTGCAAGCTGCCGATGAATTCAAGTTGCTGCACGGCAGGATCGGAGCCGTTGCTGGCAAATTCCAATCCCCGTAGGGCAGTCAGGAGATTGCGGATACGGTGTTGGTCTTCCGTGAGCATCTCGCGCACGCTGGCTGCGTGGCTCGCGGGAGGTTTGGCTGAGAAGCCCTGCAGCAGCTTACCGATGTCGGCCAGCCGGGCTTCCGCCGAGCGGCGGGTATCGTCAACCAGCGCCTTGATGTCGACCAACTGCTGCCGGTATTCGACCGCCGAGCGCACTTGCTTGGCCGTGGTCTTGTTGTATGCCCGCCGGACCAGGTCGGACACGCGCCGCCCAGATTGGTAAGCCATCGCGTCCGTCAGTTCCAGCAAGGTCACGCGCAGGAAGAACACCAGCTCGATCGTGCGCGTGGAGGTCTTCAGTTCGCGGACTTTGGCGGGGCGGCGTGCCTGGATACGCTGGCCGTAGGCGCGCTGCTTTTCAATGGGGATCGCATCGAACGCCCAGCGATCCGCGCCGAGCGCCTTCAGGAAGTGGATCTTGGCCAGCGTCTCGGTCATAGTCGACGGGCTATGCCGGGCTGGCGGAGTCTTGAGCCATTCGAGCACGGTCGTGCCCGATGTTGCGTGCTGAGCGAACACAGCGGCTTCCGCCTGTGTGATCTGCGCCAGCGGGACAACTGCCTCAATCATGGCCAGCAATTCGCGCTCGATGCCGGTCCAAATGGACCGGGCAATATCCTGCAGTGCGCGCGTGGAAGGGATCAGAATCCTTCGCTCGTACAGCCAGAAGTAGGCATGCTGGAGCAGCTCCTCGATTGTCAGCGACTCGGCGGCGTCCTGCCGCATCCAGGCTTCCAGCCCAGTCCACTGGTCTCCATCAAGTCGCGTCAGGCCAAGGTAGTCGCATGCCCAAACCTGATGCTCGTAAAGGGTCTTGTATCGCTGATAAATCGTGCGCAGCGAAGCGATGGTAGGCGTCGGCACGCCCAACCGTGCGCCGATGTAGCGCAGCAACTGTCGTGGCAGGGTGTTGAGCTGGTCGAGGGTATGACCGGCGGCGCGAAGAAAGACGAGTTGGATGGCGGCTCCGGCGCGGCCGTCACGCCGGAATTTCTGGTTGATCGCGGCAATGTCGCTCTCGGTCAGCGCGAAGTAGCGGTCGACATCGAACTCTGACAACCGCGTGGGCAAGGAGTCCTTTCCCACATAGCGAAATTCCAAGCCCGGCATCTTCTGCCCCCGCCAAGGTGGCGCGATCCGAAATCGCGGGCGAACATCGTACTCCTGAAGTCACACGGGGGCAGCAGACAATTGTCGGCAAAGACCTGGGAGCCTTATGAATAAAGGCTTTTCGGAGAAACCGCCAGATTTTGCACAAAAAGGACGGTTACCCCAGATCGGCAATGCGCAATCGCTCGGACTCCTTCGAGGTGCTTTGGCGCAAGCAACGCCGGATACGGGCAAGGAGCTCGGCAAAGGCGAAGGGCTTGACCAGGTAATCGTCTGCCCCCAACTCGAAGCCTCTGACACGATCCGCCACATCATCCAGCGCCGTCAGAAACAGTACGGGTGTCTCGGACTTGGATCGAATGGACTTGATGACCGTCCACCCGTCCATACCTGGCAGCATGACGTCCAGGATGATGACGTCGTAGTCGGTCTCTTCCGCCATGTGGAGCCCATCGCCACCATTGTTCGCGATGTCGACCACGAAACCCGACTCCGACAATCCCTTCTGCAAATACTCCGCAGTACGCGGTTCGTCTTCTACAACAAGTACCCGCACCTTAGTTTCCTCCTGCAGCAAGCGACTTCGATCCGACCAGTGCTGGCGATGCATTGAAATGCTGAGCTGCATCCGCTTGTTCGCATGGTGCCAGTTCGAACTGAATGGTCACGTGCGTGATATCGAATTTGTCAGCCAGCATCTGCTTCAATTCCGGTAGCACTTCCATTTCCGGGTTGACGGCCGTGTCATTCACGACATGAACCGTCAAGCTCGCCTTGCCGCTGGTAAGTGCCCAGATGTGGAGGTCATGGAAGCTTTTTACCCCGGGCGTCGCCAGAATTTGCTTCTCAACCTCTGCCAGATCCACGTCATCGGGTACGCCTTCGAGCAGCACATTCAGGCTCGACTTCAGCAGGATCCACGTGCGAGGCAGTACCCAGAGGCCGATCAGCACCGCAATGGCGGAGTCGACCCACGCCCAGCCCGTGAAGCGGATGATGATCGCACCGGCGATGACGCCAACCGACCCGAGCAGATCGCTCCAGACTTCCAGATAAGCACCCTTCACGTTCAGGCTGCTGCTTTGCCCGGAGGACAGCATGCGCATGCTGATGAGATTGATGATCAGGCCCAGCACAGCCACGACGAACATGCCGGTTGACTCAATCTGAGGTGGCGATTTCAGCCGCAGGTAGGCTTCGTACAGGATGTAGATAGCCACACCGAACAGCAGCAATGCGTTAAAGGCCGCGGCAAGAATCTCAAAACGGTAGTAGCCAAATGTCCGCTTCTTGTCCGCGGGTCGCTTGGCGATCGCAATAGCAGCCAGTGCGATGGCCAGTGCGACGGTGTCCGTGAGCATGTGCGCGGCGTCGGAGATCAACGCCAGGCTCTTCGTCATGACACCACCGACCACTTCGGCAATCAGGAACGTACCGGTCAGCGCAAGGGCGATCTTGAGCGATCGCTCGTTGCCACCGGGATGGTCGTGTGAGTGACCTGCGCCCATAGAAACTCCTATAAAAATTGGGCGGTACGATGACCGCCCAAGGATTTACGTCATGCAGGCTGGCGGCCTTGATCCGGTTGATGCGTCTGAGTGACTGGCTCGCGAGTATCTTCCGCGTCCTCATCCTTGCGGTGAGCAAGTCGATAGAGCACCGGCAACACCAGTAGGGTCAGCGCCGTGGACGACAAGATGCCACCGATTACCACCGTTGCGAGGGGACGTTGCACCTCAGCGCCCGTACCGGTGGCGATGGCCATCGGCACGAAACCCAGGGATGCCACCAGGGCCGTCATCAGCACCGGACGCAGTCGCGTCAGGGCGCCAACTCGGACCGCGCTGTCGAGGGAATGCCCTTCTTCGCGCAGCGATCGGATAAACGACAGCATCACCAGACCATTGAGCACCGCCACCCCGCACAGCGCGATGAAGCCCACCGCTGCAGTAATGGACATCGGAATGCCGCGTATCCACAGGGCAAGAATCCCGCCAGTCAGCGCAAAGGGAATGCCCGTGAAGACTAGCAAGCCATCCTTGATGTTGTTGAACATCGCAAACAACAGTACGAAGACCAGCAACAGCGCCACCGGCACTACCACCTGCAGGCGGGTGGTGGCGGACTGCAGTTGCTCAAAGGTGCCACCCCATGTCATCCAGTAGCCAGCCGGGATCTTGACCTGGCTTTGGATAGCCGCTTCCGCCTCGGGCACGAATGAACCAATATCACGTCCACGAACGTTGGCACTGATCACGATGCGGCGCTTGCCGTTCTCGCGCGAGATCTGGTTCGGGCCGGGCGCCATTTCCAGCGTCGCCACCTCGCTCAATGGGATAAACGTCGTTCTCGCGTCCACTCCTTTTGGCAACGGAATCGGCAATCGGCGCAGAGCCTCGACCTCGCCGCGCACAGCTTCGGGCAGGCGGACCACGATATCGAAACGACGATCGCCCTGGAAGAAGGTTCCGGAATCACGGCCTCCGACGCCCGTTGCCACCGCGTCTTGCACGTCGCTCATGTTAAGCCCGTATCGCGCCGCCTTCTCCCGATCGATCTTGACCGTCAGCATCGGCAAGCCGGTGGTCTGTTCTACCTTCACCTCCTGCGCGCCGGGGATGCCCTGCAGCACGGCCGATACCTTCTTCGCCGTCTCGCTGAGCACGTTGTTGTCATCGCCGAAGATCTTGACTGCGACGTCCGAGCGGACCCCGGAGATCAGCTCGTTGAACCGCAGCTGGATCGGTTGGGAGAACTCGTAGTTGTTCCCGGGGATCTTGCCGGCTTCCTCCTGGATGGCGGACAGCAGTTCGGCATGTGTTTTCTTCGGCTCTGGCCAATCCTTCTCAGGCTTGAGCATGATGTAGCCATCCGAAATATTCGGCGGCATCGGATCGGATGCAATCTCCGCCGTACCTGTCCGCGCAAACACGCGCTCGATTTCGGGGAATTTTGCCTTGAGGGTCGTCTCGATCGTCTTCTGCATCTCCACGGACTGCGACAGGCTCGTGCCAGGAATGCGCAGCGCCTGGATGGCAATGTCGCCTTCGTTCAGATTGGGGATGAACTCGCTGCCCAGGCGGGCCGCAATGGCCACGCACAGAACAATTGACACCGCGGCAAACGTCAATACAACGGCCGTGTTCGCGAGCGACTTTTCCAGCAGCGGCTCGTAGCGACGCTTCGCCCAGAGCATGAGACGATTTTCTTTCTCGGCCACCCGTTCGCCGATGAACAAGGCGACCGCAGCCGGAACGAACGTCACGGACAGAATCATCGCGCCCAGCAGCGCCAGGACGACCGTGAACGCCATCGGGTGGAACATCTTGCCTTCCACCCCCGTCAGCGCAAAGATCGGCAGGTAGACGATCATAATGATGAGCTGACCGAAGATCAGTGGGCGACGCGCCTCCTTCGCTGCGGCAAACACCTCATGGAACCGCTCGGAGCGCGTCAATGGCCGGCCATGGTGTTCCTGCGCATGCGCCAGTCGCCTCACACAGTTTTCGACAATCACCACCGCGCCATCGATGATGATGCCGAAGTCGAGCGCGCCCAAGCTCATCAGGTTCGCACTGATCTTGTAGTTCACCATCCCCGTGAAGGTGAACAACATCGCCAGCGGAATGATCGTCGCGGTAATCAGCGCCGCGCGGATGTTACCCAGGAAAAGGAACAGAATTACGATGACGAGCACCGCGCCTTCAAGAAGGTTCTTCTTGACGGTCGCAATGGCCTTGTCGACCAGACGTGTCCGGTCGTATACCGTTACGATCTTCACACCTTCCGGCATCGTACGGTTAATGGAAGCGACCTTTTCATCGACCGCTTTTGACACAGCCCGGCTGTTTTCGCCGATGAGCATGAATACCGTGCCCAGCACAACTTCCTTGCCATTCTCGGTTGCCGCACCGGTACGCAGTTCCTTGCCAATCTCCACATCCCCGATGTCGCGAATGCGGATCGGCTGCCCCTGCGCTGTACCGACAATAATGTTGCGGATGTCGTCTTCGGACGCAACCTGACCCGGCGCACGAACCAGATACTGCTCGCCCCTACGCTCGATGTAGCCCGCACCCACGTTGTCGTTGTTCTTGTTCAGCGCATTGACGACGTCGGTCAGCGTCAGCCCGTACGACGCTAGCCGTTCAAGACTCGGCGCGACCAGGTACTGCTTGTTGAAACCACCGATAGTATTGATCTCGGTGACACCGGGCACGTTACGCAGTTGCGGCCGTACCACCCAATCCTGGATTTCGCGCAAATCTGTCGGCGTATAGGCAGTCCCGTCAGCTTTGCGAGCACCCTCTTCGGCTTCAACGGTCCATAGATAGATCTCCCCGAGGCCGGTCGAAATAGGCCCCATCGCCGGCACAACGCCTTCAGGCAGATTGTCCTTGGCTTCCTGGATGCGCTGGTTGACGAGTTGGCGCGCGAAATAGACGTCCGTGCCATCCTTGAAGATGACCGTCACCTGCGACAAGCCATAGCGGGACAGGGAACGCGTCTGTTCGAGTCCCGGCAGGCCGGCCATCACGACCTCGATCGGATACGTAACACGCTGTTCGGTTTCGAGCGGTGAATAGCCTGGTGCCGAGGTATTGACCTGAACCTGAACGTTGGTAATGTCAGGGACCGCGTCGATCGGTAGTCGGTTGTAGCTGAAAATCCCTAACCCGGCCATTCCAAACACGGCGAGCAGGACCAGCCATCGCTGCTGGATGGCGAAACTAATGATACGTTCAAACATTGCTGTTTCCCCCGTATCAATGGCCGTGTTCGGCGCTGGATTTGCCAAGTTCGGCCTTCAGAACAAAACTGTTGGCGGCGGCGTAACGTGCGCCCGGCTTCAGGCCCTCGACAATCTCGATGACCTTGCCGTTTGTCCGGCCGACCTTCACCGGCTGCGGCACGAATCCACCTTGAACCGCGACAAAGACTACGCTCTCGCCATTGACGTCCTGGACGGCCTCGGTCTTCACCGCAACGGGCACCTCGACATCAGCACCGAATACGTCGACCGTGACGAAGAGACCCGGTCGCCAAGCCATCTGTGGATTGGTCAATGTTACGCGGGCCTTCGCCGTCCGCGTCTGCTCGCCCAGCAGCGAACCCACGTATGAAACGGTGCCATCTGCCTTCACATCGGACGATGCCGAATTGATCGACGCCTTTTCGCCGATGCGCACCCGCTCGACATCCTTGGCAGACACCACGAACTCGGCCCAGACGGACGACAGATCCGACAGCGTGAACACGTTGGCGTTGTCCGCCACCGCTTCCCCAAGCGAGATATGCTTTTCAACGATCATGCCGTCGAACGGTGCGCGCAGCTCGTAGCGATTGAGTGCCGTCGAGCTGTTGCTGGCGCCAATGGCGGTCAGCTTCTGCTGCGCGTTCTGGACACTGATCTGCGCTTCCTGCAGCGCGTTGCGGGCGCTCAGATAATCTTGCTCCGCAGAGATCTTCTGTTCCCAGAGCTTCTTCTCGCGGTCATAAGTGACACGCGCCAGATCCAGACGTTTCTGTGCTGCGAGCAGTTCGCTGCGCTGGTCAGAAAGTCCGGTGCTCGCGATGACCGCGAGAACCTGTCCCTTCTTAACCTGTTGCCCAATATTGGCCGGAACGCTCTCTACGACGCCAGCCAGTCGCGGCACCACGTGGGCTGTCTTGTCTTCGTTGAAACGGATTTCGCCGGGGAACTGGACGCCAGCCTGGACCTTTGCCGAGCCCGCGGTTTGAACCACTACCCCTGTCTTGGCCAGCTGGTCCGCTGTCAACTCAATCTTGCCTTCCTCTTTCGAGAGCCGCACGGCGAGTGGCGAAGACGAACCGGGCAAGGTCACATTTGCGGTCACGTCAAAGACATGGGGCTCGGCAACTGGCTGTTGGCTTTCCAGCGCGTCGCCAGACACCACGAACTTGAGCGCTTGAGACTCGCCCGTAGCCCGCACGAGCTGGCCTGTCGCTGCCACGCCATTTGCCACCGCCTTCCCAGACTTGCTAACCCAGAGCCGAATACGGGCCTCGCCCTTGGATTCGGCCGTGCCAATTTCGACGTCATAGCCATCACGCGAAAAGAGCGCGCCACCATTGGGGCCCTTCTTGACCTCGTGATGCTCGCCGTCGCCGTGTGACTTGTCATCCTTGTGGTCGGCTTCCGCCGCCTGCTTGCCATGGTGCTCGGTGTCGCCATGCCCCTTGGATTCCGAGTGCCCACCCTGCTCTTCCGGCGCAGAGCGCCCGCTCAGCAGAACGCCACCAGTCGCGACGCCGCCCACCAGTACGATGGCCGCAATGGCAGCCTTTTGTTTGTTCGAAATAGCCATGTTTTATGAATCCCGTCTTAACGTCCCAGAATGCGATCGATCGTGGTCGCCGCCTGATAGGTTTGTCCAAGCACGCCGAGATAGCGGATGCGTGCCTGGAACAGCGTGCGCTGGGCATCCAGGACGTCCAGATAATTGAACTTGCCGGCCTCGAAGCCAATGGTCGCCGCGTTGAAGGCTTGCTCGGCGCCTGGCAAGACGGTCTGCTTCAGCGTTTGTGCCGAGGCGCGCGATACCGACAGCTGGTTCGATGCCATCAGGAGATTTCGGGTCAGGCTGATGCGATTGGCCAGATATTCATCCTGGGCCTTGTCCGCCTGGCGAATGGCCGAATACAAGTTGCCCTGATTCCGGTCAAAAATCGGCAACGGGATCGCCACACCGATCACCGCCATGTTGCGGTTGGCTTCTGTATCTCGCTTGGCACCCAGACTGACTGTCAGATCCGGATACTGGCGGCTGCGCTCAACGCCCACCAATGCCTGGCGGCGGTCAAGTTCAGCGCGGCTTGCGGCCACCAGCGGTGAGTTTTCCAGCTCCTTCAGAAGGAGTTCAGGCGCCGGCCTGGATGGCAGCGCGTCCAGATTGCCCTGTGCTTCGGTAAACTGCGGCGATGCATTGCCCCACAACGCCGTCAACGCCTGACGGGCGGACTGCAGGCTCGCCGTTGCTTCGGCCAATTCAAGTTCGGCGTTGGCCTGTTCGACACGTGCCTTAGTTTCGTCAACCGGGGAGATCTTGCCGGCCGCGACGCGGCGTGAAGCGGCTTGCGCGCCCCTCGCAGCGATATCCGCGGAGCCAGTTGCCAGCTTGACGCGTTCCTGTGCGATCAAGACGGAAAAAAAGCTCTCGATTACCTGCGCCCGAATGTCACCGCGAACGCCAGCCAGCGTTGCCTGCGCCAGTTCGCGCGTCCTTTCCGCGGCATTGATACGAGCCGAGCGCTTGCCGCCCAGTTCGATGGGGATATTCATCTGGGCGGTGGATGTACGGGTGGATTTCCGCGTGTCCTCGACCAGCGTCTGGAGTTCCGGGTTCGGAATAACCCGGGCCTGCATGATCCCACCTTCTGTGGAATCGAGTTCCTTGGCGGCGGCGGACAGGTTGAAATTGCTTCCTGCCGCCAGCGACAACGCGGCCTCGAGGGTCAACGGTCCCGCCGCTTCCCTTGGGAAGACGGGCACCATGGACGTGCCGGTGTCAGATTGCGCTACGGCAAAGTTTGGGCTGAGAAATGCTACCGCCAGCCCGAGCGGCAGAAATAGTCTTCGCATCGAATTGCACCAAGGTATGTGACCAGGAGAATTCGGCGAGAGACGAAAGGAGAAAAAGAGTCGTCGTCTCGCCGATCAAGCGAGACGCTGCCACTGAGGACGGTCGGGAGCCCTGGCATTCAGAGACGAGAACTCGGACGCATGTTGAGTATCGGTCACTTCTACCCGATTCGCTATCAACACGTCCTGCGTCTGTCCATAGACGAACGGGAGGGAGACCAGATGGCATACCCCGCAGTCTGTATCCACGAATGGCTTTTTCTCGGCATCCGTTTTACCTTCCGGCTGCTGATGACGATGCTCGTGGTGCCCAAGGTGCCAAGTGGCCGTGGCTTTCTCGTGCTGACAATAGCGTGCCGCTGCCGCCCAGGAAAACTGGAACGGCAAAATGAGCAGCACGAAGATCAGAACGAAACGTCGCATTCCTTGGGAGACTGTGCGGGGGGCTTGGGGTTGAAGTACTAACGGCTGGGCCGTCGCCGAAGTTTACATGAATCCTCGATCACCAGCATTAAGAGCAGATTACGATTATCGCTTTCGCCTGCTCGTTTTGGGGTGCCGCTTTCGCCCCTCATCAGTCTTACGCTTGGGGGCGGGCCCATGCTTCCACCGCAAATAGACAGCGAACCCCACATACAGGACGATCAGGCCGACCAGCATCACGAGCATGCTCTCGACAACAGAATCGGAGACGTGAGCGTAGTGCATGGCTGTACGTGTATGCGGAGTTGCCCGCATCAGGCAAGCGTCACGACCGCCCGGAGGACGCCGGCGTCATGGAACAAATCAAACGACTCCACGACCACCGACAGGCCGAGAAACCAGACCGAGTCCGCAATATTGCGTTGAAAGGAAGACACATGGACCGTCCATGTCGACTCCCCCCTATACAGCGACAGACGGGGAAAGAACGCTGGTGTACGGCGTGCGTATTCGGCGAATTCCGGGAAGGCGGAAGCCAGAAAGCGGTCTTCCGTCCGGATGACAGCCGGGTACATCAGCGCAAATGCGAGCGCCAGGACTGCGGTAACCGCCAGCGACTCGGTCATCGCCCCTAGTCCGATAATGCCTAGCAAGTTGCAGACATAGAGCGGATGGCGACACAGTGAATATGGACCCGAGGTCACCAAGGTATTGTTCTTGCGCCCGGAAATGTACAACGCGCACCAGAGCCGCCCGACCGTGGCCAGGCTCACCCCCAACATCCCCAGCGTCAGCAGCAGCGGCGACACCCAGGTACCGTCCCAGCGAGAATGGCCAAAGACCAGACTTGCCAGGACAAACGTTACGACAACACGCCAAACGCCGATGCGGTGGCGTGTCAGGAAATTGTCCAGCGCCCTCGAGAGACCAGCGGGTTGGGACGGGGAGATTGAAGAATCGGTCATGCGGTTCGGGGGCTGGAGGAGAATGTCGCGCACTTCGAGTGGACACACTGGCGCGAAAACGAGCACTAATGGCCGGCATTCTAAGGTTGCCCTTCCGTTGTCAGGCTTTATTGCCGAAATGTAATACGTTGTTAATCTTGCCCCCGGGCCAGCGAATCCGGTTGTGTCATAGCTCGGCAATCTGACAGTCATCTTCTGCGACATAGACTGTCTTGGCCATTTTCAGGACACACCCAGAGACGCTCCGCAATGAACGACATCATCCGCACATTGAGCTCGGAATTCTCCGATCTCGCTAATGCTGCCGAGGCAGTACGTGCCGTCGTTCGAATGACCGTCTCTATCGTTTTGGGGGGCTTGCTGGGGTACGAGCGGGAGAGCTCGGGAAAATCCGCAGGCGTGCGCACTCACATGCTCGTCGCGCTGGGGGCATGCGTTTTTGTCGTGGTTCCCCTCCAGGCGGGCGTGCAGCTTGCCGACATGAGCCGCGTGCTTCAGGGTCTCACGTCAGGCATCGGATTCCTTTGTGCAGGGGCGATCCTGAAGCCGGACAATGAGACACACGTCAGGGGGCTCACAACTGCCGCGAGCATCTGGATTGCTGCCGCGATCGGCGTGGCCGCCGGCATGGGCCATGCGGTGACGGCCATCGTCGCGACTGCCTTCGCACTCATCGTGCTCAGAATCCTTCAAATGTCGAAGAAGTAAGACTCCCACTGCTCCCAAGCCACGTGCAGCGCGAATGCGCCAACTTCAGGTTCGGCCAGCATTTCCCAAACGTATGAGCGCGCTTAACAATACGCAAACTCCATCGCATGAGAATTTACCTGGATTACAACCTGTTTGCGTACCTTCACGAGGGCACGAACCCGGCTCTGCAAGCCAAAGTGAGCGCACTGTCCGATCGACATGAGTTTCCTTGCAGCCCGGCGCACATGGAAGAAATTGCCTCGGCGCTCGCAAGACCTTCGGATACTCCCCCGCTCGATCGGTTAGCGGCCGCTTTCTGCAAAATAGACGATGTTTCTCGAATTAGCCGGAACGTGCAATTGTCTCCGACGACGTTAGGCCCGATGGTTACGAAAGAAGAACAGCCTCTCGAGTGCTTTCTTCGGGTCATGCGGCACTATCGCAAAGAGCCGGTTGTCGAGAAGAACGACTGGTATACGCGGGACTCCGTAAAGAAGGGGTCACTTCAGAAAACGGAAAATATTGCACGCTAAGGCATGGAAGAGGACCACTGCTGTCCCCAGGGGCATTGGCCAGCCGATGGCAAGCAGGTAGAAACCAAAGTCGGGGGACTCCCGTTCTCAGAGATCGGCTAGCAGCAGGTAGGCGCGGTCGAGTTGCCGATGAGCTTCCTGCCGGCGATCCATCGCTTCTAGGGCGAGCAGGAGGTCCTCGGCCAGCTCGAAATCGCTTTCCTGGCATGCCCTTTCGAACACCGCAAAGACCTCTTCATACAACGTGCGCCCCGGAACGCCCATTTGACTAACCTCCGGCGGAAAATCCGATGCTCTCTGCCGACTTGGTCCTGCCACGCCGCAGGGGCTTCTGTCCCCCATGGTTAATATGGACGTTCCCACGGCAGGGAAGGTCAAGCATTTTTCCGGCCGCGGGCCGACCTATGGTTCGCAAGCCGCCGCGCGAGACGGTTAGTGCTCGCCCCCTACAGTTCGTCCAGCGACTAGTTACCCGCACCCGGGCGCAGCCGCACCACCAGCATCGCCGCCCACTGGATATGCGGCCAGGCCAGCGAATAGACGAATGTCTGGATCAGGGGTCCCCTTGATTTCGCCGCAATTTACCGGGGTAGCCACCCGTAGCAGCCATGCGGGTTCCAGGGTGATGCCCACCCTAAAACCCTAGTCAAATCAGTCACTTGCTGACTGGTCCTTTTCCCCTTGGTTTTGGAACGTTGACCGCCCCCGCCGCGCGGCCAAGCGCGCCCTGTGGCTGGAAGCCATTGTTTCCGCAAGATAACTAGATTTATCCGTCTTTGGTTTTCCCAAGCAACACATAAATGGCTTTTCTAACGTTAGGTATGTGCGTAAGATAGGCTGAAATGCGCCTCCGGAAACTGCCATGCCCCGCCTCGCCGCCACCCCCGACCAGATCCGCGCCACCGTGCTGGCCATGCTCACCGAGGCCGGCGACGCGGCGCCGCCCACGGCCGCACGCTTTCGCCGCGTGGTGTCGGTGCGCAAGCTGCGTGACCGCCTGGGCGGCGGTGACCCTGCAACGCTGTCGCGTACGCTCAACGCGATCGAGGCCGAGGTGGTGCGCTCGGGCCTGGCCGACCTCGCCCTGCCCGAGATTCCGGTCGAGATCGCCGAAGCGATGCGCGCGCTGTGGCAGGCCGCGGTCGCGGTGCAGCTCGACGACGTGGTGCGCCTGAAGCGCGAGGCGCAAGCCACAGCCGACACCGCCGAGGCCGCCCGCGCCGAGGCCGAACTGCGGGTCGAGCTGCTGCGGGCCGAACTGAGCGAGGTGCGCGGCCAGCTCGCCGCGCGCGACACCGCGCTGGCCGTAGCGTGCGCCGCCCAGGCGGCGGCGTGCGCGCGCGCCGATGAGCAAGCCGCACGCCGGGGCGAGCTCGAGGCGGCGCTGGCGACCGCCCAGGAGCGCGCCACGGCGGGCGAGCGCACCCACACCGAGGCGATCGCCACCACCCAGGCGCGCTACGAGGCGCTGTCGAAGCAGCTCCTGCAGGAAACCGCGCACCAGCGCGACGCGGTGCGGGCCGAGCGCGCGCAACTGGCCTCCCAACTCAAATTCGCCGAGCGGCGCATCGCCGCGCTGGAAGACGAGCGCGCACGACTCGACGCCGACCTGGCCAGCGAGCGGGCCGCGCGCCAGACCGCCGCGGGCGAGGCGAGCGCACTCAAGGCCGTCACCGCCAGCCAGCGCGCCCAGCTCGACGAGCTGCTGCGTGCGACCCTGGCCGCGGCGCCACCAGCGGCCAAGACGCGCGTGCCCAGATCGACGGGCAAGGCGGCCGCCAAGCGGACCGCCCAGTCATGAAGCCGGCCGACTGGATCGATACGGGCGCGGTGCCGCCGCGCCCACTGCCGGCCACCGTCGCGGCGGCCCTCGCCTACCTGGCGGAGGCACTCGGGCACCCGGTCTACGCGCACTGGACGCTGGCGCGCGTCAAGCGCCGCTATGGCTCGCTGGCCGACGCCAAGGCCGCGCAGCCGACCGTGCTCAAGCTGCTGCTGGCGCACGATGGGGCAGTCGAATACTGGGAGCGCGGGCGCCTGCGCACGGTGACGGCGGATCTGGCGCCCCGCCCGGAGACGGTCCTCGCGCGGCTGCTGCACACGCACCGGCGCCGCATCCGGTCCACCGCCGCCTTAGCGAGCGAAGCAACGGTGCCGACCGCCGCGGAAGCGAGGGGAGCTGTCGCGGCGAACCCGTGGCTGGCCGCTTACGGCCCTGCTGACCACGCGTGGCTCACGCGCGCCGGCCGCTTCGCCCAGCCGCACGCGGCGGCCAACACGCTCGGCGCCGCCGACGATGCACAGGCGCTGGCGCTCTTCCTGCGCGACCGAACCGGGCGCTCGCCCCACACGTTGCGCGCCTATGGCGCCGAACTGCGCCGCCTGATGCGCTGGTGCGGCGCGCACGAGCTTGGGCCGCTCTCGGACCTCACGCGCCAGCGGTTGCTCGGCTACCGGCACGCGCTGCAGCACGGGGAGACCGGCAGGGAGGACGCCGCGCCGCCCTTGTCAGAAGCGACCCGCACGCGCGCGCTGGCGGTGGTGGCAAGCCTCTACGGCTACTGGTACGACACCGGCTACTTGCATGCCAATCCGGCCGCGGGCCTGTCCGCCGGCAGCCGCACCCGGGCCGGCTTCGCGCCGACGCGGCTGATCCCGCCAGCGCTGCTGGCCGCGTGCGATGCCTGGCTTGAGGCGCCGGAGTTTGCCGCCGCCAACACGACCAACACGCTGGCGGCGCAGCGGCGGCGCGCGATTTGGGCGCTGTATCGTTACGCCGGCGTGCGCCTGGCGGAACTGGCCTGGTCGACAGAGATCGCACTGCCCCGCCTGGAGGCCGAGGCGCCCGGGCGGTGGACGCTCTATGTCTGCGGCAAGGGGCGCAAGGCACGGGCCATTCCGCTGCCGGTGCCGTGCGTGACGGTATTGCGCGCCTACCGACAAGCACGCGGCCTGCCGTCCGAGCCGCCGGCGCACGAGGCGCTGCCTGTAATCCACGGCAACAAGGGCGAAGCGCTACAGTCGGCAGGCCTGTACCGGGAGGTCAAGGCGATCTTTGCGGCCGTGGCCGATGGTCTGCAGGCGCGCGAGCCGGCGCAGGCGCTCTTACTGCGCGCGGCCTCCCCGCACTGGCTGCGCCATGCCTATGCGCGCACACTGGTGGTCGACCACCAGGTGCCGCTGCCGGCCGCCCAGGCGCTGCTCGGCCACGCCTCGGTGCAGACCACGGCGGCCTATGCCAGGACCGACCTGACGCAGTTGCGGGCCTTTGTCGATGCCACGTTTGCGGATGATGGGCCGTAGCGACAGCGCGCGTTGCCTTGTCGCATCGCCACGGCGCGGGTCGCCAGTCCCAGCAACAGCAAAGCTGGGGCGGTCAGCTCGATTGACACCGCCAGGCAGGCCGCAGACTCCGAGGGCACCAGCGGCACCCGGTAGTCCTCGCGGAACAGGTCGAGGGCGGCATTCCAATTGGCCAGCTTGGCGATCGCCGAGTTCCAGAAGGTTGGCTTTTTCTCAGCCCGCACAGCACGACAGTTGCGTGACATCCTTGGCAGCCCTACATGTCCATGCCGTCCATCGATCCTGCCGCGAATGGAAGGTAGTCGCAAAAAGTCCGCCACATTTGGGCCAAATCGCTGACTTTGAAATGGTCGACGAACAAAGCTTCGCGCCTGACAGGGGCTCACACCCTCGCGGTACGTTGCGATCGCAAGTTATAGGTCACGCTGGCAACGATGATGAGGAGAATAGCCACTTGCGCGGCAATGGTTTGCACAGAGGGGTAAACGCCCAAGACATCGATACGCGGCATAGAGAGCGGCGTCACTTGCAACAGGCCAACTTTCTGCAGTGCCGCCACGCCCTTGCCAATCAGGACCACGGCAAGCACGCCAACCAAGGCGGAGCTGAACGCGAAAAATTGTCGAATCGGCAAACGCGCCGTCGATCGCAGGAGCAGAAACGCAATCACTGCCAGCACAGCAATACCGCAACCGAGTCCCGCGAGCATGTAGGCACCGTTGCCATCGGACCACAGGGCCGCGTAGAAGAGCACGGTCTCAAATACTTCCCGGTAGACCGTGACGAACGATAGCAGGAAGAGCATAAACGCCGATTTCCTGTTCAATGCCGACGACAGCTTTTCCTTCACGTACGATTGCCAGCGTCCCGCCAGACTCTTCTGGTGCATCCACATGCCGACGCCGAGTAGGACGACCGCCGCGAAGACCGCGGAGAAGCCTTCGGTCATTTCGCGACTAGCGCCGCTCAGATCAACGACGTAGGTAGCTACCGCCCACGTCAATCCACCGGCTCCCAGCGCAGTGACCCAACCCGCGTGAACGTAGGGAAGGACGTCAGTGCGATTGGCCTTCTTGAGGAACGCCAGCATGGCTACGACTACCAACAGCGCTTCAAGCCCTTCACGAAGCAGGATCGTAAAGGCGCCAAGGAAGGTCGAGAATGCGTCATTGGCGCCTGCGAGCGCTTCCTGCGCCTCGTCCAGCCTTGACTGCAGTTGCGCTGCGATGTCATGCGCGCGCTCTGCCTGGCCATTCGCGACGGCATTTCGATAGAGTCCCATCGTCTTCTCGATGTCCAGGAAGAGAGCCTGGTTCTTGGCAGCCAACGCAGGCTCAACTGGTTCGAACCCATCAAGATATGCGGACAAAGCCAGTTGCGATGCGGCCCGCGTGTCTCCCTTGTCAAGCGCAGTGACACTTTCCTTCAGCTTTTCCTTGGCGATTGAGAGACTATCGGTGGTCGATGCGGCCAGTACGTCCGGTGAGCTTCGCAGGTATGCAAGACCATCACGAGAGGTCTGTGCACCCACGAATTTAGCAAGTGCCGCCTCCGAGGTCTGGCTAAGCTTGTCGAGCGTGGGAACCGCCGCGCGCAGCCCCGGTTCAGCAGTCCAAAGCTTGGCGCCCGCCTGGCGGTCAGTATCTGAATAAGACAGCGTCGAAGCAAAATAGGCCAGAGCCCATCGGTCGTCTTCGGAGAGATGGGCAAAGCCCGGCATCGATGTTCCCTCCACGCCGCGCGTGATGATCTGTTGCAAGGCAAAGACGCTGCGTTCCTGCGCGCGCGCGTGGTCGGCCAGCGCAATCGGGGGCGGGTTGAGTTTCGCTGCGAGGGGGCCGTCCGCGTTACCGGATACGCCGTGGCAGGACGCACAATGGCTTTGATAGAGCTTCGCCCCGTTCTGCAAATCAGGCGCCTTGCTTGGTGCCATAGGAACCGGATAGGCTGTGAGGACGCCGCTGGCCAACTTCCGAGCCAGTTCGGCGACAGTTTCTGGCGAGGCCTTCGCTGCGATGGACAAACGCAATGCGCCAGCGCTCGCGTAAAGAGTTTTGAAGCGGGTCCTTAGGTACGTCGACGTTTTTCTCCATGATCGCGTAGTTAGCGTCGACAACGGGATTTCTTGTTTTGGCGGCGCCTATTGACATCGGCACGTGTATTTGACGGATGCTTTGCTCCGCGTTTTCTGCGCAAGTACCAGGCGAAGCCTATGAGCAGCGCAATCCATGTTACGAAGACGAGCGCCATTGTCGCCAGCACGTTGACTGGAAGGTCTGCAACCGACATGTTTCTCACGCGTGCCACCCATTGGGCAACACCTCACTGCGCAAGGGTTCGACTGGAGATTTCCTCGACATGTGCAAGGAGCCGACTGCACTTCGCCAAACGCTTTTTGCGCATTCACTTATACGGCTGGAATACGGTTGCGTTGCCATCCAAGCCGACCAGCAAGACGTTATAAGGCATGTGTCGATTGTCATATGCAGGGCTGTCCATACCTGGCGCGCCAATTGGCATGCTAGGGACCGCCAGTCCAATCGCGTATGGACTCTCCCGCAGCAATCGCCGAATCTCACGGGCCGGAACATGGCCATCAAGCGCATAGCCTTGAACAAGGCCGGTGTGACAGGAGGCATAGCGCGCTGGCATGCGGACTTTTTGTCTTGCCTCGACCGTGTCTTCGACGTCGTGTACAACCACTTCGAAACCGTTGTTCCGCAAATGCAAAAGCCAATCCCGGCAGCATCCACACGCTGGTGTCTTCCAGACCTCAATCTGGGTCTTGGATGCAGTCTTTTGTGCCCAAGCCAAGGCAGGCAAAAGCACCAGTCCTGCAATGACGGAACGCCTCATTGCTGAGACAGTCTTGATACCCGATAGTCTTGTCATAGTACTTATTCTCGTGCAGCCAAAATCGCCTAGGTTCCCGGCGGCGACAGCACACCAAGCCAAGCGACCGCAGCGAGAATCACTACGGCGAGTCCCGCCTCCATGCAAAGGCTTCGGCGCAGCGCTATAACCGCGTCAGAGTGGTCGCCTACGTCCAATGCCGTCTCCAGCTGTGGACTCAATCGATAGCGATTGGCCGCTGCCAAGCCCAGCATCGCTCCAAACAGGGCGAGTTTGAGCAGCAACAGACGCCCATAAAGGGAAGAGAAGAGTCCGTCAAGTGTCGGGCCTACGATCAGCCAATAGTTGAACACCCCTGTCGCGAGCAAAGTGGCGACAATCAACGTCCCAAGACGGGCAAAGCCATTGGACGTATGGCTCAGAATCTCGACCGCTTCCGTTGAGGCCGCGTGCCGCATGGAAGCCAGGAGCACAAACGCTGCTAATGCGCCGACCCATGCCCCAGCGGCCAGGACGTGGGCAATATCGGATGCAAGATGAAGATATCCCGTCGCACCATCGTGCATCGCCCCGTGCCCAGCCCAAGTGACGGTGACGAGCGCCACGGCGCCCAGGCCGGCACACAACCCAAAATGAGGTATCGGGCGTTTTGCCAACCAAGCAACGACGACCAGGCAGCTCACTAGCGCCACCAAGCGCGCAATCCAGGCCAGTCCGACCGTAGTGGTGGTCAGGATCATGCCGAAGATATGGCTAGTTAGGGCGCCATACTCGGTGGCACCGGTCATGGCTTTGGCCATCACCACGATGCTCCACAGCGACAGGAGGATGCCCAAGGCGGCAGTGGTTCCAACGGTGCAGACGTATCGACGCGCAATCGCCGATGCTCGGTGATCGGGCCGCAACGCTTGCACGCCGAACAGCGAGACACCGAACAGGATCGTCAAATCCAGATACAGCGCAAACCGCAAGGCGATATTGAGCCAATCGTCTGCCATGGTTTTACTTGACCTTAAACGAAATATTCCCCGTCATGGGGTGAGTGTCCGATGAAACTGCGCGCCATTCGACTTTGTACGTCCCGGTCATCAAGGGCTTGGCAGGCGTGATGACCATTGTCTTGGGGTCGTCGCCTGCTGAGACGTTTGCAGCAACCTTCATGGCATCTTGCCCCGACATGCCGGGCATTTCCGTCATCACCAGATTTGCCCCCGAGAATTGCGTCGAGAGACTCTCCGAGAACTTGAGCTCGATCTTTGCCGGCGCGGCTACTTCGGCTTTGTCGGCGGGCGTGGAAGACAACAGCTTGGGATGCGCAAATGCAGCCGTGCTGGCGAGAATGGCCGAGGCCGCGACAACAATGCTGGCAATGTAACGATGGTTCAACATATCAATACCTCCACTGGTGGTGAAAAAGAAAACGACTAGTACCAAACTCGCAGGCCTGCGACAAACCGAGTCTCGCCACTGCGGCCTCCATCAGCCCTGATCATATTGGCCGTGTTGCCAAACGTCTGGTACCGCTCAACGCCGATGTAAGGCGCGAATTGCCGGCTGAATTCGTAACGCAAACGCAGTCCGACGCTAGCGCTAGACAGGCCACTGCCGATCTCCAGAACCGGATCATTTTTCCCATAGAGGTTCGCCTCCACGCGCGGTTGTAGGATGAGGCGCTGGGTCAGCAGCAATTCATACTCCGTGGACAGCCGCAGCGCAGTACGACCACTGTTACCAACGTATGCCGTGGCCTGGATGTTGAACCAGTATGGCGCCAGACCTTGCACGCCAAAAGCCGCCCAGTTCCGCGCTGGACGCCCCGAGCCGACGTCGTTTCGGATCCCAAGCTGGGTGTCCCAGAACGTCGTGATCGCGTGCCCCCACAGCAACTCGGTGCGCGCCTTCTCGAGTCGACCTTTTTTCACATCGCCTTCCGCCTTCAGCACAACCTTGTTGTAAGTGCTTCCGTACCACGCTTGGGCCTCGTAAGACGCGGCGTTGGAGTTAGTCCCGCGCACCCACTCCAGGCGATCAATCAAGAACGATCCAAAATTGTGTTCATCGGCCATCATGAGCTGGCGGGTATTGCCCAGCGCGTACTTTCCAACCCCCAGTTGATATCCACCCGAGTATGCATTCGGATCCCGTGCATCAGGTGGCGGAGAGCCGCCTTGCATTTGCATCGAGCCGTGATCCATGCCCTGCATCGAGCCGTGGTCCATGCCCTGCATCGAGCCGTGGTCCATGCCCTGCATCGAGCCGTGGTCCATGCCCTGCATCGAGCCGTGGTCCATACCCTGCATCGAGCCGTGGTCCATACCCTGCATCGAGCCGTGGTCCATACCCTGCATCGAGCTGTGGTCCTTTGGCTGCGTTCCAGCGCTCGAGCTTGGCGCCATGGTGTCGTAGGAAGTCGTGGATTCCTGTGCCAACGCGGCGCTGGTGCCGACGACGGTCAAGGCAATTGTCAATGCTGCTTTAGCGTGCTTTTGCATGATCTTTTGTGGACTTAGGCGACGATCACTTCGCGGAACATGCCCGCGTCCATATGCAGCATGAGATGGCAGTGCCAAGCCCATCGTCCCAAGGCGTCAGCCGTGACAAGGAAGCTAATACGCTGCGCTGGTTGCACCGGAATCGTATGCCTGCGCGCCAAGAAGGTTCCGTCCGGTGCTTCGAGTTCGCTCCACATCCCGTGCATATGCATCGGATGCGTCATCATCGTGTCGTTATGAAGAATGACACGAAGACGCTCCCCGTAGCGGAAGTGAACAGGGGTAGATTTGCCAAACTCAACACCATCGAACGACCATGCGTACCGCTCCATATTGCCGGTCAGATGCAGTTCGACTTCACGCTGCGGGCCGCGCGAATCCATCGGGCCGCCGATGGTATGCATGTCCTGTAGGACTAACACGCGTCGCCCATTGTTACGCAGGCCGATACCGGGATCGTCGAGGTTAGTCCGCGCCATATCGACATGCATGTCGGTGCTTGGACCATACTCTGTGCGCGCGTGGCGCGCCTTCTTGCTCGGAACCTTTAGGGAACTCGCAGCGCTGTCGTGCATCGCCCCATGCTGACCGTGGTCCATCCCGGACATCCCGGACATCCCGGACATCCCGGACATCCCGGACATCCCGGAC
>ERZ1034401.98-NODE-98-length-26886-cov-3.976333_pt1 | contig 26886 bp, 38 predicted proteins | sample MGYA00520601_ERZ1034401 | MGnify/ENA primary metagenome ERZ1034401 (study PRJEB33736, sample SAMEA104288476) | Azolla filiculoides | biome: Urban; feature: water surface; material: ditch water | place: Netherlands | collected 2014 ... | reverse complement strand
GCCTCGGTCAGGCAGTTCATCGAGTTTGCGGTGAACATGCCGGAGCAGGAACCGCAGGTCGGACAGGCCGAGCGCTCGATGACGGCGACGTCCTCGTCGGAGATCTTGTCGTCGGCGGCAGCGACCATGGCATCGACGAGGTCGAGCGCGACGGTCTTGCCATGCATAACGACCTTGCCGGCCTCCATCGGGCCGCCGGAGACAAAGACGGCCGGAATGTTGAGGCGCATGGCGGCCGACAACATGCCGGGGGTGATCTTGTCGCAGTTGGAGATGCAGACCATGGCGTCGGCGCAGTGGGCATTGACCATGTATTCGACCGAGTCGGAGATGATCTCGCGCGAGGGCAGCGAATAGAGCATGCCGTCATGGCCCATGGCGATGCCGTCATCGACGGCGATCGTGTTGAATTCCTTGGCGACGCCGCCGGCCGCTTCGATTTCGCGGGCAACCAGCTGACCGAGATCCTTCAGGTGCACATGGCCCGGAACGAACTGGGTGAAGGAATTGACCACGGCGATGATCGGCTTGCCGAAATCGCTGTCCTTCATGCCGGTGGCGCGCCATAGGCCGCGCGCGCCCGCCATGTTGCGGCCGTGGGTCGTGGTTCTCGAACGATAGACTGGCATCGGTGTTACCTCGGATTTCTTCTTTCGCGCGGGCAGGCCCTTGAACGCGTCCGGTAAAAAGGCCGCAACACGCCCGCTTTTGACACCGTTCGTAAAGGATCGGCCAAGGGCTGTCACTATCGGCAACCGGCAATTCGGTACGGTCGAGGATAACAGCTCGGCAGTCGCTGCGCCAGCCGAGCAAGTGCCGGCGATATCGGGCCGCCTGTCGGATGACCGCGCCCGACAGGTCAGGCGATGCTTTGGCCGATCTCTTGGCGCGGCTTTCTCAGGCGGGAAAGTGCCGCCCACCCTCGCCCGCCCTGATCTCTCTGCACTGACCGCTGCCTGCCGATGCGCATCCCGTCAGGCGACGTTGCGGGCGGCTGCCATCTCATGGACAGCCTTCCTGAGTTCGGCCCGGAAAGCCGGACTGTCATGTTCGCCGTGAACGGATACTGCATGCGCGACCGCGGCATTGACCAACTCATCGGTGCTGTCCGCGGATATGGCGATGGTGCATTTCATTTCGCTTGGAAACTCCCGGCAATCGATAAATTTGCGTGTCATCTTTGCCTCCCTAGCAAGGTCCGTGAGACCGATTGGCAAACCGATCGGGCGGACGGCTGGATTTTACGCCTATCGCAGAGGCGCGACAAACGGGAAATATACAAGGCGAAGCCTGCGACAGTCGATTATGCCGGGGAATACAACCACTGACTTTGCCTCGACTGACCGCACCGTGCCTGGCGTGCCGAGCGGACAATCTGGCGGCTGCTCTGCATGCGGATCAACCGGGTCGATGCGACGCGGTGCCGCATATGCGAGTAGATATCGGCAGGGAGGACATGGGTGAGGAAAGATGGGCGGGCCGAAAGCATTGAGAAAGCCGATGTTTCTGGCGCCGCCAATTTCTTACAGCTAGATCAAACAATTCCGTACACAAAATTGTTTTCGGCCATCCGCTTTTCCAAAGCGTGAAACTCTGTTTTCCTATCCTGCGTCTCCTATGTCATCGGATATGCCGATCAGGAGCGAAAAGAGGTTACCATGTCGCGCTACCATCCGCCGAAAATCGCCTCAAGCGAGATCACCCCCAAGGGGCTCTATCTCAACCGCCGCAGCCTGATGGGGCTGGCGGCCGGCGGGATTGCAGCGGCTGCCGCGCCCGGTGCCTTTGCCGCGGCGCTGAAGGTTGTGCCAAGCGCCTACAAGGTCGATGCCAAGCTGACCTCGAAGGAAGACGTGACGACCTACAACAATTTCTACGAATTCGGGACCGGCAAGGAAGATCCGTCGCGCAATGCCGGCTCGCTGAACACGCGCCCCTGGACGATTGAGGTCGGCGGGCTGGTGGCCAAGCCGCAGGTGATCGACATCGAGACGATCATGCGCGACTACACGATGGAAGAGCGCGTCTACCGGATGCGCTGCGTCGAGGCCTGGTCGATGGTGATCCCATGGGCCGGTTTTCCGCTGTCTGCCCTTCTCGACAAGGTCGAGCCACTCGGCTCGGCGAAATATGTCGCCTTCGAAACGCTGGTCCGGCCTGAGGAAATGCAGGGCCAGGCCGGTATTTTCCAGGCGCTCGACTGGCCCTATGTCGAGGGCCTGCGCCTCGATGAGGCACGCCACCCGCTGACGCTGCTGGCGACCGGCCTTTACGGCGAAACTCTGCCGAACCAGAACGGCGCGCCGATCCGCCTGGTGACCCCGTGGAAATACGGCTTCAAGGGCATCAAGTCGATCGTCAAGATCACGCTCACCGAGCAAGAACCGCCATCGACCTGGAACCGGTTGCAGGCCTCGGAATACGGCTTTTATGCCAACGTCAATCCGGCGGTCGATCATCCGCGCTGGAGCCAGGCGACCGAGCGGCGGATCGGCGAGGCCGATGGCCTGTTCGGCGGCGCGCGCGTCGATACCCTGCCCTTCAACGGCTATGCCGACGAGGTCGCCAGCCTCTATGCCGGCATGGATCTGACGAAGTTCTACTGACCATGGCAAGCCTTGCACTTCCCGCCCGCTTCAAGCCGGCTTCGGTCTGGGCGCTCTATGCGCTCGGGCTGATGCCGGGCCTCTATGCGTTCTATCTGGGCATTTTCGGCGGGCTCGGCGCCGATCCGGTGCGCACATTCGAGCACCTGCTCGGCCTCTGGGCGCTGAGATTCCTCTGTCTCGGGCTGGCGGTCACGCCGATCCGAGATCTTTTAGGCTATAACCTTATTAGCTACAGGCGTGCGCTCGGCCTTCTCGCATTCTACTATGTGCTGGCGCATTTCACCGTCTACCTGACGCTCGACCGCGGCCTGATCCTGTCGTCGATCGCCGGCGACATCCTCAAGCGGCCCTATATCATGCTCGGCATGGCCGGACTGATCATGCTGATCCCGCTGGCCGCCACCTCGAACAAGTGGTCGATCAAGCGGCTCGGGCCGCGCTGGAACCAGCTGCACAAGCTGGCCTATCCAATCCTGTTCGTGGCAATCCTGCATTATGCGCTGTCACTGAAGGCGATCACCGGCGAGCCGGCGTTTTATATCGCCGTGGTGACCGTGCTGCTGGGGTATCGGCTGGTGCGGCCGAAGCTAATGGAGCGCAAGCGGGCGAAACGGGCGATGGCAGTCCAGGGCAACCGGTAGGCGTAGCTAAGCGATCGGCGCGTCGGCGCACCTGCATCAGTTGGTCCGTTGCGTTCGCGCCAGCAGTTGTCGTTCGATCAGCGCGGCCGCGGCAATGCCAAGCAGATAGGCGAGGATATTCCAGACCGAGAAGATCCGGCCAAGCAGGAGCGCACCGGCCAATGTCAGGCGGAACGTATCGAGCCAGGGCGTGTGATAGAGGCGGCCGAGCTCAGTGACTACGGCAATGACAGCGGCGATCACGGCGACCCGACCCAGCGGTTGACGGACCAGCAGCATGGCGACGAGCCAGAAGAGCATCATCCCCCAAAGCAGCGAACCGCCATATTTGACCAGCGGGAACGGCAGACCGATCTCGTAGCCGGTCAGGCGCAACGTCAGGCCGCATAGGATGACCCCGACCGAGATTGCCAAACGGCGCCAGCGCATAGCAGTGCTTGCCTTGATTTTGTTCATACAGCCTCTGTAGTTAAGCCGAACCAGAACGCAACCGGAATCAGGCGGAGCAATCATGACGACAGCGGTTGAGGGACAGATGAACTTTCCGGAGAGTTTCGACCGGCGGCTGATTGACAATGCACCCGCGCCAGCACTGTACGGCATCCGGCGCTTTATCGTCGAGTTCCTGTTCTTCGGCATCAAGGAGGCGCGCGCCTGTCTGTTCGCCGGACTGTTCTTCGTGTCGATCTTCTTCGTACCGCGCGATGGACTGCTTGGCCTGCCGCGCTACGATCTGCTGCTGGTGATCGCTCTGGTCATCCAGCTTGCCATGGTCTGGACCAAACTGGAGACAGTTGATGAACTGAAGGCAATCTGCCTGTTCCATCTCGTCGGCTTCGTACTGGAAGTCTTCAAGACCTCGGGCAGCATCCAGTCATGGTCATATCCCGATTTCGCCTATACCAAGCTGTTTGGCGTGCCACTGTTTTCCGGCTTCATGTATGCTGCGGTCGGCAGCTACATCATCCAGGCCTGGCGGCTTTTCGACATCAGAATCCGCCACCATCCACCCTACTGGATGGCGACGGGCGTGGCACTTGCCATCTACCTCAACTTCTTCACCCATCACTATATCGGTGACTACCGATGGTATGTCGCCGCGTTGGCGATCGGGCTCTACGCTCGCACGATGGTCATCTTCCGCCCCTTCGACCGGGACCGCCAGATGCCGATGCTGCTCGCCTTCATTCTGATCGGCTTCTTCATCTGGATCGCCGAAAATATCAGTACATTCTTCGCCATATGGCACTATCCCAACCAACTCGGCGCCTGGTCGACCGTGCATCTGGGCAAATGGAGTTCCTGGACGCTGCTGGTGATCATGACCTTTACCATCGTCGCATCGCTCAAACATATTCGCGAGAAGATCCACATTCCTCAGTGAGCGCTCAGCATAGAAAAGCCGGGTGATCTCTCACCCGGTTTATTGTCATCGGACCTATCCTAGAACTGCTTCTTGAACAGCAGTCGATCGAGCGACAGGTAGCCGCCGCCGAAAGCGGCGAAGAGGAAGGCGCCGCCGGTCCAGTAGAGCGAAGCGAGTTCGGCCTTGGCCTGGACCTGGTGGAGGAACTTGGAGCCGCCATCGCCGAGGCGGGCCAGTGCTTCAGGCGTGAACAAATCTCCCCCGGCCTTCAGCGCATCGATACCGGCGGTGGTCAGGAAGGCATCCGGATAAGGATGGCTGAAATGGAACCAGAGCGTGATCGCCAGCATCACGCCATTGGCGAGCGCGGCCGGCCGGGTGAACAGGCCAAGCGCGATGAAAAGGCCACCGAATACCTGCAGTATGGCGAGCATAGGCGACCAGAGCCAACCGGGATAAAAGCCAAGGTTCTCGACGAAACCAATCTGGGCCATCGGCGCCATGATCTTGGGCCATCCCTCGACCACCAGCATACCGCCGACGGCGAGGCGAAAGATGGTCCAGGCCATGGGCTGGGCAATCCGGTCGTAGAAGGCGCTGAGCGGCGGAATGATGAGACTGTCTTTTTCGTTGCTGAAAATCGCTGTGTCAAACATGAAGCCCACTTATGCATCGTTGTTTCGATGGATCAGAGGCTAGCGTCAATTCGACCAATACCCTTGATGCATGTCAAACGGTCCAGCCCGCAATCGAAGATTTCAGGATAGACTTAGTCAACTTTTCGTGTGCGGTGTGACTGAAGGAGAATGGGCGCGGATCGCTTCGGCGAACTGACGACCTGGCGAAGACAACGGTTGGACAATACATTCGTCCGGTTTTGATCCATTGGAACTATTGAAACAATACATTCCAAAATGCCGCGCCGCGCCCATATCCCGCAAGTCCACAGACGGGATCAACAAAGATCAAAGGCTGCGAATAATGATGGCTCGCAACCGTCTTCCTGAGGTTCCAGCTTCACCGACAGTTACCAGCCATTTGCGATTTCAATCTTCGCCTTTATCATATCCTTGAGTTCGGCAATGGCGTCGGCAACAGCACCTGCGGGGCCGAGTGCAGTCTTAATTGAACCGACGATGGCATTCACCATATCGAGGATATATTTCAATGCTTTTCGCAATCCGCTGCGCATTTGACCACTGAGTGCCTCTAACACGCCGAATTTTGCAGACAGGCTCACACCAGTGAGGCCAGTATCCACCAAATTGGCTTCGTTAATTCCCCCAGATGTGCGCTCAAAGAAACCGCGCTCGTCAGTATCTCTGAGAGCTGCATCGATCAATTCACGTTCCGGTCCGAGGTCCGGTCTAAAGTCGAATGTTTCGACGGTTTCGCGAACAATGTTCCCAAGAAGATTTCTAAGTTGATCCAAGAAGTCCCGGATCAGGGATACCGGCTCTTCAAATGAGCGGCGCTCCCTTTCGACAAAAGAAAAAGGCATGTTCCCCTCCAACAAAAATTGCAATGAACTGCGAACGCCACCAAGGTGAATATAGCATACTTCATGTTAGCTGGCGCCAAAATTATTTGGAGCATCCGAAATGGAGTCGTCGACGAAGTTACGCCCATTTTCAGCAATTCCCATTGTTGCTACGTTTGAAATATGATCATCTCAACGAGATGTAGATACTATGAAACGCATTGTCGTTGCATCTGTTATCGGATTTCTTACAGCGCCTGTCTGCAGCGAATGCTTTGTAGAGATTGGGCAGAACGCTGAAGTGCGTCCGCTCTTTTGTGAATAGGCCTTTGCGAGCTTGGCGAATGTCTGTGTGGTGGGACGAAAATCTTGCGACAGAACGCAAAAAAGCCGGGTGATCGCTCACCCGGCTCTTTTTGCTATCCATCCCTTGCGGGAGGGAAATATCAGGCTGCTTCAGCTTCGGCTTCAGCGGCAACGCGGGCCTTGTCGGCTGCGCCCTTGGCGTCGACGTCACGCTCGACGAATTCGACAACAGCCATGGCGGCGTTGTCGCCGAGACGGTAGCCGGCCTTCATGATGCGCAAGTAGCCGCCGTTGCGGGTGGCGTAGCGGGTGGCGATCGCGTCGAACAGCTTGGCGACAACGGCCACGTCGCGGATCTGCGAGATTGCCTGGCGACGTGCATGCAGGTCGCCCTTCTTGCCGAGGGTCACGAGCTTTTCGACGATCGGGCGAATTTCCTTCGCCTTCGGCAGGGTCGTGACGATCTGCTCATGCAGGATGAGCGAGGCAGCCATGTTGGCGAACATCGCCTTACGGTGGCTGGCGGTACGGTTCAGCTTGCGGCCGGCTTTCTGGTGGCGCATTGCTATTCTCCTTTAAGTGCAGGCTCTATCTCAGAGGCTGCCGTTTCCTGACACATACAGGCATGCGCCTGCAGTTTGACGGGGAAAGGCAGATTTAGAGGCTGCCTTCACTGTTATTAATATTGGTCTTCGTAACGCTTTGCGAGATCTTCGATGTTCTCTGGCGGCCAGGCCGGTACTTCCATACCGAGGTGCAGGCCCATGGAAGCGAGAACTTCCTTGATTTCGTTCAGCGACTTGCGACCAAAGTTCGGCGTGCGCAGCATTTCCGCCTCGGTCTTCTGGATCAGATCGCCGATGTACACGATGTTGTCGTTCTTCAGGCAGTTTGCCGAGCGGACAGACAATTCGAGTTCGTCGACCTTCTTGAGGAGAGCCGGGTTGAATGCGAGTTCGGTGACCGATTCCTCTTCGACTTCCTTCTGCGGCTCGTCGAAGTTGACGAAGACGCCGAGCTGGTCCTGGAGGATGCGGGCGGCGAAGGCAACTGCGTCTTCACCGGTGACCGAACCGTCGGTCTCGATGGTCATGGACAGCTTGTCGTAGTCGAGAACCTGGCCTTCACGGGTGTTTTCCACCTTGTAGGACACTTTCTTGACCGGCGAGTAGAGGCTGTCGACCGGGATAAGACCGATCGGTGCATCTTCTGCGCGGTTACGATCAGCCGGGACATAACCCTTGCCGTTGTTGACCGTGAACTCCATACGGATCTCGGCGCCCTCGTCGAGCGTGCAGATCACGTGGTTCGGGTTCAAGATCTCGATGTCGCCAACAGTCTGGATGTCGCCAGCGGTGACAACGCCCGGACCCTGCTTGCGAACGACCATGCGCTTGGCATCGTCGCCGTCCATCTTGATGGCGATTTCCTTGATGTTCAGGACGATATCGGTGACGTCTTCGCGGACGCCCGGGATCGACGAGAACTCATGCAGAACGCCGTCGATCTGCACAGCCGTGACAGCAGCACCGCGCAGCGACGACAAGAGAACGCGACGCAGAGCATTGCCGAGCGTCAGGCCGAAGCCACGCTCGAGCGGTTCTGCAACCAACGTTGCCTTGGTGCGGCCAGACGAGGTGAACTCCACCTTGTTCGGCTTGATCAGTTCCTGCCAATTCTTCTGGATCATAATTATACCTTCCGTTCGTCGTCACCATCCAATCGTGACGACCGAGCATGAGAAGCACCGGGAACGCGCTTTCAACGCATTCCCGGCAAACGAAGAATGATCAGACGCGACGCTTCTTGCGCGGACGGCAACCATTGTGCGGGATCGGTGTCACGTCGCGGATGGACGTGATCATGAAGCCGGCAGCCTGGAGGGCGCGCAGAGCGGATTCACGACCCGAACCCGGACCGCAAACTTCCACTTCGAGAGACTTCATGCCGTGTTCCTGAGCCTTCTTGGCGCAGTCTTCGGCCGCGATCTGAGCCGCAAACGGGGTCGACTTACGCGAACCCTTGAAGCCCTTCGCACCAGCAGACGACCAGGCAATTGCATTGCCCTGTGCGTCGGTGATGGTGATCATGGTGTTGTTGAAGGTCGAGTTGACGTGAGCGACACCCGACGAGATGTTCTTGCGTTCGCGACGGCGAATGCGTGTGGCTTCCTTGGCCATGGTATTCCTTTCGTTGATCTTAGCACCGCCGTAATTCCAGCGGCTCCACCAATCGAGACAATAGGCCAAAGGCCTTCGGCAATAGAGATCTATCGCCCAAGGCCTTCAAACCGATCGGCTCGAAAAATTACTTCTTCTTACCAGCGATCGCCTTAGCCGGACCCTTGCGGGTGCGGGCGTTGGTGTGCGTACGCTGACCGCGGACCGGAAGGCCGCGGCGATGACGCAGACCGCGGTAGCAGCCCAGGTCCATCAGACGCTTGATGTTCATCGAGTTTTCGCGACGAAGGTCACCTTCGACCTGGTAATCGCGGTCGATGGTTTCGCGGATTGCCAAAACTTCAGCATCCGTGAGCTGGTGAACGCGACGTTCAGCCGGAATACCGACCTTCTCGACGATCTCCTGTGCGAATTTTGTGCCGATCCCGTGAATATACGTCAGCGCAATAACTACGCGCTTCGCGGTCGGGATGTTGACGCCAGCGATACGTGCCACGCCTATTCTCCTTGCGTTCCAGTTGCCATCCGGCAAGTGGTGTCTCGTTACACGGCCCCCACGGAGCCGCAATTACAAATCCGGTTCTCAACAGTCAAAACGATCGAACCCGGTCTTCCGTCGTCAGGAAGAACGCGCCGATCGCATCAAAGTCGCGAGTTGGCGCGGTCTTTAGCGGAATCGGTCGACAAAAGCAACCGGCCCCACGAAGATTCTTAATCTCTAAGGCCTTACAGGCCCGCGAGAATGGCATCGATTTCCGCAGTCACGGTATCGATCTCGCCCATGCCGTCCACCGAATGCAGCTTGCCCTTGGCGTAGTAGTAGCCAAGCAGCGGTGCCGTTTCCTTGTAATAGGCCGACATGCGCGTGCGCACGGTTTCGGCGTTATCGTCGGGACGGCGCTTGAAGTGGGTTGATCCGCACTTGTCGCAGACCCCCTCAACCTTCGGCTTCAGATTGGTGTCGTGGTAACCGGCACCACAGTTGGCGCAGGTATAACGACCCGCGACACGATCGGCCAGAACGACATCATCCACCTTGATCTCGATGACCGCCGATAGGTCGAGACCCTTGGCGTTCAGCATCGATTCGGTGGCATCCGCCTGCACCAGGGTGCGGGGAAAGCCATCGAGGATGAAACCCTTCGAACAATCCGGGGCGTCGATGCGCTCCGAGACGATCGCTATGACGATATCATCGGAAACCAGCTTACCGGCATCCATGACGGCCTTGGCGCGCTTTCCGACTTCGGTGCCTGCGGATACGGCCGCACGCAGCATATCGCCCGTGGAGAGCTGCGGGATACCGTGCTTTTCCACGATCCGCTGGGCTTGGGTCCCCTTACCTGCGCCCGGCGGTCCTAATAGAATCAGTCTCATCGTCCCCTCTTTCCTCCACGCAACTTCGACTTCTTGATCAGGCCTTCATATTGCTGCGCGATCAGATGTCCCTGAATCTGTGCTACAGTATCAAGGGTGACGCTGACAACAATCAAAAGCGATGTACCACCAAGGGCTAATGGCACGCCGGTCTGCGCGACGAGGATTTCGGGAAGAATACAAACCACGACGAGGTAAAGTGCGCCGACCACGGTGATCCGGGTCAGAACGTAGTCGATGTATTCAGCCGTACGGTCGCCAGGGCGGATGCCCGGAATGAAGCCGCCATGCTTCTTCAGGTTGTCAGCCGTGTCCTTCGGATTGAAGACGATGGCCGTGTAGAAGAAGGCAAAGAAGGCGATCAGGGCCGCATACATCATCATGTAGATCGGATGACCATGGGTCAGGGCAGCGACGACGGTCGTTGCCCAGCCCGGCAGCTGGGCGCCGCCAGCAAAGCCTGCAGCCGTTGCCGGCAGGAGCAGCAGCGACGACGCGAAGATCGCCGGGATAACGCCTGCGGTGTTCAGCTTCAGCGGCAGGTGCGAGGTGTCGCCCTGGAACATGCGGTTGCCGACCTGGCGCTTCGGATACTGGATCAGAAGGCGACGCTGGGCGCGCTCGACGAAGACGATCAGGGCAATGGCTGCAATCGCAACGACGATGACGGTCAGGATCAGTGCGGTCGACAGGGCGCCGGTGCGGCCAAGGTCGAGCGTGTGGGCCAGCGCCGTCGGCAGACCGGCGGCAATGCCGGCGAAGATGATCAGCGAAATGCCGTTGCCGATGCCGCGCGAGGTGATCTGCTCACCGAGCCACATCAGAAACATCGTGCCGCCAAGCAGCGTCAGGACCGTCGAAACGCGGAAGAACCAGCCCGCATCGGTGACGAGCCCCTGCCCGCTCTCGAGGCCGACGGCAATACCGTAGGCCTGCAGAGCGCCGAGCAGAACCGTGCCGTAGCGGGTGTACTGGTTGATAATCTTGCGGCCCTGCTCGCCCTCTTTCTTGAGGTTTTCCAGCGCCGGAACGACCGAAGTCATCAGCTGGACGATAATCGAGGCCGAGATGTAAGGCATGATGCCGAGGGCGAAGATCGCCATGCGCTCAACGGCGCCACCGGAAAACATGTTGAAAAGACCGAGGATACCACCGGACTGGCCCTGGAAGGCCGCGGCATATGCCTCCGGATTGAGGCCAGGCAGCGGAATATGCGTGCCAAGGCGATAGACCAGCAAGGCGGCCAGAGTGAACCAGAGACGCTTCTTCAGATCTTCCGCCTTGGCGAAAGTCGAGAAGTTCAGGTTCGAGGCCAGTTGTTCCGCTGCAGAAGCCATAAAATTCTCCGCAAACCATGATCGGCAATGCTCATGCACCGACCGCAGGCTGTTCGTTCAAACTGCTTTTAAGAAAACAGGCGCGTGGGAGAAGTTGCCGAGCAACCGCATGCCTCACACTCTTGTTTTCCAGTACTTCCCGGAAGACGAAACCACGTCATTCCGTCCTGGGATCGTGAGGCTCACATATGGGAGCAAAATCGCCCGGTGTGAAGCACCCCGGGCGATTGTTTCGTCACTTATTCAGCAGCTTTTGCAGCTGCTTCGAGCAGCTTGATCGAGCCGCCCGACTTTTCGATCTTCTCGACAGCAACCTTGGAAGCGCCGGCAACTTCGAAAGTTACCTTCGTCGTCAGTTCGCCGCCAGACAGGATACGAACGCCGTCCTTCAGGCGACGGATAACACCGGCTGCCTTGAGGGATGCTGCGTCAACCGTTGCCTTCGCATCGAGCTTGCCGGCATCGATCGCCTGCTGAACGCGGCCGAGCGATACGGTCACATATTCAGAAGCGAAGATGTTGTTGAAGCCACGCTTCGGCAGGCGACGGTAGATAGGCATCTGACCGCCTTCGAAGCCGTTAACGGCAACGCCAGAACGGGCCTTCTGACCCTTGACGCCGCGACCACCGGTCTTGCCCTTGCCAGAGCCGATACCGCGACCTACGCGGATACGGTCCTTGGTTGCGCCTTCGTTGTCTTTGATTTCATTCAGTTTCATGATGATATCCTCCGTCTCACTTCTCGTCGACGACGCGAACGAGATGCTGGACAGCACGGATCATACCGCGAACCGAAGGTGTATCCTCCAGCGTGCGAACCCGGTGCATCTTGTTGAGGCCCAGACCAACCAGCGTCGCGCGCTGGACTGCCGGACGGCGAATTGGGCTGCCGATCTGTTCGACCGTAACCGTCTTTGCTTCAGTCTTCTTCGTAGCCTTAGCCATGGATCAGACTCCTCTTATTCTTCAGACGCATTGCCGGAAGCGGCACGGCGAGACTGAAGCGTGGCGAATTTCAGGCCGCGCTGAGCTGCAATGTCCTTCGGATGCACCTGGTGCTTCAGGGCGTCGAATGTGGCGCGAACCATGTTGTACGGGTTCGAAGAGCCGGTCGACTTGGCGACGACGTCATGCATGCCGAGCGTTTCGAAGACAGCGCGCATCGGGCCGCCTGCGATGATGCCGGTACCAGCCTTGGCAGAGCGCAGCAAAACCTTGCCGGCGCCATGACGGCCGTTGACGTCGTGGTGCAGCGTACGGCCGTCACGCAGCGGAACGAAGATCAGTTCGCGCTTGGCGGCTTCCGTTGCCTTGCGGATCGCTTCCGGCACTTCACGTGCCTTGCCGTGGCCGAAACCAACGCGACCCTTCTGGTCACCAACGACGACGAGAGCTGCAAAGCCGAAACGACGGCCGCCCTTCACCACCTTGGCGACGCGGTTGATTGCGACCAGCTTGTCAACAAACTCGCTATCGCGCTCTTCACGGTTCTGGCGATCATCGCGCGAACCACGCTTTTCTTGTGCCATTGTCCTTTTCCTTTTTTCTTTTCCGGGTGCAATCGGCAGATTACTAAAATTCCGCCCTGCCCTTTGCAGGCATGGACGCGAATCCGGGAGTGACCGGCTTAAAGCCGGAAAACCGCCCGAGCACAAGCCCGGGCGGAGATTTCATTAGAAGTTCAGACCACCTTCGCGGGCTGCCTCGGCCAAAGCCTTGATGCGGCCGTGATAGATGAAGGCGCCGCGGTCGAATACGACATCCTTGACGCCAGCCTTGACCGCGCGTTCTGCAACGAGCTTGCCAACGGCGGCAGCTGCTGCAACATCGGCGCCGGTCTTGAGACCAGTCTTCAGGCCGCCGTCGAGCGTCGAGGCAGCCGCGAGGGTCTTGCCAGCGACGTCGTCGATGATCTGAGCGTAGATGTTCTTCGACGAGCGATGTACCGACAGACGCGGACGGCCATTGGCCACCGCCTTGATCTGACGTCGTACGCGGTTGGCACGACGAACAAGTGCTTCTTTTCTGCTTGCCATTTCGCGCGTTCCTTACTTCTTCTTGCCTTCTTTGCGGACAATCCGCTCTTCGGCATACTTAACACCCTTGCCCTTGTAGGGCTCAGGTCCGCGATATTCGCGGATTTCAGCGGCGACCTGGCCGACCTGCTGCTTGTTAATGCCGGAGACGACGATTTCAGTCGGCTTAGGAACAGCGATCGAGATACCGACCGGCGGTTCATAGACAACGTCATGGCTGAAACCGAGCGCCAGCTGCAGGTTCTTGCCCTGCAGAGTTGCGCGGTAACCAACGCCGTTGATCTCGAGCTTGCGCTCGTAACCGTCCTTGACGCCCTTGAAGATGTTTTCGATCATCGTGCGGGACATGCCCCACTTTGAACGAGCATCCTTGGACTGGTTGATCGGCTGGACGACAACAGCGTTGTCCTCAAGCTTCACGGAGACTTCGTCATTGGCGACGAAGAAGAGTTCGCCCTTGGGGCCCTTTGCAGTTACCTTCTGGCCTTCAACCGAGGCCGTGATCCCTGCAGGAACCTGAACGGGCTTTTTACCGATACGAGACATCTTAAAATCCTGTCTGTTCGCTAGGGAGATCCTTGCTCAGCCTTAGAAGACCGAGCAAAGAACCTCGCCACCAACATTCTGTTCGCGAGCCTGGTGATCGGCCATTACACCCTTCGGAGTCGAAAGGATCGTAATGCCGAGGCCGTTCGCGACCTGCGGGATGGACTTAACCGAGACATAAACTCGGCGGCCCGGCTTGGAGACACGGCCGATTTCGCGGATGACCGAAGCACCTTCGTAGTACTTCAGTTCAATCTGCAGCTCGGACTTGCCATTACCGTAATCGACCTGGGAATAGCCGCGGATATAACCTTCGGCCTGCAGGACATCGAGAACGCGTGCGCGCAGGTTCGAGGCCGGTGTGTTCACCGAGCTCTTGCGGCGTGCGGCGCCATTGCGGATTCGGGTGAGCATATCGCCCAACGGATCAGTCATCGTCATTTGCCCGTCTCCTTACCAGCTCGACTTGACAATGCCCGGCACCTTGCCGGAATTGCCCAGTTCGCGAAGTGCGATACGCGACATACCAAGCTTGCGATAGAACGCACGCGGGCGGCCAGTCACTTCGCAACGATTGCGAACACGTGTCTTGGAGCCATCGCGCGGCAGATCCGCGAGCTTCAGTGTTGCCTTGAACCGATCTTCAATCGAGAGCGACTGGTTCATGATGATCGCCTTCAGCGCGGCCCGCTTAGCGGCGTGCTGACCGACCAACTTGCGGCGGCGCTTGTTCTTTTCAACTGCGCTTGTCTTCGCCATATGGAAGTTCCTCTTCTACGCTCGTCGTTACGGTTATGTACGGAACGGGAAGTTGAACTCTTTCAAAAGAGCCCGTGCTTCGTCGTCCGTCGGCGCCGTCGTGCAAACGATGATGTCCATGCCCCACATCTGATCAACCTTATCGTAGTTGATCTCAGGGAACACAATGTGCTCCTTGATGCCCATGGCGAAATTGCCACGGCCGTCAAAGCTCTTCGGGTTCAGGCCCCGGAAGTCGCGAACGCGCGGAAGCGCGATGTTGATCAGGCGGTCCAGGAATTCATACATGCGGGCGCCACGAAGAGTGACCTTCGCGCCGATCGGCATGAATTCGCGAACCTTGAAGCCTGCGATGGAGTTGCGTGCCTTGGTGATGACCGGCTTCTGACCGGCGATCGCTGCCAGGTCCGCAGCAGCCACTGTGGGCTTCTTCGAATCGGCGGTTGCTTCACCAACACCCATGTTGATGACGATCTTGTCCAGCTTGGGGATCATCATCTCGTTGGCGTAGGAGAACTGCTCCTGCATCGCAGCGCGAATGCGGGAAACGTATTCAGCCTTGAGCCGCGGCTCGTACTTGGACTCAGCCATCGATCACATCCCCCGAACGCTTGGCCACACGCACCTTCTTGCCGTCGACGACGGAGAAACCAACGCGGGTCGGCTTGCCGTCCTTGCCGACGATGGCAATGTTGGACAGGTGAATGGAGGCTTCCTTGTTGATGATGCCAGCTTCCTGCGTCTGAGACTGACGCTGGTGGCGCTTCACCATGTTGATACCACGCACAAATGCGCGATCTTCTTTCGGCATAACCTGCAGGACTTCGCCAGTGCGGCCCTTGTCCTTGCCGGAGAGTACGACAACGCTGTCGCCTTTGCGGATCTTATTCATCGCTTCCCGCTCCTTACAGTACTTCTGGAGCCAGCGAGATGATCTTCATGTGGTTCTTGGCGCGAAGTTCGCGCGGAACCGGTCCGAAGATACGGGTGCCGATCGGCTCTTTCTTGTTGTCGATAAGAACAGCAGCGTTGTTATCGAATCGAATGACGCTGCCGTCAGCGCGACGGATGTCCTTGGCGGTACGAACAACAACCGCCTTCATCACGTCACCCTTTTTCACGCGGCCGCGCGGGATGGCTTCCTTGATCGAGACGACGATAATATCGCCGACCGAAGCGTACTTGCGCTTGGAGCCGCCCAGCACCTTGATGCACATGACACGACGTGCGCCGGAATTATCCGCCACGTCGAGGTTTGTTTGCATCTGAATCATGTCAGGTCGCCTTCTTGTTGTAACCGAGACGGTTGGGCGCGAGCCCCCTATTCCGGCTTATGGTAAATGTCGACTGTGCGCGGGAAGATAAATACAGGGTGGTTTCCCATACGGGACCTTCCGTGCGCTCAAAGCAAAAGAACGCCCGATTCCGAGCGTTCCTGCGCCAATGGCCTGCTTCATACAGAATTCTGCGCAAGGTGCAAGCCCTTGCGCAGAAACTCCGTAAATTAAGCCTGGGCGGCGATAACCGTCCAGGTCTTGTCCTTGGAGATCGGTGCGCATTCCTCGATAGAAACGACATCACCGGTCTTGTACTGGTTGTTCTCGTCATGCGCCTTGTACTTCTTGGACCGACGAACGGTCTTCTGAAGCAGCGGATGGGCAAAACGACGCTCGACGCGGACCACGATGGTCTTGTCGTTCTTGTCGCTGACGACGACGCCCTGCAGAATGCGTTTTGGCATATTATTCTTCCTTAGGCCTTGGCTTCTGCCGCCTTCTGGCGGGCAATGGTTTTCACGCGGGCGATATCCTTGCGGACTTCGTTGACGCGGGAGGACTTTTCAAGCTGGCCGGTCGCCTTCTGGAAGCGCAGGTTGAACTGCTCCTTCTTCAGCTTGGCAAGCTCGTCATTCAATTGATCGGCGCTCATGGCGCGGACGTCTGCGGCTTTCATGAACCTGATCCTTACTCTGCAATGCGCTGAACGAAGCGCGTCTTGACCGAGAGCTTGGCAGAGCCGAGACGAAGCGCTTCGCGAGCGATTTCCTCAGATACACCGTCGATCTCGAACATCATACGGCCGGGCTTGACCTTGCAGGCCCAGTATTCAACCGAACCCTTACCCTTACCCATACGCACTTCGGTCGGCTTGGCAGTGACCGGAACGTCGGGGAATACCCGGATCCATACACGACCTGCGCGCTTCATGTAGCGGGTGATCGCACGACGAGCAGCTTCAATTTCGCGGGCGTTGACGCGGTTCGGCTCAAGAGACTTGAGACCGAACTCGCCGAATGCCAGGTCGAAACCGCCCTTGGCAACACCCTTGATGCGGCCCTTGAACTGCTTGCGGTACTTAGTACGCTTTGGCTGCAACATTTTCTTATTCTCCGAACTTATCTTTCGCCAGCGCTAATCAAGCGTTCTCGCGGCGACGATCGCCACGTTCACGGCTTGCCGGACCCTGCGCATCGCCTTCCATCGCACGGCGCTCGGAGGCCATCGGATCGTGCTCAAGGATTTCGCCCTTGAAGATCCAGACCTTGACGCCGCAGATGCCGTATGCGGTTTCGGCTTCAGCCGTACCGTAATCGATGTCTGCACGCAGGGTGTGAAGTGGCACGCGGCCTTCGCGGTACCATTCGGTACGCGCAATTTCCGCGCCGCCAAGGCGGCCGGCGCAAGTGATCTTGATGCCTTCGGCACCCAGACGCATTGCCGACTGAACGGCGCGCTTCATAGCGCGACGGAATGCAATACGGCGCTCGAGCTGCTGGGTGATCGACTGAGCAACGAGCGTTGCGTCGACTTCCGGCTTGCGCACTTCAACGATGTTGAGATGCGTCTCGGAGTTCGTCATCGACGAGATCTTCTTGCGAAGCTTCTCGATGTCTGCACCCTTCTTGCCGATGATCAGACCCGGGCGAGCCGAGTGGATCGTGACGCGGCACTTCTTGTGCGGACGCTCGATGACGACCTTAGCGATACCAGCCTGCTTCAGCTCTTCCATCAGGTAAGCGCGGATCTTCAGGTCTTCGTGGAGCAGCTTGCCGTATTCGGCATTGTCGGCGAACCAACGGCTGTCCCAAGTGCGGTTAATGCCGAGGCGGAAACCGATTGGATTGATTTTCTGACCCATTATGCGGCCTCCACTTTGGCTTCGACTTCGCGCACCACGATGGTGAGGTGCGAGAACGGCTTTTCGATGCGCGATGCGCGGCCGCGGCCACGAGCGTGGAAACGCTTCATGACGATCGACTTGCCAACATAGGCTTCGGCGACAACCAGCTGGTCGACGTCGAGGTCATGGTTGTTCTCGGCGTTTGCAATCGCGGATTCGAGCGTCTTCTTGACGGTCGCTGCGATACGCTTGCGGGAGAATTCCAGGTCAGCGAGAGCGCGCTCTACCTTCTTGCCGCGGATCAGCGCGGCAACCAGGTTGAGCTTCTGAGGGCTGACGCGCAGCGTACGTGCTACGGCCTGCGCCTCATTGTCCTTGAGCCGGCGTTCGGCTTTTGCCTTGCCCATGATTACTTCCTCTTCGCCTTCTTATCCGCGCCATGACCATAGTAGGTCCGGGTCGGAGAGAATTCACCGAACTTGTGACCGACCATGTCTTCGTTGACGTTGACCGGAATGTGTTTGCTGCCGTTGTAGACGCCGAAAGTGAGGCCCACGAACTGCGGCAAGATGGTGGAGCGACGGCTCCACATCTTGATCACTTCACTGCGACCGCCTTCGCGAACCTTCTCAGCCTTCTTGAGAAGATAGCCGTCGACGAACGGGCCTTTCCATACTGAACGAGCCATTTCAGACTACCTCTCTTACTTCTTCTTCAGGTGGCGCGAGCGCATGATGAACTTGTCGGTCGACTTGTTCGAACGAGTCCGCTTGCCCTTGGTCGGCTTGCCCCACGGGGATACCGGGTGACGACCACCGGATGTGCGGCCTTCACCACCGCCGTGCGGGTGGTCGACCGGGTTCATGACGACACCGCGGTTATGCGGTGTCTTGCCGCGCCAGCGAGTACGACCCGCCTTGCCGTCATTGATGTTGCCGTGGTCCGGGTTGGAAACGGCGCCGATGGTCGCGAGGCAAGAGCCAGGTACCAGACGCTGTTCGCCGGAGTTCAGGCGAAGGATTGCCATGCCGGCATCGCGACCGACCAGCTGAACATAGGTGCCTGCAGAGCGAGCAATCTGACCACCCTTGCCTGGCTTCATTTCGACGTTGTGCACGATCGAACCAACCGGGATCGACTGCAGCGGCATGGCGTTGCCAGGCTTGACGTCAACGGCCTTTTCAGACGCGATGACCTTGTCGCCGGCAGCGAGGCGCTGCGGAGCCAGGATGTAGGCCTGTTCGCCGTCGGTGTAGGTCACCAGGGCGATGAATGCCGTGCGGTTCGGGTCGTATTCCAGACGCTCAACCGTGCCTTCAACTTCAAACTTACGACGCTTGAAGTCGATCAGACGGTAGGTGCGCTTGTGACCGCCGCCGATGAAGCGAGCAGTGATACGGCCGAGGTTGTTACGACCGCCGCTCTTGGAGAGACCTTCGGTCAGAGCCTTTACCGGCTTGCCCTTGTGGAGGCCCGAGCGGTCGACGATGACCAGCTGGCGCTGGCTCGGCGTGATCGGGTTAAAGCTTTTCAATGCCATTGTTCTTGTTCCCTACCTCAGACGCCCGTCGACACGTCGATGGACTGACCTTCGGCAAGCGTGACGATCGCCTTCTTGACGTCCTTCTGCTTGCCGGCGAAGCCGCGGAAACGCTTGGTCTTGCCCTTGCGGAGCAGCGTATTGACGGCGGTAACCTTGACGCCAAAGAGCGCTTCGACAGCAGCCTTGATTTCCGGCTTGCTGGCACCCTTGGCGACGTTGAAGACGACCTGGTTGAATTCGGAAACCGTGGTCGACTTTTCGGTGATCGACGGAGACACGATCACATCGTAGTGGCGAAGATCAGTCATTTGAACCGCTCCTCCAGAGCTTCAACCGCAGCCTTGGACAGCACGAGCTTGCCACGACGCAGAATGTCATAAACGTTGATGCCTTGAACCGGCAGAACATCGATGTTCGGGATGTTTGCGGCAGCGAGCTTGAAGTTGCTGTCGATTTCGGCGCCGCCGATGACGAGAGCATTGGTGAGGCCGAGCAGCTCGAAGGTACCGACGAGCGCCTTGGTCTTTGCTTCAGCAGAGATCAGCTGATCGATGATGATCAGATCTTCCGACTTCAGCTTGGCCGAAAGCGCGTGACGCAGTGCAAGAGCACGAACCTTCTTCGGCAGGTCATGGGCATGGCTGCGAACAACCGGGCCATGTGCCTTACCACCGCCGCGGAACTGCGGAGCGCGAGCCGAATGGTGACGAGCACGACCGGTGCCCTTCTGCTTGTACATCTTGGCGCCGGTACGGGAAACTTCCGCACGGGTCTTCGTCTTGTGTGTACCCTGACGCTTGTTGGCAAGCTGCCAACGGATCATGCGAGCGATGATATCCTCGCGCGGGTCGAGGCCGAAAATGTCGTCCGACAGAGAAACCTTGCCGGCTTCCTTGCCCTCGAGGGTCTTGACGTTAAATTCCATGTCCTTGGCTCCCTTACTTCGCCGACTTGACGGCGTCGCGGACGATGATCCAGGAACCCTTGGAACCGGGAACGGCGCCCTTCACAAGGATAAGACCGCGATCTTCATCGGTCGAAACGACTTCGAGATTCTGGGTGGTGACGCGAGTCTGGCCCATGTGACCAGCCATGCGCTTGCCCTTCCAAACGCGACCCGGATCCTGGTTGGAACCAGTCGAGCCGTGCGAGCGGTGCGATACGGACACGCCGTGGGTCGCGCGCAGACCACCGAAGTTGTGGCGCTTCATAGCACCAGCAAAACCCTTACCGATGGTCGTGCCCGTGACGTCGACCAGCTGGCCGGCTTCAAAATGACCAGCCGTGAGCTGTGCGCCAACGTCAATCATGTTGTCTTCCGACACGCGGAATTCAACGAGCTTGGCCTTGGGCTCAACGCTTGCTGCGGCGAAATGGCCGCGCAGGCCCTTCGACGTATTCTTGACTTTGGAATTACCGGCACCGAGCTGAAGCGCTACGTAGCCGTTCTTTTCAACAGTGCGCTGAGCAACGACTTGTACGTTGTCCATACGCAGAACTGTTACCGGGATATGCTCGCCGGCGTCGTTGTAGACGCGCGTCATTCCCACTTTCTGTGCAATCACACCTGAACGCATTGGTTCATTCCTCTTGAGAGTCGCTTCGGGATCCTTGGAGAGATCCCTCGCCCGCCTCTTTGTTTAAGGATTCCACTCAAGCCCTTCCGAGCCATCGGGTTTCCCGTTTCGAGAAGTCGTTGGCAGGTCTTGCCACGTACCTTCCTTGTTATTTCGGCTCTCGCCGGAATTTCATCTTAGAGCTTGATCTCAACGTCGACGCCGGCAGCCAGGTCGAGCTTCATCAAAGCGTCAACTGTCTGTGGGGTAGGATCAACGATATCAAGCAGGCGCTTGTGAGTGCGCATCTCAAACTGTTCGCGGCTCTTCTTGTCGACGTGCGGCGAACGGTTAACAGTGAATTTTTCAATTCGGGTCGGGAGCGGTACCGGACCGCGGACGCTTGCACCTGTGCGCTTTGCCGTCTGCACGATTTCGCGCGTGGAGGCATCGAGAACCCGGTGATCAAACGCTTTAAGGCGGATGCGGATATTCTGGCCGTTCATTCGACTTGTCCTTGTTTTTACTTGCGTCCCGCATGCGCAGAGACAGTGAATTACCAATTACGGCCGGCCCCTAATTTTCAAAAATCACAGGGACACCGTGAGGGTGTCCCTGTCACTTATCGTCTGAGGTGCCCTGCCGCCCAAAACCCGTTTCCGAGTTTCGTGAATACAGCGCTAGAATCGCACGATGCAATCACCGTACGATTCTGATTGTGGTCGGCGACATACACCGTCGCCGACTATTCGTCAATCGATTACTCGATGATCGAGGCAACGATGCCGGCGCCGACGGTGCGGCCGCCTTCGCGGATCGCGAAGCGCAGCTTTTCTTCCATCGCGATCGGAACGATCAGCTCAACCTGAACCGTGACGTTGTCGCCTGGCATAACCATTTCCGTGCCTTCCGGAAGCGACACGATGCCGGTCACGTCGGTGGTGCGGAAGTAGAACTGCGGACGGTAGTTGGTGAAGAACGGCGTATGACGGCCGCCTTCTTCCTTCGTCAGGATGTAGGCTTCAGCCATGAACTTCTTGTGCGGCTTGACCGAACCCGGCTTGCACAGGATCTGGCCACGCTCGACGTCGTCGCGCTGAATACCACGGACCAGTGCGCCGATGTTGTCGCCAGCCTGGCCCTGATCGAGCAGCTTGCGGAACATTTCAACGCCGGTAACCGTCGTCTTCTTGGTGGCGCGGATGCCGACGAACTCGACTTCTTCACCAACCTTGACGATGCCACGCTCGACGCGGCCGGTCACAACCGTACCACGACCCGAGATCGAGAACACGTCTTCGATCGGCATCAGGAACGGCTGGTCGATCGGACGCTCAGGCGTCGGGATGTATTCGTCAACAGCCGCCATCAGCGCGCGCACTGCGTCTTCGCCGATCGTCTTGTTGCTGTCGTTGAGTGCAGCCAGTGCCGAACCCTTGACGAACGGGATGTCGTCGCCCGGGAAGTCGTAGGACGACAGAAGTTCGCGAACTTCCAGTTCGACCAGTTCCAGCAGTTCTTCGTCGTCGACCTGGTCAACCTTGTTGAGGAAGACAACGATCGCCGGAACGCCAACCTGACGGGCGAGCAGGATGTGCTCGCGGGTCTGCGGCATCGGGCCGTCGGCAGCCGAGCAAACCAGGATCGCGCCGTCCATCTGCGCGGCTCCGGTGATCATGTTCTTGACGTAGTCGGCGTGGCCGGGGCAGTCAACGTGGGCGTAGTGGCGGTTGGGCGTCTCATATTCGACGTGGGCCGTCGAGATGGTGATGCCACGGGCCTTTTCTTCCGGAGCGGCGTCGATCTGATCGTAGGCCTTGTATTCACCGAAATATTTGGTGATCGCAGCCGTCAGAGACGTCTTGCCGTGGTCAACGTGGCCGATCGTGCCGATGTTAACGTGCGGCTTGTTGCGTTCAAACTTACTCTTTGCCATTTTCGGCTCTCCATTCTTGATCCCGTTAAGGGGAATTCTGTTTATTTCTTAGAGGCTGTGGTGTGTTCCGGTCACTTCTGACCGGAATACTTTGCCTGGATTTCTGCAGCAACGTTGCTCGGGACCGGCGAATAGTGGTCGAACACCATCGAGTACTGTGCACGGCCCTGCGACATGGAGCGCAGGTTGTCGACGTACTTGAACATGTTGGCGAGCGGAACGTGAGCATTGATCACGATCGCGATGCCGCGCTGTTCCTGGCCCTGTATCTGGCCACGACGCGAGTTGAGGTCGCCGATCACGTCACCGACGTAATCTTCCGGCGTGACCACTTCGACCTTCATCATCGGCTCGAGCAGCTGAGCGCCAGCCTTCTTGGCTGCTTCACGGAAGCAGGCACGCGAGGCGATTTCGAAGGCGAGAACCGAGGAGTCAACGTCGTGGTAAGCGCCGTCGATCAGGGTTGCCTTGACACCGAGCATCGGGAAGCCAGCAAGCGGACCCGAAGACAGAACGCTTTCGATACCCTTCTGAACGCCCGGGATGTATTCCTTCGGAACAGCACCACCGACGATCTTGGACTCGAACTTGAATTCGTCGCCTTCCGGGTTCGGTTCGAAGACGATCTTGACGCGCGCGAACTGGCCGGTACCACCGGACTGCTTCTTGTGCGTGTAGTCTTCTTCGTGGTTGCGCGTGATGGTTTCGCGGTAAGCAACCTGCGGAGCACCGACGTTGGCTTCAACCTTGAACTCGCGACGCATGCGGTCAACGAGAATGTCGAGGTGAAGTTCGCCCATGCCGGCGATGATCGTCTGGCCGGATTCCTGGTCGGTCTTGACGCGGAACGACGGGTCTTCAGCAGCCAGGCGGTTGAGCGCGAGGCCCATCTTTTCCTGGTCGCCCTTGGATTTCGGCTCGATCGCGATCTGGATGACCGGTTCCGGGAATTCCATGCGCTCAAGGATAACCGGCTTCAGCGGGTCGCAGAGCGTATCGCCAGTCGTGGTTTCCTTGAGGCCAGCCAGAGCCACGATGTCGCCCGAGAAGGCTTCTTCGATGTCTTCACGGCTGTTGGAATGCATCTGCAGCATACGGCCGACGCGCTCGCGCTTGTCCTTGACCGTGTTCATGACCGAGACGCCCTTTTCGAGCTTGCCCGAATAGATGCGTGCAAAGGTCAGCGAACCGACGAAGGGGTCGTTCATGATCTTGAAGGCGAGCATAGCAAGCGGCTCGCTGTCATCCGCATGACGCTCGATTTCGGCTTCGGTCTTGAAGTCGATGCCCTTGATCGCCGGGATGTCCAGCGGCGAAGGCAGGTATTCAACAACGGCGTCGAGCAGAGGCTGTACGCCCTTGTTCTTGAACGCGGTACCGCAGAACATCGGATGGAACTTGACGTCGATGGTGCCGCGGCGAACCAGGGCACGGATCTTGTCGTTGTCCGGCATGATGCCGTTCAGGTAGTCTTCCATCGCCTGTTCGTCGACTTCGACAACCGTCTCGATCAGCTTTTCGCGATATTCAGCTGCCTTTTCCTTCATGTCATCCGGGATTTCAACAACATCCCAGGCGGCACCCAGAGATTCATCGCGCCATACCAGCGCGTTCATCTCGATCAGGTCAACGACACCCTTGAATTCGGTTTCTGCGCCGATCGGGAGCTGCATGACAACAGCAATGGCGCCAAGACGGGTCTTGATCATCTCAACCGAGCGGTAGAAGTCCGCGCCGGTCTTGTCCATCTTGTTGCAGAAGATCATCCGCGGAACGTTGTACTTCTCAGCCTGACGCCAGACGGTTTCCGTCTGCGGCTCTACGCCGGCGTTGGCATCGAGAAGCGCGATCGCACCGTCGAGCACGCGCAGCGAACGTTCGACTTCAATGGTGAAGTCAACGTGGCCGGGGGTGTCAATGATGTTGAAGCGGCGCATCTTACCGTCGCGACCCTTCCAGTAGGTCGTGGTCGCAGCGGACGTGATGGTGATACCGCGTTCCTGCTCCTGCTCCATCCAATCCATCGTAGCAGCGCCGTCATGGACTTCGCCGATCTTGTGGGACTTGCCGGTGTAGTAGAGGATGCGCTCGGTGGTCGTGGTCTTGCCGGCGTCGATATGCGCCATGATACCGAAGTTGCGGTAGTCTTCGATTTTATATTCGCGAGCCATAATGGACTGCCTTTCAATATTCGATCGGTTCAGATTACCAACGGTAATGCGAGAAGGCGCGGTTTGCGTCGGCCATCTTATGCGTGTCTTCGCGCTTCTTGACAGCGGAGCCACGGTTGTTGGACGCGTCCATCAGTTCGCCCGACAGGCGGTCGATCATGGTGGTTTCGTTGCGCTTGCGAGCGGCAGCGATCAGCCAACGGATGGCGAGGGCCTGACGGCGCTCCGGACGAACGTCAACGGGAACCTGGTAAGTTGCACCACCAACGCGGCGCGAGCGCACTTCAACATGCGGCGCGACGTTGTCGAGCGCCTGATGGAAGATCGCGATCGGCTCAGCCTTGGCCTTAGCCTGGACCACATCAAAAGCACCGTAAACGATGTTTTCGGCGACCGACTTCTTGCCGTGAAGCATGATGGCGTTCATGAACTTGGTGACGACGAGATCGCCGAACTTCGGGTCCGGATTGATTTCGCGCTTTTCTGCACTATGGCGACGGGACATACTAGTTTGTCTCTCAACGGTTAGGACGCTTTACCACGCGGAGAACCTCGCGCAGCGCCGTTAAATCTATAAGGCCGAATTACTTCGGACGCTTCGCACCGTACTTGGAACGACGCTGCTTACGGTTCTTGACACCCTGGGTATCGAGAACGCCGCGGATGATGTGATAACGCACACCCGGCAAATCCTTGACGCGGCCGCCGCGGATCATCACCACGGAGTGTTCCTGCAGGTTATGGCCCTCGCCAGGGATGTAGCCGATGACTTCGAAGCCATTGGTCAGACGGATCTTGGCGACCTTACGCAGAGCCGAGTTCGGCTTCTTCGGGGTCGTCGTATAAACGCGGGTGCAAACGCCGCGCTTCTGTGGGTTTTCCTGCAGAGCAGGTACCTTGTTGCGCTTTACCTGTGCCTGACGCGGCTTGCGGATCAGCTGGTTTACGGTAGGCATATAACCATCCCTTGCAAATTTAGTCTCTCAAGCCCTTGCGAGCCCACGGTTTTGCCGTTTCCGGCGGCGGCCGCACATTTTCTTCATGCGCAAAATGTGGCCCGATCCGTTTCAAGCGGATGGACCACAAAAGACAGAGGACGCATTTCGAAAAATGCGTCTTGCGTGCAGCATTCGTGTCGTCAACGTGCGTAAAGAACCTTGTTTGAGGCGAACTTCAGGACGCGGCGTCCCAAAAAACCCGGCCTCACATGGGCTCTGATGGCCGGGGGAATACTGTTTTCCCCCTCTTGCGTCAAGTCTCAATCGAAAATTAATGGCCGCAGGGCCTGTAGAGCAGGCCTTTGGCGGTTATCCGCATGGGAAAAACGGCGACACTTGTCGAATTGGCTTGGATTGATCCGGGAAACTTCTAGATAAGGAGTTGGGCAAGGTCAATTCACCCTACCCTGCCCCTGGACGATTCGATCCGCAGAGAATCGTGACACTCGAACAAGAAGACCAGACGCCATGATCACCAGTCCCGACAACGATAACATTCGCGACGAGCCGATGGTGTTCATCATCATCGCAAAGGCATACGAAACCGAAGGCGGCGAGCCGATCGATCTGCATGTGCTGTTGACGGCGCCGGACGACGATTCAGCCGTGCGACTGGCACTCAATGCCCTGTCGGAAGAAGGTTTCCTCGAAGCCGACCTCGACCAGATCGGCATGATCACCGGCGAACCGGATGAAGAGCCGCATGCATCCGCCTATCAGGGCGCGCTCGAAGGCGAAGTGGCGATCATCCGCTTCAACTGACCGAGCCGTGCTTTGCTGACGTCGACAAGGCCACCCGGAAACATCCGGGTGGCCTTTTTGCATTGGCGCGTGCGCAGAACGCGTTGCTTGCTCCGCCCCATGACCGCGACCGCTGGCTGCAGGTTCCACGCCTTGCCGAGGTGAAAACACGCCGCCGCCGGCG
>ERZ1034401.97-NODE-97-length-26994-cov-3.697502_pt1 | contig 26994 bp, 20 predicted proteins | sample MGYA00520601_ERZ1034401 | MGnify/ENA primary metagenome ERZ1034401 (study PRJEB33736, sample SAMEA104288476) | Azolla filiculoides | biome: Urban; feature: water surface; material: ditch water | place: Netherlands | collected 2014 ... | reverse complement strand
AGCCCGGCCCCAGACGCCATTCGTTGAAATCGCCCATCAGCAGTGTCGGCCGCTCCTCGCGTGCCTGCAGGAGATCGAGGATCACATCCGCCTGCTGGCGGCGCGCCCAGCGCAACAGTCCGAGATGCGCCGCAATCACCCTCAGACCGGCATGCCCCTCGATATCGATTTCGGCAACCAGCGCGCCACGCGGCTCAAGCCCCGGCAGGGCAATCTGATGCACGTCACGCACCATGCCCTGGCGAAACAACAGCACATTGCCCCGCCAGCCGTGCGATTTTGGCCCGCCGACCACAGGTACCGCCAGCAAGCCGGTGTCGAGCCGAAGCCGCGTCAGGTCGAGAAGCCCGGAGCGGTCGCCGAAGCGCTGATCGGCCTCCTGCAGCGCGATCACATCCGGCTCGATTTCCCGGATCACGTCGATCACCCGTTCCGGATCGAAGCGCCCATCGGTTCCGACGCATTTGTGGACATTGTAGGAGGCGACGGTGATCATGCCGTCTTCAGCCTCGCGCATCGCAGGACCAAACGGTCGCTGGCGCCGATTGCGGATCGACGAGATCATCGTGCGCGCGAGACTGCCGTTCGTCTTTTTCATTCCACCATCCGGCTCATTCACAGTCAGGACAGCCTGTCGCCACTACAGATAGGGCGAACCAAGCCAGAGGAAACGTTCAAAAAGCCGTATCGCGAATGGCCGGGCGCGAAGTTCATCGAGAATGACCTCCTCCGCATCTTCCATCGCCGCTGCAATCCGGCTTTCAATCTCGCTGGCCACGTCCGTGTCGAAGATTTCCATGTCGATCTCGAAATTCAACCGAAGCGAGCGCGAATCGAGATTGGACGAGCCGACAAACACCCACCGGCCGTCAATGACAGCAAGCTTGGAGTGATCGAAGGGGCCGGCGGCCCGCAGAACGCGGCAGCCATCCCTGAGAACCTGATCGAATTGCGCCGTCATCGCATGACTGACAATCGCCAGATTGTTGCGTGACGGAACGACGATATCGACCTGCACGCCCCGGCGAGCCGCCGTCGCCAGCGCCGAAATGAGCACGGCATCGGGCAGGAAATAGGGCGACATGATGCGGATCGAATGCTGTGCCACCGAAAAGGCGCCGATCAGCATCTTGTGATTGGTCTCCAGATGCGTATCCGGGCCTGATACGATCAGCCGCGCATATGATGGATCACCGGCGACCGCACCATCCAGTCCCAATCGCCATTCCGGTCCCTTCAGGACTTCCCTGGTTTCGAAGTGCCAGTCTTCGGCAGCAACAGCCAGGATATCGGCGACGATCGGGCCGCTGACCCTGAAATGCGTGTCACGGGCACCATCCGGCCCGGTAAACCCGGCGCGAATGTTCATGCCGCCGATAAAGGCAGTCTTGCCATCGGCAACCACGATCTTGCGGTGTGTCCTGAGGTTCGCATAGGGCAGCCGAAGTCCCATGATGACCTTGCCGTTGAAGGCAGCAACCGGCACGCCCGCATCCTGCAGATAACCGATAATGCTTGGCACGCTGTAGCGGGCACCGACCGCATCGATCAGCACGCGCACTGCCACGCCGCGCTTGTGGGCAGCGATCAGGCAATCGGCAACCATGAGGCCAATCACATCGCGATCGAAGATATAGGTTTCCAGAATGACGCTGCGCTCGGCGGAGGCAATGGCATCGCAGATGGCCGAATAGGTCTCCTCGCCCGTGCCAAGCAGGTTGACACGATTGCCGGAGGACAGCGGATGACGCGCCACCCGGTCACCCAGCGTCTTCAGCGACGCCATCTCGGAACCGAACTGTGCGGCGATCACCTCCCGGCTCACCCCATAGGACGAGATGCTGCGCCAGAGTTCATCGAGCCGGAGTGCCCGGCGCGAGATCAGCGATGCCCGCCGGATACGATTGATGCCGGCCACGGCATAGATCATCGCCCCGACCAGCGGCGACAGCACGATAACGCCAACCCAGCCCACCGCGGAGCGAACCTCACGCTTGGTCATGGTGGCATGCACGGCGGCCACGGTGCCGAAAACGATCGACAGTGTGGCAAGCACATGGGGCCAGTAGCTGATCAGAAGGTCAAACATGGTTGCCGGAGCGAAACAGCTTTCACAGTCGAATGCAATGGCAATCGCCGGGCGCAGAGGTATGCCTCATGCCTCGCCGGCCAGAAGCTTCGCCGCCGCAGCCCGCGCCTCGTCGGTGATCGATGCGCCAGCCAGCATTCGGGCGATTTCTTCCTTGCGATGGTCGGGCTCCATGATCGCAACACGCGTCGCAATCTTGTCACCAGCATCGCCCGCCGGTCCCTTGGAGATCAGGAAATGCGTCGCCGCACGCGCCGCCACCTGCGGTGCATGGGTGACGGACAACACCTGAACCCTGCCCGACAGCCGTTTCAGCCGCTGGCCGATGGCGTCGGCCACCGCACCACCGACACCTGTATCGATTTCATCGAAGACCAGCGTCGGTGCCGATCCACGATCCGCCAGCGCGACTTTCAGCGCCAGCAGGAAACGGGACAATTCGCCGCCGGAAGCAACCTTCATGATTGGACCCGGCCTTGTGCCGGGATTGGTCTGCACGTGGAACTCGACGGTATCGATACCCTCGGCCGTGGCGGCCTCCGGATCGCTGGTCACTTCGACCATGAACTTGGCCCGCTCCAGCTTCAGGGCCGGCAATTCCTGCATCACCGTGTCGCCAAGCGCGCTCGCGGCATTGTGGCGCTTGGCTGAAAGCTGGACGGCCAGGTGATCGTAATGCGCCCGGGCCTCCGTCACCGCGGCCTCAAGCTGCCCCAGGCGCTCCTCGCCAGCATCGAGATCGGCAAGGTCGGTCACCATCTTTTCAGCGAGAGCCGGCAGACCAGTCACCGCCACCGAATATTTGCGGCCGGCTGCGCGCAACGCAAACAGGCGTTCTTCGACGCGCTCCAGTTCGCGCGGATCGAATTCGGTTCGCCGAAGTGCTGCCTCCACTTCCATTTGCGCGCTCGAAAGCGTGTCGAGCGCCGAACCGAGCAATTGCACCGTCTCTTCCAGCAGCCCCGGCGCCTCGTGGCTCTTGCGCTCGAGCTTGCGCATCAGCGAAGCGATATGCGGAACCGGAGATGCATTGCCGTTGAGAAACTCTGAAGCTTCGGAAATGTCGCCGGCGATACGCTCGGATTTCTGCATCCGGGACCGGCGCTCGGCAAGCTCTTCCTCTTCGCCATCCTGCGGCGACAGGGCTTCCAGTTCCTCGACCGAGGCACGCAGGTAATCCGCCTCGCGCGCGGCTGCCTCGACCTTGGCCTTGTGCGTCTTGAAGCTGCGTTCAGCATCACGCCAGCGGCGATAGCTCTCGCCCAGCGTCACCGCCTCGTCGGAGAGGCCAGCAAAAGCGTCAAGCAGCATGCGGTGTGCGTCGGTGTCGATCAGGGCGCGGTCGTCGTGCTGGCCATGGATCTCTACCAGCAACTGGCCGGCCTGGCGCATCAACTGCACGCTGACGGCCTGATCGTTGATGAAGGCGCGTGTACGGCCATCGGCAGACTGAATACGGCGGAAAATCAGGTCACCGTCATCATCGACACCATTGCCCCGCAGCAGCGTCCGGGCGGCATGGCTGCCGTCCACATCAAAAACGGCTGTGACCTGCCCCTTGTCTTCGCCGTGGCGGACAAGCGAACCGTCGCCGCGCCCGCCAAGAGCGAGCGACAGGCTATCGAGAAGGATCGATTTGCCTGCGCCCGTTTCACCGGTCAGCACCGACAGCCCTGCCTCGAAGGCAAGATCCAGCCGCTCGATCAGAACGATATCGCGGATCGACAACTGGACCAGCATGGGCTCAAGATCTCACTTGACGGACGGTGGCAACAGGAAATGGTTCTCAGCTACCGGTCAGGAATTTGCGACCGGCGCGTGCGATCCACGAACCCTCGTTTTCGCGCGGCTCGACACCGCCGCTCTGCAGCAGCTTGTAGGAGTCGGCATACCACTGGCTGTCTGGATAGTTATGTCCGAGAACGGCCGCAGCGGTCTGCGCTTCCTGCACGATGCCCATGGCGAAATAGGCTTCCACGAGACGCGCGAGCGCTTCCTCGATCTGGTTCGTATTGGAGAATTCTTCGACCACCACACGGAAGCGCGACACGGCAGCGAGATATTCCTTGCGTTCCAGATAGTAGCGTCCGACCTGCATTTCACGACCGGCGAGCTGGTCGCGGGCAAAACGGATCTTCGCCTGTGCGTCGTCGACATATTCCGAATCGGGATATTGATCGACCACGCGCTGCATCGCCTCAATGGTCTTTTGCGAAGCCTTCTGGTCCTGCGTCACGTTGGCGATCTGCTTCCAGTTGGAAAGACCGACCAGATACTGCACGTAAGCGGAATCCTCAGACTTCGGATACAGGCTCATGTAGCGGTTGCCGCTGGCGATGGAATCGCCGTAGCGGCCGAGGCGGTACTTGGTGAAGGTGCTCATCACCAGCGCCTTGCGCGACCACTCGGAGAACGGGTGCTGGGCATCGACAGCGTCGAACTTGCGCGCCGCTTCGCTCATATTGCCCGCCTTGATATTGGCGAGGCCCTGATTGTAGAGAACGTCCGGCGGATCGGTTTCCGTGGCCAGTTTGGAGATGTCGATGTCAGGATCTGATTGGCAACTGGCGAGCACGCCTGCCAGCGACATCATCACGCAAAGGCTGGCGACACGCGCGGCTTTCTTCACAACGACCGATCCTACTTGACTCATTCCGAAAGATCCCGATTGCAGCGCCGCCTAAAAAGTCGTCGCTTTCAGATGGCGTTTCTAGCCACAAAAGACGTATGAGAGCAACGCAGTGATGGCGATTTAGCGCAATTTTGTGGCGGCGACCGAAGAAAGTTCCAATTCGACCGGTTCCGGCCGGAAAAGCAAAGGCGCCAGCCCACATGAAGCGGAACCGGCGCCCAAATCATTCAAACGACTTTAGAATCTCGAACAGGACGCTTACGCGGTCCATGGCGCGAATTCGAGCGCCTGGACCGGCACGAATTCGCGTGCACGCGCCTGCAGGCTGCGCGACGGCGCCTCGACCACTTCGTAAGCCGAAGCATCGCTCAGCAGTGCCTTCAGCGCATTTGCGTTCAGCTTGTGGCCCCCACGATAAGAGCGGTAGCAGCCGATGAACTGGGCACCGGCCAGCGCCAGGTCGCCAACAGCGTCCAGCGTCTTGTGACGAACGAACTCGTCTTCGTAGCGAAGGCCTTCGACATTGATCACGGTATCATCGTCCGAAATCACAACGGAATTTTCCAGCGACGAGCCCAGTGCAAAACCTGCGGCCCAAAGGCGTTCGACGTCACGCATGAAGCCGAAGGTGCGAGCGCGAGAAAGCTCGGTCTTGAAGGTTGAAGCCGTCAGGTCACCCTGCCATTTCTGGCGGCCGATCAGCTTGCTGTCGAAATCGATTTCCACTTCGAAGCGTGTGCCATCGTAAGGATGAAACTCCGCCCAGGAAGCCCCCGCCTCGATGCGAACCGGCTTGGTCACACGGATATAGCGGCGCTTCACGCCCAGATTGGTGATTCCAACCTGTTCGATGGCATCGATGAAAACCTCCGAGCTTCCGTCCATGATCGGCATCTCGGCGCCATCGACTTCGACGATGAGGTTGTCGAGACCGAACGCATACAGCGCCGCCATCACATGCTCGATCGTTGCGATCGAACGGGTCGCGGACGTACCCAGAACGGTGCAGAGATCGGTATTGCCGACATGGGCCGAGACGGCACGGTATTCACTGGTCGAGCCGTCATCATGCTGACGGCTGAACACGATACCAGTACCGGCTTCCGCCGGCTGCAGGGTGATCGTGACTTCGCGACCGGAATGCACACCAATACCCGTGACAGAGAGCGGAGACGCGATCGTCGTCTGAAATCCGAGCAAAGCAATTGCCATTCCGAATGCCTTATCTAACTTGGCGCTTGCCTCCAAAAGAAAGCTTCATGCACCAATTGGTATTTTCCGAGGACTCGATGAGCCCTGTTTCGCATCCATACATACGGAGGTAGCTGCCCCAAGCCAAATCACTGTTTCTTTCCGACTGTAACGAAACTACCGGATTGAAAAAGCACGAGAAAAGCCACACGCATACTGCCATTTCCAAAAGCAAAAAACCCGGGCTTTTGGCCCGGGTTCCGTAAGCGATCAGAAGCGCTGATCAGTTAGTCTGGCGGCGTAGGAAGGCCGGGATTTCCAGCTGGTCGTCTTCGTTCGACGTGCGGGTCGCAGGTGTCGTGCGGCCCTGATCGTCGAGCTGGCCGCGACGCGGAGCGTAGAGGCTGGCTTCAGCCGAAAGCGGACGACGCTGCTGCGGCGCGGCAGGCGCCGAGCCGGTCATGTCGCCGACAACCGGCTCTTCGTCCTGATGGCGGCCGAGCGAATTGGTGATCCGCTTCAACAGACCCATCGGGCCACGTTCGTCCTGGGCAGCCGGAGCAGCGGTCTGCGAGCGATGGTCGATTTCAGCCCGCAGAACCGGCGGGAAGTCTTCGACCTTCGGCATGCGTGCCGGTTCCGGAGCCATGCGCGGGGCAGCAGCCATCTGATCCGCCTGCATCGGTGCCGGAGCAACGGGAGCATGATAGACCGGAGCATGCGCGACCGGAGCCGGCTGCGAAACGACAGGAGCCGGAGCCATCATCGGTTCGGCCATGCGTGGTGCCGGGGCAGGAGCAACGTCTTGTGCCGGAGCACCGAACAGGCGGCTGGCCGGACGGAATTCCGATTCGGCAGCAGCCTGCGGCTGGGAGATAGCCTGACGAGCGATTGCGATTTCAAGTTCCCGTTCCATTTCAGCTTCTGCCGAACGGATGGTTTCTGCGACCGGATCAACAACGGTCTTGGGGGCCTGCGTCATTGCAGGCTGATATGCGGCCGGCGCCGAAGCAACGGCCGCGGAAGGACGCATAACCGGCTTTGCCAGCGGGGCTGCTTCGAAGCCCTTGCTTGCGAGTGCCGCACGGTCGATGCCGGTGGCAACGACGGAGACGCGGATGATGCCTTCCAGCGCTTCGTCGAAGGTCGCGCCGAGGATGATGTTGGCATCCGGATCGACTTCTTCGCGAATGCGGGTCGCAGCTTCGTCGACTTCGAAGAGCGTCATGTCACGACCACCGGTGATCGAGATCAGCAGGCCCTGCGCGCCCTTCATCGAGGTTTCGTCGAGCAGCGGGTTGGCGATCGCAGCTTCTGCAGCCTGCATGGCACGGCCCTGGCCGGAAGCCTCGCCGGTGCCCATCATTGCTCGGCCCATTTCGCGCATAACCGAACGGACGTCGGCGAAGTCGAGGTTGATCAGGCCTTCCTTGACCATCAGGTCGGTGATGCAGGCAACGCCCGAGTAGAGAACCTGGTCTGCCATCGCGAAGGCGTCGGCAAACGTGGTCTTGTCGTTGGCGATACGGAACAGGTTCTGGTTCGGGATGACGATCAGTGTGTCGACCGACTTCTGCAACTCCTCGATGCCCTGCTCAGCGAGCCGCATGCGACGCGCGCCTTCGAAATGGAACGGCTTCGTGACGACGCCAACAGTCAAGATGCCCTTGTTGCGAGCGGCCTGCGCGACGACTGGAGCAGCACCGGTACCGGTACCGCCACCCATGCCTGCGGTGACGAAGCACATATGCGTGCCGTTGAGATGGTCGATGATCTCGTCGATGCATTCTTCAGCCGCCGCACGGCCGACTTCCGGCTGCGAGCCGGCGCCGAGACCTTCGGTGACGCTGACGCCGAGCTGGATGATCCGTTCGGCCTTGGTCATGGTCAGCGCCTGGGCATCTGTGTTGGCGACGACGAAGTCGACGCCCTGCAGGCCAGCGGTGATCATGTTGTTGACGGCATTGCCGCCACCGCCACCGACACCGAAAACGGTGATCCGGGGCTTCAGCTCAGTGATGTCTGGCTTCTGCAGCTTGATGGTCATGGTACCAGTCCCTTCTTTTTCCGGCCGCATCGCCTAGCCGGCCAAGTCATTTCAACAGATTTCCCTGTCCCGAACCTTGTGGGCCCGGCGGGTGAACTCAAAAACTCTCTTTCAACCACTGACCCATGCGGGCGAAGCGGCTGTTTCCATTGCCGAAGGGCGAGAACAATCCGCCCTGCCCGGCATGTGTTTCCTGATCCGCAACCTGCGGATAGATCATCAGACCGACCGCAGTGGAGAAGGCCGGTCCCTTGGCGGCGGCCGGAAGACCGGACACACCCATCGGACGACCAATCCGCACATTGCGGGCGAGAATACGGCGGGCCGCTTCCGGCATGCCTGTCAGCTGGCTGGCGCCACCCGTCAGCACGACGCGCTTGCCGACCACCGGAGAGAACCCCGACTTCTGGATCCGGTCGCGCAGCAGTTCGAGCGTTTCCTCGATCCGCGCACTGATGATCCGGGTCAGGAGCGCCCGCGGAACCTGTGTCGGCTGGTCGCGGTCGTCCTCGCCGATCGGCGGGACGGAAATCATCTCGCGGTCGTCTGCGCCATTGGCGACAGCCGATCCGTGAACGACCTTCAAGCGTTCTGCATCCTCGATACGGGTCGAAAGCCCGCGCGCCAGATCGGTGGTCACATGATGACCGCCAATCCCGATGGCGTCCGTATGGATCAGCTTGCCTTCTGCAAAGACCGAAATGGTGGTCATACCGCCGCCCATGTCGATCGCAGCGCAACCGAGCTCCACCTCGTCGTCGACCAGGGCAGCAAGGCCGCTGGCATAAGGCGTGGCAACCACACCCTCGACGGTCAGGTGGGCGCGATTGATGCAGAGCTCCAGGTTGCGGAGTGCTGCACGTTCGGCCGTGACCACATGCATGTCGACGCCGAGGACGTCGCCATACATGCCAAGGGGATCGCGGATTCCCCGCTCTCCGTCAAGCGAAAAGCCTGTCGGCAGCGAATGAAGAACGGCACGGTCATTGCCCTGCGACTGCTGGCCGGCAGCGACGAGAACCTTGCGCAGATCGCCCGATTCCACTTCCTGGCCACCGAGATCGATGGTTGCCGTATAGACATCGGAACCGATGCGGCCGGCGGAAACATTGACGATCAGGCTTTCGACGGTCAGGCCGGCCATCCGCTCCGCCGCATCGACGGCGAGACGGACAACGTTTTCCACCGCATCGAGATCGGCAATCACACCGGACTTGATGCCATGCGAGCGCTGATGACCGAGGCCGATAACCTCGACATTATGCGTGCGGCCCGGCAGCACGGAGCTTTCGCGGCGCGGCGTCAGTCTGCCGATCATGCAGACGACCTTTGTCGAGCCGATATCCAGCACGGAGACCACATGGGCACGCTTGGACGAAAGCGGCTTGGTGCGCGGCAGACCAAAATTAGAGCCCCCGAAGAAGTTCATATGTTCTGCTCCGCCTTTTTCAGCGCCTTGCGACGCGCCTCGACCGCAGCAATGCGGCGCTCCTGCGCTTCCGGCGTCAGACGCACAGCGACTCGATCATGCAGGCGCATGTCGATCGCCGCGATATCGCGCGACAACACCTGCTGCTCTTCGTCGAAACGCGACAGAAGCGCCAGCGACTGATCAATTTCCGTTTCCGGCAGCTTCACCACGATGCCGTTGTCGAGATGGATATCCCAGCGACGACCGGCGACACGAACGAAAGCCTTCACCCGCGAGGCGATGCCCGGCCACTTGGCAAATTCTTCTTCGATGGCGGCCGCACCCGTTTCGGCGTCACGACCAACGAACAGCGGAAGAGAGGCAAACTTGTTGTCGCGCAGCGGCGCAATGACAGAACCCGAACGCTCGATGATCGACAGATCGGAACCATGCTGCCAGATCGCATAGGCCTGGCGCTCGCGGAGCAGGACCTCAACGGTGCGCGGATAGACCTTGCGAACCTCGACCGATTCGATCCACGGCAGATCGGCAAGCGACTTGCGCGCTTCGGCAATATCGAGACCAAGAAGACTGGTCGCGCCATCGAGGCCGAGCAATTGCAGAATATCGATTTCAGACGTGTGCTGATTGCCCGAGACACGGACATCCTCAATGGCAAAACCTGCAGTCGAGGTCATAGACTGAAGCACCGCCGGACCATGGCCACCAACAACAACCCCATGCAGGGCAACAGCGGAATAGAAACCGACAAAGGCAACCTTGCCAGCATGGCGCGGCAAAACGATCCGGCCAGAGCAGAGGCTGAGCACGAAGCGAACGACGCGACGCAGAGGACGCGGAAGGACAACCGTATCCGTGGCAGCAACATGCGCGCCGGGATACACCCCTTTGATCTCAGCCGATTTGTTGCCGCTTAGCGCAAACAAGAGGCGTCCTCCACCATCCAACGAACGAATTCACCAAAACCAAGGCCCGCATGGGCCGCCATTTCCGGCAACAGGGAGGTGGGAGTCATGCCCGGCTGATTGTTGAGTTCCAGCCAGATCAGATCACCATCTTCGGAGAACCGATCGTCGTAGCGGAAGTCTGAGCGACTCACTCCGCGGCAACCGATCGCCTGATGTGCCTTGACTGCCAATGATCGTATTTTTTGGTAAATTTTTGGTGAAATTTCCGCCGGAAGCACATGCTTGGAGCCGCCTTCCGCATACTTTGCATCATAGTCGTAGAAGCCATGTCCAAGCGGCACGACTTCGGTCACAGCCAGCGCGCGCCCGTCCATCACGCCACAGGTCAACTCGCGACCGGCCACATAACGCTCCACCATGACGACATCGCCGTAGCGCCATTCGGATGAAGTGAGGATCTGCGGCGGATGAGCCATATCCTCACGCACGATGACCACACCGAAGCTGGAACCTTCGCGAACCGGCTTCACCACATAGGGAGGCGCCATCGGATGTTCGTTGCCGATATCAAAACGGTTCATAATGATGGCTTCGGCAACCGGAACACCGGCCAGCGCTGCGATCAGCTTTGCCTGGCGCTTGTCCATAGCCAGAGCCGAGGCAAGGACGCCGGAATGGGTATATGGAATACCGAGATATTCGAGCACACCCTGGATCGTGCCATCTTCACCGAAGGGACCATGAAGCGCATTGAAGGCAACATCGGGACGCAGGGCAGAGAGAACTTCACCAACATCACGACCGACATCGACCCGGGTGACACGGTAGCCTTCGCTTTCGAGCGCAGCAGCACACGCCGTCCCGGAAGACAGGCTGACGGGACGCTCGGAGGAAATCCCTCCCATCAGAACCGCGACATGCTTGCCACTCATCAACGCCTCTCAACCAATCCAGAACCTGGGCCTGCGAACTCTCATGCCGCCGCGACCTTTGCAGGATGAGTAGAACAACATTAAGGTTAATGAAGCGTTTACTTTCGTTAACTTGCCGCCATAGGCCACATCCGATCCGGCTGAATCAAAAATCGCAGGCATCAAGACAAGTTATTGAAACTAAATATATAAGTCCACGAAATCACTCAGGCACGGCGGCGAGCGGCCGAAGCATCGGCGGAGGCCTTCTGCTGACGATTGCGGTCCCCGGCACCCGGAATCAGCGAAGCAGCATGCACGATTCGATTCCAGCCGGTGGCCTTGGCATGGTACAGCGCCATGTCAGCATCCGAGAAGATTTCGCTGAACCCGCGATCGGCCGTGGCATCCGTCATGCCGCCTGACACGGTGACACTGAACACCCTTCCGACCGTTCCGATGGACGCATCCGCCACCCTCGCCCGGATCTCCTCGGCAAGCAGCATGGCATCCTGTGGGGTGACGCCGGCGAGCAGCACAGCAAACTCCTCGCCACCGATGCGCGACAGCACGCCACGCCCCTTGACGGCCGCAGCCATTACAGCGGCGACGGTGACTATCACATCATCACCGGCCTTGTGTCCGAGGCTGTCATTGACGGCCTTGAACCGATCGATATCGAAAAGCAGCAGCGAGACCGGTCCCCGGCTCTTTTCAAACTCATCAAGGAAGGCCCGCCGGTTCATCAGGCCGGAGAGCATGTCGGTGCGGCTGAGTTCTTCAAACCGCTGGCGCGATACGCCGAGATCGTAAACGGCAAAGCCGACGACCGAATAGGCAAGCAGAGCCACGATGAAGGAAACGGGCGGTGTCAGCACGGTGGCGATCACCAGCGCCGGACCGAGATCATACGGCAGCAGTCCAAAAGCAACGAGCCCGAAATGCGAGAGCACATTTAGCAGATAGGCAAAAGCCGCAATCTTGACGGCCATCCGGACAGAACGGGAAAACACCGCCTTGCGCGATGCGAATTCGCCCAAGCTCAACTGCCGGATTATCCACTCGTTCGCCTTGCTGATCATCATTCGCCCCAATCGCCGGGCAGCATATTTCAGCGAAGTTAAAAATTCGTGGGAGCGATATGTTCGGCAGTTCAATGTAAGCGGGCGTGCACGCGACTGGTGGAGATACCGGAATCAAAATGGCAGCGAAAAGCGAGAACCGTTTGGTTTTGTACCCTTTGTTCCGGTTGCAATGTCCACCCGGCAGATTGCCACCTGCGCCAAAGCGCCATACCCTTGGCTGCTGAGAATAGGATTGGGAGCGGCCGATGATTTCAAGACGTCAGTTGATCGGTAGCGGACTGTCGGTCTGCCTGCCGTGGCTCCTCCCCACACGCCTGTTCGCAAAAGACACGATCCCGCCAACAGAGGTGACATTCCTGGTTATCAACGACATCCACACCTGCAACATGGGCAGCGGGCTTAGCCCAAACTGTGCCGAGGAAGGCAAGACCGATGAGAACCTGCTGCGCCACATAGCGGCACTGAACTGCATTGAAGACGAGCGCTGGCCAACCCACATCGATGGCAAACCCAGCGGCCTATCCAGCGCCGGACAGAAGATCGCCACTCCGCGCGGTATCGTCGTCAGCGGCGACATGACCGACGATGGCGGCGGCCAGACGGCGCTTGCCGCCGAAGGATCGCAACTGCTGCAGTTTTCCCACCGCTATCAGCAGGGCGTCGGTCCGGACCGCGTCCACTACCCTGTCTATGTCGGCCTGGGCAACCACGACCTCGACCAGGACGGGATCGCGCCACAGGGCGACTGGTACCGGCGCGAAATGCGCGAATATGTTCAGATGAACCATCGCCCCAATGTCTTCTTCAAGCCGACGGTGCCTGTCGACAACTACCACGACCTATCCGATACCTATTCATGGAATTGGGACGATCTGCATCTGATCCAGGCACAACGTTTCGCCGGCGACACCAACAAGGGTGCAGCAACCGCGATCGACTGGCTGAAAAATGATTTGGCCACCTATGCAGCCGACGGCCGACCCGTCATCATTTTCCAGCATTACGGCTTCGATGCCTTTTCGCGCGAGCGCTGGGATCCTCTGAAAAGCACCTTTGATGTCGACGGAACCGGCGCACCGCACTGGTGGTCCGATGAGGCGCGGTCAGTCTTTCTGGACGCACTCAAGGGCTATAATGTCCTTGCCATCGTCCATGGCCACCAGCATGAGACGCCGATGCTCTATCAGGCCGAGGGCTACGACATCATCAAGCCGAAAGCAGCCTTCATGGGCGGTTTCGGCCTGATCCGGATAACTGGCAGGACAATGGACGTGGTGCTGGCGGAGGCGACGGGCAATGACGGCGCCATCAGGTTCACCGCCGCCTTCAGCAAGACTTTTGCCTGAGACAAGACCGGTTTGGCGACCGGTCTTCAGTCGGCCTATCAGGCGGTCGCGGCCACCAGCCCCATGAAGGGCTTCACCTCGCGGCCTGGCATGAAAATGCCGACACGCTTGATTTCCCATTCCAGCTTGATGCCCGAATGTTCGAAAACCCGCTGGCGCACGGTTTCGCCGAGATATTCCAGGTCGTAGCCGGATGCATGGCCGACATTGATCATGAAATTGCAGTGCAGCGACGACATCTGCGCACCACCGATCATCAGGCCGCGGCAGCCCGCCTCGTCGATCAGTTCCCAGGCCGAGTGACCTTCCGGGTTCTTGAATGTCGAGCCCCCGGTCTTTTCCTTGACCGGCTGCACCGTTTCCCGGTGATGGCGCACCGCGTCCATGTCGGCCCTGATCTTGGCACGATCCTCGGTGAAGCCCTGAAACAGCGCGCTGGTGAAAATCAATCCGTCCGGCGCGGAGGAATGGCGATAGCTATAGCCCATGTCAGCATTTGACAGGACGTGGATATTGCCCTTGCGATCGACTGCCTCGACCTCGACCAGCCGGCTTGCGGTATCGCCACCGTTGGCGCCGGCATTCATCCGGATCGCGCCGCCGATCGAACCGGGAATGCCGTAATAGAAATGAAAGCCGCCGATATTGTTGTCCATCGCCATGGCGGCAATGTGCTTGTCCGGGCAGATGGCGCCAGCTCGGATCAGGTTTTCACCGGCCAGTTCCACCTGGCCGAAGCCCTTGGCGGACAGACGAATGACTACGCCGGGGATACCGCCATCACGCACCAGAAGGTTCGACCCGACGCCGACGACAGTCAGCGGAACCTCTTCCGGCAGCAACTTGAGGAAGCTCACCAGATCAGCGGTATCGTGTGGCTGGAACATCAGTTCTGCCAGGCCACCGGCCTGAAACCAGGTGACCCGATCCATCGGCGCATCCGGCGTCAGACGCCCCTTCAACTCGTTCACACCTAGGCCCAGCGAGGCCAGCAGCTTTTCCCCATCCACCTGTTTCATTCAAGACTTTCCCGAAATTGCATCAAGTTCCGCAGGCAGCACCCCCGCCCATTGCGTGATGTTACCCGCTCCCAACAGGACCACAAAATCACCCGGTTGCGCAATGCCTGCGATCAGCGAAGCCAATTGATCAGGCGACGGCAGATAACGCGCATCGCGATGACCGCCGGATTTGATCCGCGAGACCAGCGTTTCCGAATCGATCCCCTCGATCGGATCTTCGCCCGCAGCATATACCGGCGCCAGGAACAATGTGTCGGCATCGTTGAAACAATTGGCGAAGTCTTCGAACAGGCTTGCGAGACGCGAATAGCGATGCGGCTGATGCACCGCGATGATCCGGCCCTTGCAGGATTCGCGCGCGGCCTTCAGCACAGCCTTGATCTCGACCGGATGGTGGCCGTAGTCGTCGAACACCTGAACGTTGTTCCAGGTTCCAGTCAGCGTGAAACGCCGCTTGACGCCGCCGAAACCCTCCAGACCCTTGCGGATGGCATCCTCGGAAATCCCCAGCCGATTGGCAACCGCGATCGCCGCGCAGGCATTGGAAATGTTGTGACGGCCGGGCATCGGCAAGATGAGGTCGTTGAACGTGAAGACGCGCCCCGTGCGACGACGGCGGATTTCCACATCGAAGATCGAACGTGTGCCATCGAGGCGCACATTGGAGAACCGCACGTCGGCCTGCGGGTTCTCCCCATAGGTGATGACCTTGCGGTCTTCGATCTTGCCGACCAGCGCCTGCACTTCCGGATGATCGAGGCACAGGACGCCAAAACCATAGAACGGCACATTCTCGACGAACTGGCGGAAGGCAGCCCGCGCATTGTCGAACGTGCCGTAATAATCCAGATGCTCGGGGTCGATATTGGTGATCACCGCAACATCGGCCGGCAGCTTCAGGAAGGTGCCATCCGACTCGTCGGCCTCGACCACCATCCATTCGCCCTCGCCCATGCGGGCGTTGGTGCCATAGGCGTTGATGATGCCGCCATTGATGACCGTCGGATCCATCTGGCCGGCATCGAGAAGTGCTGCCACCATCGACGTCGTCGTGGTCTTGCCATGCGTGCCGCCGATCGCGATCGCGTTGCGGAACCGCATCAGCTCCGCCAGCATTTCGGCGCGTCGAACAATCGGCAACAGCTTCTCGCGTGCCGCAATCAGTTCCGCATTGTTCTTCTTGATCGCCGTAGAAACGACCACGACCTCAGCCTCGCCAAGATTTTCGGCCGTGTGACCGACAAATACCTCAATACCCTTTGCGCGCAGACGCTGCACATTGGCGCTATCGGCCTGGTCGGAACCCTGGACCTTGTGACCGAGATTGTGCAGAACTTCCGCGATCCCGCTCATCCCGATACCGCCGATCCCGATGAAATGGACCAGCCCGATGGATTTCGGCATTTTCATTGTTTGGCTCCCTTGACCTGGGCAACACCCTTGCCAGCGGCAATAGCCTCAACCAGATCGGCGAGCAAGCCGGCAGCGTCAGGCTTCCCGGTGCTTTTTGCCGCCGCAGCGGTCTTCGTGAGCAATTCCGGCCCTTCAAGCGCCTCTTTCAACAGATCGGCGATCCGTTGCGGCGTCAGTTCGAACTGTGCAATCACCCGGGCGCCGCCGTTGGCGGCAAGTGCTGCGGCATTGGCGGCCTGATCGTGATCGAGCGCATACGGATAGGGCACAAGGATGCTCGGCCGCCCAATGACAGCAAGTTCAGATACCGTCGAGGCGCCAGACCGGCAGATCACCAGATTGGCTGCGGCAAGACGCTTTGCCATGTCGTTAAAGAACGGCTCGACATCGGCGCGAAGTCCAAGCCCCTGATAGATGCCGATGACCTTCTGCTGGTCTTCGGGACGTGCCTGCTGCGTCACCACGAGGCGCTGGCGCAAGTCGAGCGGCAGGAGGGCGATCGCAGCCGGAATGGCATCTGAAAAGAACTGGGCGCCCTGGCTTCCGCCAAATACCACCAGGCGGAATGGCTGACCGGCGGACGACGGAATGTAGTCCTTGGCCGCCGCCGCAATCACGGCCGGGCGAACCGGATTGCCGGTCACGACCATCTTCGACGCATGGCTTCCGGAGGGTGCCAGAAACCCGCCTGCAATGGCATCGACACGCGAGGCGAGCATGCGATTGGCACGACCCATGACGGCATTCTGCTCATGCACGGCCGTTGGCACGCCAAGTCCAGCCGCCGCCATCAGGGGCGGCACGGTCGGATAACCGCCAAACCCGATCACCGCTTTCGGCTTCAGCGCAGAGACAAGCTTGCGTGCCTCGCGATATCCTTGCCACAACGCCAGCAGCGCCTTGACGATCGCCACCGGGTTCTTCGAGCCGATCGTCGCCGAGGCAACGGTATGAATGGCGTCGGCCGGAAAACTGCCAGCATAACGTTCGGCACGACGGTCGGTCACCAGATGCACACCATAGCCGCGCTGTTTCAGTTCGTGCGCCAGCGCTTCCGCCGGAAACAGGTGGCCGCCGGTTCCGCCGGCGGCAAGCAATATGATCCCCTTGGACATCGTCTTACTCCGCCGGAACGCCGGCAACCGACCGGAACAGGCTGCGCTCCTGCGCACGCTTTTCCGGGCGCCGACGCGTCAATGCCAGGATGAAGCCGGCCGTTACGCAGATCGCCGTCATCGACGAACCGCCATAGGAAATCAGCGGCAGCGTCATGCCCTTGGCCGGCAGCAATTCGAGATTGACGCCGATATTGATCATCGACTGGATCCCGAGCAGCAAGACAAGGCCGGCCACCGCAAAACGGTTGAAGTCGTTGCGCTCACGGTAAGCGTGGCTAAGGCCACGCAGCACCAGGAAGCCGAAAATCGCCACCAGCAGCATGCAGAAGATGATGCCGAATTCTTCGGCGGCAACCGAGAAGATGAAGTCGGTATGGCTGTCGGGAATGATCCGCTTGACGATCCCCTCGCCCGGTCCCTGACCGAACCAGTCGCCCCGGATGATCGCCTCGCGCGCCGTATCCACCTGAAATGTATCGCCCTCGCCTGTCAGGAACCGGTCGACACGGCCAGCCACGTGCGGCAGCGTCATATAGGCGCCGACAAACCCGCTGACACCGAGAGCACCCAGCACGACGATCCAGAACCATGGCACCCCGGCCATGAAGAACATGCTGCCCCACACGCTGGCGGTCAGAATCGTCTGGCCAAGGTCAGGCTGGGCAATCAAAAGGGCGGCGACAATGCCGAACAACAGGATGGCAAACAGGTTTCCGGGGATTTCAGGCTGGCGCGCATGTTCGGCGAACAGCCAGGCACAGATCACCACGAAAGCCGGCTTCATGAATTCGGACGGCTGGATCGACAGCCCCGCCAGCGATAGCCAGCGGCGGCCACCCTTGACCTCAACCCCGATGAACAGCACCAGAACCATCATGATCAGCGAGACGGCGAGCAATGCCATCGCCGTCCGGCGAACCTGTCGTGGAGACAGGAAGGAAAGGCCGATCATGACGCTCAGCGCCGGCAGCATGAACACGGCATGGCGCTTGACGAAGTGGAAGCTGTCGAGGCCAAGCCGCTCGGCAACCGCCGGCGAAGCCGCAAAGGAGAGCATCAGCCCAATACCCATCAACATGATGAAGATGATCATGAACAGGCGGTCGATGGTCCAGAACCAGTCCGCAAGCGGACCTCTCTCCACACGGCTAACCATATCATTTGCCTCCTGTTGGCATGTCGATCAGCATGGTGACGTCTTCCAGTCCCGCGACGTGACCGACAAAGGCATCACCGCGAACTTCGAAATTCTTGTACTGGTCGAAGCTTGCACAAGCCGGTGACAGCATGACCGCAGAGGCTTCGCCATCTTGATCGGCATCAGCGGCTGCATGGGCCAGGGCGCGATCGAGCGTGCCGGAAATCTCATACGGCACCTGCTCGCCCAGCGTCGCGGCAAAGCTTGATGCCGCTTCACCGATCAGATAGGCCTTCACAATATGCGAGAAGAGTGGCGCGAGGCTTGTGATGCCGCCCTCTTTCGGCAAGCCACCGGCAATCCAGTAGATCCGCTGATAACTCGACAAGGCCGGTGCGGCCGCTTCCGCATTGGTCGCCTTGCTGTCATTGACGAAAACCACCTGCCGACGGCGGCCGACAGGCTGCATGCGGTGCTTGAGCCCCGGAAAGCTCTTCAGCCCCGACTGGATCTCGGCAACCGAGACGCCAACGGCGAGGCAGGCGCCAATGGCTGCCGCCGCGTTCTGTGCATTGTGCGCGCCGCGCAGCGTCTGAATGCCGTCAAGGTCGGCGATCGATGATGTTGCGCCGGTTTCGGCGCGAATGATGTGCGAACCTTCGGCATAAAGGCCATCGGCCAGCGGCTGGCGCTTGGAGATCCGCATCACCTTGTGGCCACCGCGCTCGACACGATCGGCAATCAATTCGCAGTAGCTGTCATCGACACCGACGATCGCCGTCTCCGCTCCGGCGACCAAACGCTCCTTGATCTCGGCATAGTGCTGCATCGTGCCGTGCCGATCGAGATGGTCGGGCGTCAGGTTGAGAAGAATGCCAGCGGTCGGATTGAGCGTCGGGGCGAGATCGATCTGGTAGGACGAGCACTCGACCACAAAGAAGCGGCCTTCTTTCGGCGGATCGAGCGTCAGCACCGCACGACCGATATTGCCGCCCAGTTGCGTATCGCGGCCGCTGGCTGCCAGGATATGCGCGATCAGCGCCGTGGTCGTGGATTTGCCATTGGTGCCGGTGATGGCGATGAACGGGCAATCGGGAGCGAGAGCACGACGTTCGCGCACGAAGATCTCGACATCCCCGATGATCTCTACGCCTTCAGCCCTGGCCAAGGCGACCGACCAGTGCGGCTTCGGATGGGTCAATGGCACGCCCGGCGACAGCACGAATGACGAGATCGTTGTCCAATCGACGCTATGCAGATCAACGGTATTGACGCCCTCGCCCGCCGCTTTCGCGACGCTGTCGGGGTTGTCATCCCAGGCAAAAACCTCGGCACCGCCGGCAACCAGCGACTTCGCCGTCGCCAAGCCCGAACCACCGAGCCCGAACAACGCAACCCGCTTACCCTTGAATGTGGTGGCCGGGATCATCGCGGCCTCAACGCAGCTTGAGGGTCGAAAGGCCGAGCATGGCGAGGCCAACCGCAATGATCCAGAAGCGGATCACCACCTGGCTTTCGGTCCAGCCAAGCTTCTCGAAGTGATGGTGGATGGGCGCCATCAGAAACACGCGCCGTCCCGTCATCTTGAAATAGCCGACCTGGATGATGACCGACAGCGTTTCCATGACGAACAGACCACCGATGATTGCCATGACGATCTCGTGTTTGGTTGCGACCGCCACCGAACCGATCAAGCCGCCGAGCGCCAGCGAACCGGTATCGCCCATGAAAATGGCAGCCGGCGGCGCATTGAACCACAGGAAACCGAGACCGGCGCCGATCACGGCGCCCAGCAGCACGGCAAGTTCACCGGTGCCAGGAACGAAATGGATCTGCAGATAGTTCGAAAACACCGCGTTGCCGGTCAGATATGCGATGATGCCGAAGGACGCGGCAGCAATCATCACCGGCACGATGGCAAGCCCGTCGAGACCATCCGTCAGGTTCACCGCATTGCCGGCCGCAACGATGACGAAGCCGCCGAAGAGCACGAAGAAGATGCCGAGATCGATCATGAAATCCTTGACGAAAGGAAAGGTGATCGAAGAACCGAAGGTGGAGCCCTGGGCCCCCGAATGCAGCGCCGAACCCATCATGAAGTAGACGGCAATGCCCGCAATTACAAATTCGAGACCAAGGCGGGCCTTGCCCGAAAAGCCCTTGTCCGTCTGCTTGGTGACCTTCAAGTAGTCGTCGTAGAAACCGATCGCGCCGAAGCCAAGCGTTACCAGCAGCGTCGCCACGACATAGACATTCGACAGGTCGGCCCACAAAAGCGCCGACACGACAATGCCGGCCAGGATCATCAGTCCACCCATCGTCGGCGTACCGGCCTTCTTGAAATGGGTCTGCGGACCATCGGCCCGGATCGGTTGTCCCTTACCCTGGCGGACCCGAAGCGATGAAATCATCATCGGGCCGAACAGGAAGACAACAAGGGCCGATGTGAACAGGGCAGCACCCGTGCGGAAGGTGATGTACCGAAACAGATTGAAGAATTGAAAGTGGTCCGCCAGTTCCACAAGCCAGATTAGCATTGGAGCCCTTTCCAAAAGCCCGGATTAAAAGTGGCGCTCCGTGTCGGGGAATGCCGGATACTTGTCAAGCAGCGCCGCTACAATCTTGCCGAAACCAATCCCGAGCGAGGATTTCACCATGACCACGTCTCCGGCACGCACTTCGGCTGCGACGAAATTTGCCAGTTCCGCCGTCGTTTCCAGATAGACGACATGGACGCTTTCCGGCAGTGCATCGCGCAAGGCCGTCATTTCAGGTCCGGCAAGCCAGACATGCTCGATCCCGGCCGCCAGCAGCGGGCTTGCGAGATCGGCATGTACGCTTGCGGAAAAATCGCCCATTTCCAGCATGTCGCCAAGCACAGCAATCCGGCGACCATCATAGCCCGGCTGGGCAGCGGCAAGGACCGCGATCGCCGCCCGCATCGATGCGGGATTGGCATTGTAGCTCTCGTCAATCAAGGTCAGGACGTCTCGGCCGATCGCCAGCTTGTGGCGCTGACCACGCCCCTTGACCGGCGCAAGATTTGCCAATGCGTCGATCGCCGCATCGACATCGGCACCGACAAGCGAGACGGCAGCCAGGACAGCCATGGCATTTTCCGCCAAATGCCGGCCCGGCGCACCAATGCTGATTTCCCGAGTTTCTCCGCCAAACGAGACCCACACCGTCGAGCGTTCCGCCGCTCCATCGAATTCGGCAAGCCTGAACTCCGCCTTGGCATGCTGGCCGAAGGTATGGATATTCTCCACGCCGGCCGCATAGGCCGCCTGTTCGAGTTGTTCGAAATAGGCGTTGTCACGGTTGAGGATGACATCGCCGCCACGCGCCAGGCCATCGAAGATCTCCGCCTTGGCTGCTGCAATCTCCTCGACGCTCGAAAAATTACCCAGATGCGCCGGCGCGATCGTGGTTATGATCGCCACGTCCGGCCGTACCATCTGCGCCAGTGGGCCGATCTCGCCCGGGTGGTTCATGCCAATCTCGAACACGCCGTAGCGCGTATCCATCGGCATGCGCGCCAGCGTCAGCGGCACACCCCAGTGGTTGTTGAAGGATGCGACGGCGGCATGCACATTGCCGGACGGTTCCAGCGCAACACGCAGCATTTCCTTGGTCGTCGTCTTGCCGACAGATCCGGTCACCGCAATCACCGTGGCTGGTGTCCGATCACGTGCAGCCTGACCAAGCTTTTCCAGCCCGATCAATACGTCTTCGACCACGATCATCGGTACGGTCAGGCGCCCTAGAGCCGGAAGCTTTGCTTCATTGACCACCAGCAGCGACGCACCATTGGCGATCGCTATGCTGGCATAGTCGTGACCATCGACCCGGTCGCCTTTGATGGCAAAAAATGCCTCACCTGGCGTGATCGTGCGACTGTCGATCGAAATGCCGGTTATGCCCTCCGGCAGATTGCCGAAAGGTCGTCCGGCCATTGCGGCCACCATGTCACGCGACGTCCAAAGAAAGGTCAACGGTCGAACTCCTCCAATACTTTGCGCAGTTCGGCATGATCGGAAAACGGCAGGGTCTCAGTGCCGACGGTCTGGCCTTCTTCATGGCCTTTGCCGGCCACGATCAGCGTGTCGCCAGCGGCAAGCATCGCCACTGCGGCACGGATTGCCTGCGCACGATCGCCGATCTCGATACCCCGCGGCGTTGCCGCCATAATCTCGGAGCGGATGGTTGCCGGCACTTCAGAACGCGGATTATCGTCGGTGACGATAGTGATATCGGCAAGCCGCGTGGCGATTTCACCCATGATCGGGCGCTTGCCCTTGTCGCGATCCCCACCGCAGCCGAACACCACGATGACACGGCCGGTGGTAAACGGACGGACCGAGTTCAGGACGTTTTCCAGCGCATCCGGCTTGTGCGCATAGTCGACATAGGCAAGCGCACCGCTCTTGCTCTGGCCGACCAGTTCAAGCCGGCCCGAGGCACCCTTCAGATGCTCCAGCGCCTTGAGCGCCACGGCAGTCGCTGTGCCCGTCGAGATGGCAAGGCCGGCAGAAACCAGCGCATTGGCAATCTGGAAATCACCGGCAAGCGGGATATGCACCTCGAAGATCTCGCCATCGCAATGAACTTCGGCCACCTGCTTGTGGCGGAAATGCTCGACGCGCTTGAGGCTGAGGAAATCCCCCTTGCGACCGACGGTGCGCACGTCATGGCCGGCAGCCTTGGCGACACGGATCGCCTCGTCCGACCACGGGTCATCGGCAAAGATCACCGCCGGAGATCCCTTCGGCAGAAGCGTATCGAACAGCCGCATCTTGGCCGCCATATAGCCCTCGACGGTCGGATGGTAGTCCATGTGGTCGCGGCCGAGATTGGTGAAACCCGCGGCCGCGAGCTTGACGCCATCCAGCCGGCTCTGGTCCAGACCATGGCTGGATGCTTCCATTGCCGCATGGGTCACCCCTTCATCGGCCAACTCGCCGAGCAAGGTGTGAAGAGCGATCGGATCGGGCGTCGTCAGCGAGCCGTAGTCATTGCGTTTGGGCGAAATCACGCCGGTGGTGCCGATTTGTGCCGCAGCCTTGCCGGCCTCGGCCCAGATCTGCCGTGTGAACGACGCAACCGACGTCTTGCCCGCGGTCCCCGTGACGGCAACCATGATTTCGGGCTGCCGACCGACAAGACGGGCGGCTGCCATGGCCAGCAGGTGGCGCGGATTTTCGGCCGTGATCACCGGCACCGGGGAATCGACAGCATGGCTTGCGACGACGGCGGCGGCTCCCCGCGCAACGGCGTCGGCAACGTAGGTGGCTCCATCGGCGTTGCTGCCGGTCAGCGCAAAAAACAGGGTGCCGGGCACAACCTTGCGGCTATCGGCAGCAAGACCCGTGATCTCGATCGCGCCGACCTCCTTGGTCAACTGATCCTGATAGTGCTCGCCCGCCAGCTTGCCCAGTAACATCTGCATTCCATCCTCTCGGGGCAAGTCACGCCGAATCGCCCCGTCAATATTCGATCTGCTTAATAAGAGACGAGCAAAGCCGAGCCGTCTTCTCCGAATTTCGGTTCTACACCAAGAATTGCGGCGCTTCTGCGAATGATGTCGGCAACCATCGGTGCGGCCGTGTTGCCTGCCAGTGCGGCGCCGTTGCCCTTGTCGGTCTTCGGCTCGTCGATGAAGGTCAGCACGACGTAGCGCGGATTGTCGATCGGAAAGGCCGCCAGGAAGGCGTTGAAGTTCTTGTCGCCGACATAGCGACCGTTGACGACCTTGTCGGCCGTGCCGGTCTTGCCGCCGACGTCGAACCCTTCGACGCGTGCGTTGCGACCCGAACCCTTGACGCCGTTCCATTCGAACAGAAAGCGCATGTCATCGCTGGTCGATGGCTTGATCACCTGCTTGGCGACCAGATCGGCCTGTTCGCGCGTGCGTGGCAGGAATGTCGGCTCGATCAGCTTGCCGCCATTGACCAGTGCGACCCCGGCGACCGCCGTCTGCAACGGCGTTGTCGACACGCCGTGGCCGAAGGAAATGGTGATCGAGTTGATCTTTTTCCATTCGCGCGGCTGCGATGGCATCGCCACTTCCGGAAGTTCTGTCTGCATCTTGGTGAGCAGGCCAAGTCGCGTCAGGAATTCCTTGTGGCCATCGGTGCCGACCAGGTCGGCGACCTTTGCCGTGCCGATGTTCGACGAATACTGGAAAATTTCAGGCACGGTCAGGATGCGGTTCTTGCCATGGAAATCCTTGATGGTGAAACCGCCGATCCGGATCGGATAGCGGGCATCAAAGCTGTCCTTCAGAGACACCTTGCCGGAATCCAGTCCCATCGCGATGGTGAATGACTTGAAGGTCGAGCCCATCTCGAACGTGCCGTTCGACATGCGGCTGAGCCAGCCCTCTTCGGAACCAGCGGGATTGTTCGGATCGTAGTCGGGCAGCGAGGCCATGGCCAACACTTCACCGGTATGGGCATCGAGAACAACGCCGCCGGCGCCGAGCGCCTTGAACTTATCGACATAGGAAACAAGCACGTCGCGCACGATGTTCTGTACGCGGATGTCCATTGACAGCTTGACCGGCTCCAGCGGCATGTCGCTGGTCATGCCGAGCGCACGCAGATCGGCCATGCCCTGGTTGTCGATATACTTCTCCATCCCGGTCATGCCGCGATTGTCGATATTGACGTAGCCGACGATGTGCGAGGCGGTCGAGCCACCCGGATAGAAGCGACGTTTTTCCGGACGGAATCCGATGCCCGGGATGCCGAGCGCCAGGATCTGGCTCTGCTGTTTCGGCGTCAACTGGCGACGCAGCCACTGGAACCGCGAATTCGACGACAGCTTCTTGTAGGTCCCCTTGATGTCGAGGTCCCTGAGAACGGTTGCGAGCCTTTCGACCGCCTCATCCGGATCGACGATCTTGTGCGGCTCGGCAAACAGCGAAACCGTCCGAATATCGGTCGCCAGAACCTCGCCATTGCGATCGAGAATATCGGGGCGCGACGCCATCAGGCGATCGGCAGGCAGGATGCTGGACACCGTTTCCGGTTGCGCGTGGCCATACTGGACGAGGCGGCCGCCGATAATCGCATAAGCGAAGCAAAAGCCGGCAATCATGATGCCGACGCGGGTGCGCGCCATTTCCGTCTTGCGCTTGCCTGCACCCTTGAAGGTGGCACCATTGATCACGGTGCCGCTACGCTGCACATCGGTGGAGAAATGCGCCCGGCTTTTCAACAGCATGATTCGCGAGAGAAAGGTCATCAGTCGTCCACCGATTCCATGGGTTGCACCGATCCTGTCGTGATCAGATCCTTGACCGGATCCGACGGGGATTCACCCTGCGCCACCTCGGGCTTCGGCAACTGGTCCCTAGGCATCGGCAGTTCCACCGGTCGCGCCAATTGCTCCGGAGACGTTGGCTCCAGCTTCAGCTCTTGCGAATATGCCTTGACCAGACGCTCCAACCGGTTCGGCTGCGTCAGCAGTGCTCTATCGGCCCGAAGCAGCTCGATTGTGTCCTGCTCAAGCTTGATCTCGGCCTCCAGACGGCGAACCTCCACCGCCTTGTTATCGGTATGGTGCTTGATCTGATAGGTGACGGTCGCCGCCGCCAGCATCGATCCGACAAGAATGAGATCGAAGGTTCTGAGCATTGTTAGCCTCCGATCTTGTCGAGAGTGGCAAGGTCCGGCAGATCGAATATCGACATGTCGGCGCGTTCTGCAGGTGCTTTGGTCCGGATGCCGGCACGCAGCTTGGCAGAGCGGGCGCGCGGATTGATCTCCGCCTCGGCTTCGGTTGCAGCAACAATGCCTTTGCCGACAGGCTCGAAGGTCGCTGGACGTGCTTCGACCATGGGAAGATGGCGCGAACCTGACGCCTTGCCGGAACGCTCGGAAAAGAACTTCTTCACGATGCGATCTTCCAGCGAATGGAAAGTGACAACCACCAGCCGGCCGCCCGGCTTCAATGCACTTTCCGCCGCAAAAAGAGCCTGCGCCAGTTCGCCGAGTTCGTCGTTGACGAAGATCCGCAACGCCTGGAACACGCGGGTCGCAGGATGGATCTTATCCTTGGCTTTGCGCGGATTGACCGTCTCGATTAGGTTGGCCAGTTCACGCGTCGTGCGGAAAGGCTCGGTGGCCCGGCGCTTCTCGATCGCGCGCGCGATACGGCCCGCATGCTTTTCTTCACCGAGAAAGCCGAAAATCCGAATGAGGTCGGTCAGCTTGGCACGATTGACCACATCGGCAGCCGAAACACCGGAGGACGACATGCGCATGTCGAGCGGGCCATTGCGCTGAAAAGAAAAGCCGCGATCAGCCTCATCGATCTGCATCGAGGAAACGCCGATATCGAGCACGATGCCATCCAGACCTTCGGCAGGCGCGTGCTCGGCAAGTTGCGAAAACTGGGTGTGCCGCAGGGATAGATGGCCATTGCTAGCCTCGACCAGCGCCTGCCCCGCAGCAATCGCATTCGGATCGCGGTCAAGCGCGATCACATCGGCGCCAGCGCCGAGGATGGCGGCCGTGTAACCGCCCGCACCGAAAGTGCCATCAAGGATGACCTTGCCCGGCTGCGCCTCGAGCGCCGCCAGAACTTCCGGGAGAAGAACCGGAATGTGGCGAACCGGTCCGCCATTGGCATCAGGTGTACCCTCGCCAAGATTCGC
>ERZ1034401.96-NODE-96-length-27040-cov-3.531480_pt1 | contig 27040 bp, 27 predicted proteins | sample MGYA00520601_ERZ1034401 | MGnify/ENA primary metagenome ERZ1034401 (study PRJEB33736, sample SAMEA104288476) | Azolla filiculoides | biome: Urban; feature: water surface; material: ditch water | place: Netherlands | collected 2014 ... | reverse complement strand
CTCGTCAGGCTCATAACCTGAAGGCCGCAGGTTCAAATCCTGCCCCCGCAACCAACCATTCCTGCGATCCCAATAAAGCCCCATCACGGGGCTTTTTGCGTTTTTGTCCCTCAGTTGCGCGAGCGCGGCCCATGAGGTCTTCCAGGATTCCTTTCTCGTTGAGAAACCCGGGCTTCTTCTTGCCAGATGCGAAGGTGAGGATTGCGGCAAGGTCGCCGCGCAGCACGATCACAAGTTCCTGACCATCGGGCACGAGATCGATGCGACTGACCAGCATGCGGAGCTTGTCGGCTGCCTGTACCCGCGTCTCCTCATTGCCAAGCTGGTCGTGGAGAGCAGCTATCTCCTCGTGATAATATTTTGCCAGATTGGGATGGAGCAGGGGAGGCGGTTCTTTCGCGCCGTCCAGGAAGCCGGCCAGTTCCTTCCGGCGCGCTTCGAGGGCCACCATCTTCGCGTTGATCCGGTCGGCAGCACCACCCTTAAGAATAAGGTCGAGAAGGGTGTCGAGCTCGCGGTCGATCCGTTTGATCTCGGCGGCCGATGAATCGAGCGACGCGCGGGCTTCCATTCGCGCCTTGTTCACTTCACGCGTAAACTCTTGGCAGAATTCCTTGTAGAGGTCCGGCTCCATCAGATGCTTGTCGAGTCCGTTCAGAACGGAGCGTTCGAGCGTGTCGCGGCGGATGTTCAGCCGATTGTTACAAGTCCCCTTGGTCCGGGCGTTGGTGCACCCGAGCATGTCCTTCGAAATCATGGAGTAACCGCCACCGCAGCAGCCGCATTTGACGAGGCCGGTGAACAGATGTTTTGGCCGGCGCCGCTCGTTCAGAACACGGTTGTCGCCCAGCTGGGTTCCGGGCTCCAGAGCCATCTGATCCTGCCGTGTCTTTACCGCATCCCACAGGTTCTGATCGACGATGCGCAGATCCGGCACGTCCTGAATAACCCAATCTGCTTCCGGATTGGGACGGGAAACACGCTTGCCCGTATCTGGCTCCTTTAGGTATCGGAGGCGGTTCCAGACCAGTTTCCCGATATAGAGCTCATTGTTGAGAATGCCGGTTCCGCGCTTGGGGTTGCCGTGAATAGTGGATGGTCCCCAATCGCTGCCTTGCGGACCTCGCACGCCTTCGCTGTTCAGCACCATGGCGATCGTGCGTGATGACTTGCCAGCCAGATATTCCGTGAATATGCGCCGGATGATATTGGCTTCCTGCTCGTTAATGGTGCGCTCGCCGCGGCTGGTTTCCCCTGATGTGTCCAGGTGGCGCACGACATCGTAGCCGTAGCAGAGGCCACCGCCGGATTTACCTTCTTCGACCCGGCCGCGCAGGCCGCGCCGCGTCTTGTCGGCAAGGTCTTTGAGATAAAGCGCGCCCATCGTGCCCTTGAGGCCGATATGGAGTTCACTGACTTCGCCTTCGGAGAGCGTAACGATGCTGACGCCGGCAAAGCGCATGCGCTTGTAAAGCCCGGCAATATCTTCCTGGTCGCGCGAAAGGCGGTCGAGCGATTCCGTCAGAATGACGTCGAAGCGCCGCTTCAGTCCGTCGGCGATCAGTTCCTGGATACCGGGCCGGATCAGAGAGGCGCCTGAAATGGCACGATCCGTATAGCTGTCGACGATCGTCCAGCCTTCACGCTCAGCCCGTGTGCGGCAGATGCGAAGCTGGTCCTCGATGGAGGCGTCACGCTGGTTGTCGGAGGAATAGCGGGCGTAGAGCGCAACCTTCATGAGATGGCCTCCCTATCTGAGGAGGCGTTCGCGGGTGGCGCGCTCCTGTTCGGCTTCGACGAATTTACGGGCTGCCTGTCGCGCCAGCAAGCGGACAAGTTGCCGGAGGCGGGGATCGGGCCTTGACGGGTCGTAGACCGGCATGTCGTCGGCGGGTGCGAGCACGACCCGCACGCTGTTTGCCGCTGTCCCTTTCCGCTTTGCCACAGCACGATCCTCGACCTTGAGCGGACCATTCCGCTCCGGGCAAAGACTGGGCCGGCAGTCGGCGGATTTGAATGCGAAATCGCGGGCATGTCGGCGACCTCCAGCGTAGTCCACGGTGCCTTGTCGGCCCGACGCGCATCCGATCGCAGATCGTGCGGCGGAAACAGAGGGCGCCGGCGTAAGAATACTTGAATTTTGCGGCGAGCGAATCCCCCTGCGCGTAGAATTATTTTGCGTTCTTTCTCTCCACGACCGGCTTCAAGCTTTTCCCTTGTCGTTATCCCGCACTCTCCAATGAATATAGGGAGCTGCGCTCGCTTTGCTCTGGTCGGCGGCGGTCCAAGACCTTTGCAATTGTGAAGAGACGCCGAGGGGCCTGCCCCCTTGCTCCCCTGCAAACACCAACTACTGTTGATTGCCACTGAGAACTGACCCGGTAGCCACGCCGCTTGGACTTATCGACACATGACATCAATCGCTCGTGTTTGTTTGGCCGGGGGAGAAGACTTCTACCGGCCTATGGAGGCTGCGGATTATAAAAGTGCCCACGTGGATCAGGGGAAGGGTACGGCTGATCTGCTTTGCGGTCGCTCCGCTGATCAGACAGGATGTTCCGGTTTCCTTGTTCAGCTCCTGCAATCTCTGGGCGAGATTGACCGCTTCGCCGTAGAGCGTATAGGTCTGGCGTGCGCCGGCGCCGACTGTACCGGCTGAGATCAGTCCCGTTGCAATGCCAAAACGCAGACGGATCTGTTTCCCATCGAATTGTCGCTGCTCGACCAAGGCCAGAATGTCCTGCGCTGCCAGTAGCGCTGAATCCGCATGATTTTCCTTCGACAGAGGTGCATTGAACGAAATCAGCAATGCATCCCCAAGGTAATTAATCACCACGCCGCCGTGCCGGTCGATGATTTCTGTGACCGCACTGAAAAACTCGTTCAGCAAATCGACCAGCGTGGTCGGGTGCAAGCCCTCGGAGAGCTGAGTGAAACCGGCGATATCCGCAAACATTAGGGTAGCGTCACGGGCTTGCGGGGCCAAATGGCCATCATCGAGCAGTTCGCGCAGGATCGGCGCTGGCACATATCGGCCAAAAAGGCTCTGCACGCGGTGTCGTCCGGCTTCCGCTTTCGCATGGTCACTCACCACCCGCCGGGCGCGATGAACAGCCAATGCCGCGATTGCCGTCACAAGTGCTATGATGAGCGCCTCCTGCAGACGCGATGCGATGCCTATGAAGTTGGGGTCAAGGACTGTCTGAATGTAGATTTCCGGGGATGGGGATATCGGCAGATTGCTGTAGCTGACCACCGTGTCCATGCCCGACAGGATCCACGCGGTGGCAAAAAGCAAACCACTGGCCGCCCATGCCCCCGTCCATAGCACCAGAGGCGGCGAGAGCGTCAAAACCGCTGCAGCGATGACGATGTAGTAGTGTTGGACGGAACTGGTGAGAAATACCATGTTTTGTGGTACGTCACCGCCGCTGCTGAGCGGGACAAAGGCCAGAAGGACGGTGACCGCTGTCGCATCGAAGGCAAAGACGGCGTAGCGAGCATGGCGCTCGTAGCGAGTGCCGACGGCAGCCAGCGATATAAGACCGCCCAAGCCGATTAGGGATGTGATCGCAGCAATGCCAACATTGATGGGAAAATAGTAACTGAGCAGATAGGCGACAGCGATCAGCGCCACGGCGACCGTTCGGCCTATCATTGCAATCCTGAAACCTTTTCGCTCCGCGTTGGACAACGCAGTTGCGATAGTATCGGATGGTTGTGTAAGCCTGCCATCAATAGCCAAATTCGCTCCTCTCGCGATAGTCGCTGGCAACCTCGTACGGGGGCCAATGTTATGGCCTCATATGATTCCGGGCACGATTTCCGTCTGCCTCAGAGCGAGGGTTGATATAGAGCCTTTCTCTTGTCTTCACGTTTGCGAAGCAGACATGCGGCCCGGCAGATATGTTGCGATGTCATTGGTTTGACGGCTGCAACCTGCGTCTGCCGGACCGTTGCGCTCAGCGCGTAGCGAGGAAGTCGATGATTGCCTTGCGTTCGTCTGCCTTGGCGAAGCGCTGTGTCATCCGCGTTCCTTTCACTAGTCCGCCCGGATTGGTGAGAAACGTATCGAGCTGGGCTGCATCCCAGGTGATGCCTATCCCCTGCATGGCAGGTGAATAGCGGAAGGCTTCCACGCTCCCGGCTGCCCTGCCGATCACGCCTTGCAGATGCGGTCCGACGCCATTGCGGGTGCTATCGATCTGATGACAGGCGCCGCAGCGCTGCTGGAACAGCCTCTGTCCGTCCGCCGCATCCTGGGCATGAACCTGAAGGGCCAGCAGGACCGTGGCGATCAATGCGGCGGCGATTTGCTTGAAAGTACTCAACATCATCCCTGCTTCTCCTGGAATGTCGTCTTCGAAAGCGGCAGGCTGCGCGGTCGTTCGGTGGCGAGGACCGCGACAGCATTGGCGATGGCGGGAGGCACGCCCGGAAGACCGGGTTCACCAATGCCTCCGATCGGTGCACCGCTTTCGATGATCCGGACATGTACCCTCGGCATCCGGTCCGGAGTCAGGATCTGATAGCCGTCGTAGTTGCGAGCCTGGGGAAGGCCGTCGACATAGACGACTTCTTCCAGAAGTGCGGAGGAAACGCCGAGGGCGACGGCCGAGTTGACCTGATGCTCGATCACCCGCGGGTTGACCACGGTGCCGGGGTCGATTGCGACCCAGACGTCGTGCACCACAACCTGACCATCCGACAGCGAGACCTCCGCGATTGTCGCCACTTCGCTTCCGAAGGGAGACGCCATGGCGACACCCCGCGCACGGCGGCTTCCATCCTCTGCCGCAAAGGGACCCCGCTTCCAACCGCCAGATAGCTCGGCCACCGCCTGCAGCAGCGTCAGATGGCGCGGGCTGTTCTTCAGAAGCGCCAGACGCAATTCATAGGGATCCTTGGTTCCTGCATCCGCCATCTCGTCGAAGAAGGTCTCCGAGAAGAAGTCGTTCATCGAATGGCCGACCGAGCGCCAGAAGCCGATGATCGCGGGATCGTCGACATGGATCTGGGCGATCCGCTTGTTGGGGACCGCATAGACCTTCCCGGCAATACCCTCAACCGCCGAACTATCGACCTTGTCGGGCTGGCGGCCATACCAGCGTCCCGTGGCACCTTCACCCACGGCCACCGCCGAAAACGCCGTCGGATTGCCTTCCTGGTCGAGCCCCGCACGGAAGCGGACCGCCGCCATCGGACGCAGGGTGTCGCGCAGGAATTCCTCCTCGCGGCTCCAGACGAGCTTGATCGGACGACCGACCGCCTTTGAAAGGAGGATGGCCTGCGGATAGGGATTCGCACTCTGGTAGAGGAAGTGACGACCGAAGAACCCACCCAGCATCGGCGAGTGGATGATCACCTTCTCCGGCGCAATGCCGGCGACCTTGGCGGCATCGCCCTGGAACATTTCCGGTGCCTGGTTGGGAATCCAGAGTTCGAGCGTCCCGTCCTCATTCCAGCGGGCGACGGCCGAGGGCGGCTCCAACTGGCCGTGGGCGAGGTGTGGCGCGTCATAAGTCGCTTCAACAACCTTCGCAGCCGATGAAAGGGCGGTAGCGGTGTCCCCTTCTTCCTCGAAGGTAACGCCGTCACCGGTCGTCGCTTTCAGCTTTTCCATATGGGTTGTGCTGGAGAAGTCAGCGGGCATCGCGTGCGCTGTCCCGGAAGCGGCTTCATTCCAGGAGACCTGTAGCGCTTCGACAGCCATGCGCGCGCGCCACCAACTATCGGCGACTACAGCGACGGCTCCTGGAAGCGTGTGCACCGAATGCACGCCGGTCCGCGCCTTGATCTCGACCTCGTTTGCAAGAGCGCCGGGCTCCTGGCCCAGCCGCGGGCTGTGCTGCACGGCCGCGTAGAGCATGCCGTCGACCTTGGTGTCGATCGCATACTGCGCCTCGCCCGTCGCCTTTGCGCGGACGTCCAGCCGCTCCACCGGCTTTCCGATCCAGCGGAAGTCCTTGGATTCGCGCAATGTCACCGTTTCCGGAACAGGGAGGCCCGCGGCGGCTTCTGCGATTTCGCCATAGGCGAGGCTCTGGCCCGACGCGGCATGCAGGACACGACCCGGCTCGGTCGAAAGTTCTCCCACTGGCACCGACAGTCGCTCGGCCGCGGCCTGCAGCAGCATGCCACGCGCCGACGCGCCAAGCTTGCGCATGATGTCGTAGCTGGAACGCACCGACATGCTTCCACCGGTGAAGCGATAACCACCGATCAGCCCGTAGTCTGGGCCGGGCGGTGCTACCTCGACCACGAAGTTGGCGGGGTCCACATCGAGTTCTTCGCCGACGATCTGGGCCATCGCCGTGAAGATGCCCTGACCGCCTTCGATGAATGCGCTGCGGAAGAAGACCGTGCTGTCGGGCCGGATCTCGATAAAGGCCGGCACGCGGGTTCCGGGAGAAACGGCCGCGGCGGCCTGAGCCATCACTGGGCGGATCGCGCCGGGTACGGTGACGCCGAGAACAAGCGCACCGGCAACCGTGCCGAGGAAGCCGCGACGCGAGATCTTGAACGGCTTGTCATCGCTGGCAGTGTTTGTGGTTGTATCGATATGAATCTGGTTCATCGCAATCCCTCCAATCAAGCCTGGGCCGCTTCGCGCACGGCGGCAGCGATCGCGTTGTAGGTTCCACAGCGACAGAGATTGACCATGGCGGCGGCAATGTCTTCGTCTGTCGGCTGGGGTGTCTCTTTGAGGAGCGCGGTCGCGGCCATGACCTGGCCGGACTGGCAGTAGCCGCATTGCGGCACCTGATTTGCCACCCAGGCCTCGACCACCTTCTGACCGACGGGATCCTCGGTAATGGCCTCGATGGTGGTGATCTGCGTGCCAACCACCGTGTCGACCGTTGTGACGCAGGAGCGGGTCGGCTGCCCGTCGACGAGGACCGTGCAGGCTCCGCATTGCGCGAGACCGCAACCGTATTTGGTGCCGGTCATCCCGAGTGTATCGCGCAGCACCCAGAGCAAAGGAGTGTCGGCTTCGACATCCACCTGCTGCGGTGTTCCGTTGATGTTGAGTTCCATGGTGGGGTCCTTCGATCGGTTCAGGGAGAAGGGGCAGGAACAGTGTGCAGACTATTCCATGCGACACACTATCAAGTGCATTTGATATGCATTAGTCGGCGTTGGTCGCTTAGATTTATCGACGACGACCATGAATAGCGAAAAGCGAGGATGCTGGATGGCAAGGGAAGACTTCAACGACCTGCTCTGGTTCCTGGCACTGGCCGAAGATCGCAGCTTCACGAAAGCGGCGGCCAAGCTTGGGATTACGCAGTCGACTCTCAGCCATACGATCAAGCGACTTGAGACGCGTCTGGGCCTGCGCCTTCTCACTCGTACGACGCGCAGCGTTTCGCTGACGGAGGCTGGTGAGCGTCTGTTCAATGCGCTTTTGCCGCGCATCACGGCGATCCGTGGCGAGCTGGAAGCGCTCTCGGACCTGCGAGACAAACCGGCCGGCACCGTTCGCATCACGCTATCCGATCACGCGCTTCAAACAGTGGTCTGGCCGAAACTGCAGCCGATCCTCAAGGAGTATCCCGATATCCGTGTTGAGCTCAGCCGCGACAACGGCATGCGCAACATCGTCGAGGACGGGTTCGATGCGGGCGTGCGGCTGGGTGAGAGCATCGAGAAGGACATGATCGCCGTTCGGATCGGCCCCGACTGGCGCATGTTGGTGGTCGCATCTCCTGCTTATCTCGCTGATAAGACTGTGCCTCAGCACCCGCAGGAGTTGGTTGGCCACAACTGCATCAGTGTGCGCCAGGCGACGGGCGGAGGGCTCTATTCCTGGGAGTTTGAGAAGGACGGCCAGGAATTGCGTGTTCGGGTTGCCGGTCAGCTCACGTTTAATTCGTCTTACCCGATGGTCGATGCTGCCGTGGCGGGACTTGGTGTCGCCTTCGTTCCCGATGACTTGGTTGCTGCTGAACTTTCAGCAGGCACGCTCGTGGCGCTCCTTGAGGATTGGACGCCACCCTTTCCGGGCTACTACCTGTATTATCCGAGCCGCCACCAGAACGCGCCCGCCTTCCGGGTTGTCGTCGACGCGTTGCGGCAGAAGTAGCAGCGCTTTGCAGTGTCACGCAAAGGCGATGACCGGCGCACAGAATACCGAGTATGCGAGCGAACCGAGGAGCCCGCCGATCATCAGGAGCCTCTGAAAGTGGCGAGCGTGGATCTTCAGGAATTCGGTCATGATACGGCTCCGTCTGTCAGGTGTAGGGAAGCATCTGGCCCGCGAACACCACGCCGGTCCAGGCTCCCATAGAGAGCAAGGCGGCAAAGCGAGCCGCCAAAGGGGGCATTGAGACGTCTGACCATCTCTCCAGTCTGCGACCAGCGCCGAAATGGAAGGCCAGCGCATTTGCGCCCGCCGCAACCAGGAGCCAGAATTTCCATGGTGCCGCCCCGGAGGCCGCGATCATCGTTGCCTGGGCGCTCAGCAACGCAACACCTGTGATGAATGCCGTGATGAAGCCGACGTAGGACACTGGTAGCAGGTGCCGCATGGCTGATGTCACAGACACAGACTGTCTGCCGAGACCCAGAAGCCGCAGGTCGATGGAGAAAATCGACCCGATCAGCAGTCCTATCCCGAGGACGTGAAGGGTTTCGAGCACGGCGTATAGATGGCCTGCGGACCGAACGGTCTGGCCGAGGCTCGAGGTCTGAAGGATTTCGAGAGCTGAGTTCAACACGAGTTTCAGTTCGCTTTGTTGTTGGCACTTAGTCCGGCAAAGGGGCTCGTTCGGGCAGCGTGTTGCCAAGGACCTGGTTCACCGGTGTCGCGTCATCCCCGTACCAAAACACCACCGGACGAAAGAGACCTTCATCGCTGCGATTGATGTAACCGACGGCCTGGAATCGCTCACCGACTTTCAGCGGGCGATCCAATCCCCACCGCCCGGACCACGCCGGTGGTGCGATGACGATCTCCAGCTCCCCAAGGCTGCCGTCATAGGCCAGAGCGCGGTTGACCCGCATGCTGTCCTCCGGATGCCGCAATTCTTCCGGTATGGGAAGCTCGGGAGTGTCTGCTGCTAGGCTCGCATCCAGCTTTACATCGAACTCCGAATGCGGATTGCCCCAAACGCCCTCGGACGAGACGGTTCCGGCGATGTAGATCAGCCTGCTTGTGTCGAAGGTTGGCCATCCATGATGTGCCGACGCATTGTTCAGCGCAAGCGGAACGCCGGTGAAAGCGAATGCCACGGCAAGTCCCAGAACGACTGACCATCGTTTTGCGCTACCAAGACTGGCTGCCGCCATTTTTTTGCGAGGCATGGTTCTCAAACTCCAGATGAGGATTCGATTTTGTCATCAGGCGGGTCTGTGTGATTTGGCCTGGCCGCCGCTCGGTTCACCATAGCCTCTGATTTCGACAGTCATTCTAAATGTGGTACCGACTTATGATTAGCCTGAGGGAACTCATCAGCCTTATGGGCTAGGGACATAAGTGAAGTTGGACATGTTCAGCCCACGTAGCGTGCCTGTGAGGGCAGTTCCGCTGCTGTTAGCGGCATTCTTCGCGGCCATCGGTGGAGGCGATGATGGTCGGATGCTATCAGCTCGCGGTGCCAGGATTTTGCGTATGCGTTTTTCGATCTCTAAGTTGGAAGCGGATGATCTCTATCGGCACCGTTCAGTCATTTGGTAGCAAGCAGCGTGAATGTTTGAGAGAGTTGAGATAGGTCCTGCCGCTGAACAACTGGGTCGTCGGTTCGCTTCCGATGAAGGCGAAGATGCTCGTCAAGCATAGCCCTAGATGCCAACTGCGAGCAATGTAAACGGTTGCTTCGCACCATCTCGGTCATAAAATCCGCCATCCAGCCGCATCGGTTCGTCTGCCTATCGAACCGGCTCGATACGGACTGGATATTTGCCCCTGACGTGGAGGGCTTCCTGGCCTTCATCAAATCGACCGAGGCGGATCAGACCGGGATGTTCGTATTCGGTATAGAACAGAGCGAGATTGCCCCAAGGCTTGTAGTAGCAAAGGTCGTAAGGCTGTTCGTTGCCGAACGGCCCGCTGCCCTCTTCAGTGAGCTTTCTCGGCAAGTGCACGATTTTTTCGTTGGACGAGAAATCCTCGATCGTCAGATCAAGCGGCAGCATCGTGTAGAAGTCCTGCGCTGACGGGTTGTCGTATAGAGTGGCGATCATGGTGTGATCGTCGAACGTCATCCTGATCTTCATGTCGGTCGTCCTCTGGCTTGCCGGCTCGTTCTCCTGCTGCGCTTTCGCCAGAGAGGGCAACAGAAGTGTGGCAGCGCCGGCAGCTATCAATGCCCGGCGATTGATAAATGTTGGGGTCGTGGTCATTTCATGCGCTCCCCGGTTTTGCTTCGGGCGTGTCCAGGCACGCAGGCAAGGACACCGTCTGCTGACTGACTCCTGGCCGCGTGCCGGTATAAGCCTGTTCATCGAAGCCCCCGGCAACGCGGATCGCCAACCAGTCGAGTTGGGCACCGATGCCGCCCCCGAAGGTGCGGCACCAGAATTTTCGAAGCCTCATGCGCTCTTGGGGGGAGACATCAGGCCAGGTTCTGCTCGAAGAACGATTGCAGCTTGTCGAAGGGAATGATGTCCACCTTGTCATAGAGATCGGTATGGTTGGCCCCGGGGATGATCACAAGCTCCTTCGGCTCCGCCGCAGCGGCATATGCAGTCTCGCTGAGATAGCGCGAATGAGCATTTTCACCGTGAATAAGCAGGCATGGACGAGGCGAAATCTCCGCGATGTAGGTCAAGAGCGGCATGTTCATGAACGACAAGCCGGATGTCAGCGCCCAGGAATTGCCCGAGTTGACCGCACGTGCATGATAACCGCGTGGCGTCATGTAGTAGTCGTGATAGTCGACCAGGAATTGTGCTTCGCCGCCTTTCAGCACGTTAAAGGCTGGACCGTAAGTCGGCGCGCCGGCTTCCGCATCCTTCCAACGCTGCTGACCCAGTTGCTCCAGCATCTGGGCGCGCTGTTCCAGAGTTACGCTGTCGTTGTATCCCCGCGATGAGACGCGGCTGATGTCGTACATCGTGCTCGCCACGACAGCCTTGATGCGCTTATCGATCGCAGCGGCGTTCAATGCCATGCCGCCCCAACCGCAGACGCCGATAATGCCGATCCGCTCGCGATCGACGGTAGATTCCAAGCCGAGAAAATCGACTGCCGCGCTGAAGTCTTCAGTGTTGATATCCGGGGAAGCGATATTGCGGGGTTCGCCGCTGCTTTCGCCAGTATAGGACGGATCGAAGGCCAAGGTGACAAAACCACGTTCCGCCATGGTCTGGGCGTAAAGACCCGAAGACTGTTCCTTAACCGCACCGAAGGGGCCGCTTACCGCGATTGCGGGCAAGCGTTCACCGGACCGGCCCCGAGGCGAATAGAGATCGCCCGCCAATGTGATGCCATACCGGTTCTTGAAGGTGACCTTCCGGTGATCGACGGTTTCGCTTTTCGGGAAAACCTTGTCCCAATCGGTTGTCATACTGCTTGCCTCCTGTGCTGCAACTGGCAGACCCGTGAGGGCTACAGCGCTCACCGAGAGTACACCGGCACCAGCTGCCTGGAACAGATTGCGCCGCGACATGCCGGCGTGCGGGTCATGGGTTTCACTGTTAGAATTGCTCATTGATTCTCCTTATCAGAAAGGTTTGAGGGTCAAAGTTGAGCGCCAGGCCACGACTGCGAGGAGCGACGAGGCGCCGAGAGTTGCTGCGGCAAAGGCAAAAGTGCTCCACCATCCGGCGGTATCGAACAGGACACCGCCGAGCGCTGCGCCGGCGGTGATGGCGAGCTGAATGATCGCGACCTGCAGGCCACCGCCAGCCTCGGCATCGTCAGCAAGATATCGGCTCAGCCAGGTGCCCCAGCCAACAGGGGCAGCGGTGCCAAACAAGCCCCATGCGATCAGAAGGATGGCGACTAGGACGGTCGAAGTTCCAAACGCAATCAGTCCAAGTGCGATCACGGCCATCACAAGCGGGATCGTGCCAACGATGCTGAACAGACGCGTCTGCAGGAGCTGGCTGACCAGATAGGTGCCGACAACACCGGCAAGTCCCATCAGCAGCAGAAGCAGGGACAGCGTTGTGACTGGAACGCCGGTCACCGTCTCCAGGAATGGCCGCAGATAAGTGAAGAGCGCAAACTGGCCCATGAACAGCAGGAAAATCGAGGCCATGCCGAGTGTCACCTGCGGACGGAGCAGGAGCCTGAAAACATTGGTCGAGCTTGCGTCACGCTGAGGGGGCAAAGCGGGCAGCTTGAGCCACTGCCAGACCAGGGCGACGAGGGATAGCGGCACGACAAGGAAGAAGGCGCCCCGCCAACCCACATAGTCACCAAGTAGGCTGCCGAGCGGCGCCGAGATCGTCGCCGCAATGGCGTTGCCGGCATTGATCATCGCGAGGCCCTTCGGCACGGAATGGGCCGGGACAAGCCGCATGACGATCGCCGTTGACATGGACCAGAAACCGCCGATGGCGACCCCCAGCAGGGCACGGCCAACCATCAGCACCGTGTAGCTGGGCGCGAAGGTCACAATCGCGGTCGACAACACCAGGGACGCGGAGAAAGCGAGCAGCACGGTGCGCCGATCAAATCGATTGGTAAGCCTGGAAATGAACAGGCTCGTTACGACAGCGAACACGCCCGAGATCGAGATTGCCTGTCCGGTCTGACCTTCGGTCACGCCGAGGTCGGTAGCGATAGGTGTCAGAAGGCTCACGGGCATGAACTCGGACGCGATCAACACCGCAACGCAGAGCGACATCGATAGGACGGCGCTCCAGGCGGCGGGGCTGCGAACAAGGTTTTCATCGTAGGTGGTGGCAGAAAGCTGTGTCATGCCGGTGAAGTTAGGCGATAACCGCTTCACTGATTAGTCCAGGCAATCGGCAAAGACTTATTGCCTGATAACATAAATCAATGGAATATGCGGCATGAAGAGAGAAGACCTGATCGATATGCTCTGGTTCATGGCGGTTGCCGAGGAACGGAGCTTTACCAAGGCGGCCGCCCGGCTGGGCACGTCGCAATCCACCTTGAGCCACACCATCAAGCGTCTTGAAACGAGGATGGGCCTCAGGCTTCTCACCCGAACCACCCGTAGCGTGTCGCCGACCGAAGCCGGCGAGAAGATATTGCGTTCCCTGGCGCCTCGAATTTCAGAAATCGAGCATGACATCGACGCCGTATTGGAGGTACGCGACAAGCCGTCCGGGACCGTGCGGATTACTCTTTCCGATCACGCCCTGGAGAGCGTTGTGTGGCCAAAGCTGCAGCCGATCATGAAAGACTATCCGGATATCAAGATTGAACTGAACAGCGACAACGGTTTCCGCAACATCGTCGAGGAGCGTTTTGACGCCGGCGTGCGCTTGGGCGAAAGCCTGGACAAGGACATGATCGCGGTCCGTATCGGCCCAGATTGGCGGCTGATTGCCGTGGGCTCGCCTGCCTACTTTGAGAAATACGGCATCCCACAGCACCCCCAGGAACTGGTCGGGCACATCTGCATCAACCAACGTCAGATCAGGTCAGGTGCCCTTTATGTCTGGGAATTCGAAAAGGACGGAAGAGAGCTTCGGGTGCGCGTCGATGGGCAGTTCATATTCAACGGCTCCTATCCTCAGATCGAAGCCGCAAAAAGTGGCTATGGTATTGCCTATTTGCCCGAAAACCTGGTGCTTGAAGAGATCGCAAGCGGCCGTCTCATCCAGGTTCTTGATGACTGGTCGCCTTTCTTCCAAGGGTACTACCTATACTATCCCAGCAAACGGCAAAATTCGCCTGCCTTTACTGTGGTCATGGAGGCATTGCGTGTGCGCTCGCACCGAAGCGAATAACGTCAAGGCTGGCTGCCAGCCGGCCGAGCAATACCTTGTCGCTTGCGCCAGAACGTCATGGAGTAGTGGGTGAGGATAGCGGGAAGCGCGACCACGCAGGCCCAGTGGCCAAAGAATGGTGTCACGGATGTCTTGAAGTTCCAGACGTCCAGGCTGTAGGTGAATGTCAGCTTGCTCCAGATGTCCAGGATCTCGAAGCTCCACACACTCAAGCCGGCGAGAAGAGCGCAGGTGAGCCTGAGGATCACAGTGAGGCTGGCATTCTGTTGGGATAGTTTCAGCGCAGAGCGCATGAGCGCCATCACGCGGGTCCAGTGCAGACCAAGATGAATGCCGACGATGACCATCACCCAATACGCCGCAAACCAGTGCACGTCTCGAAGGTAGATATTGTCCGGGATTGGAAGCGCTGCGAAGATCGTCTTCGAGATCACGATGCTGGTCGCCAGCAGGACGAGCATGTTGAGGACGAGGAACATGTGAAGCATGACGATGGCCATCCGGCGCGCGTCATATTGGCCGCGCAAGAGGTTCTTGAACCATAGCCGATTGACCGCCAGATGCCATGCCAGCAACCCGAATATAGCCATTCCGAACAGTTCGTGCGGCAGGTTCTCGAGCCACCAGTAAGCCAGTGATAGAAGCAGCAAAGCCATCATGGCGCACGGCAGGAGGATCCGATTCACAAGCGGATGGGTCATCGTGATCTCCTCGATTTTGACGTGGAACAATGGCTAGTTCTGGAAGCTGAGAGCATCACTGAATGTGAACATGAACTGCCTGTCCTGCCGCGACTGGTGACAGGAATAGCAGCGGGCAGGGCTCTCATCGTCTTCCCGGAGTGACTGGTCCGGATTGAACGCCTGATACGCCCAGTCCTGAGCACCAGCACCGGTCTTCTCCGCGATGAGGTATCGCGTCAAAACATCGTTCTGATAATCGACAAGTACGACATGTGTCCCCGTAGGTACGCCCTGCTCGGTCTGTATGGCATCGAGCGCCGTCTGGTTGGTCAGCATGTGTTCGCGCGTCACACCACGTCTCACGGTCGTGTAGTGGATGAGCTTCTCAAGCTCCGGAAAAGTGACCGTACCGACCTGAGCGAGGCTCGGGGTGGGTCCCGATCCGTCGGGCAGGATCAAGAATCCACCGATAAGCGCACCCGCGCCAAGGGCGCATGCCAATCCGGCTCTCTTCAATGACGTCTTCATGAGATACATCCTTGCGCTGCAGTTTGAGAATCACGATCTCTCGCAGAGCCATGCAGCCACGATCGGCTGCATGGCTCTGCGTCTCACCAGGGCTGAATGGTCGGCCCGATGGTGAACTCGGTGATGTTCGTGTCCTGCGGGGCATCGAGAGCAAACGCCACGACGTCGGCGATCCGGTCAGGCGAAATTCCGTACTTGTCGTAGATCGCCTTCATGACTTCCGCCGTGCCGTTCTCGCTGATGGTGCTCAGCAACTCGGTATTGATGGCGGCAGGGTAGAGCGTCGAGGTCTTGATGTTCGTGCCCTCACTTGCGGACTCCATTCGCAGCACTTCCATGAAGTTGCGCAGGAACCATTTGGTGCTGCCGTAGATCGCGCCGCCCGGATAGGCCTTGAGGCCGGCGACAGACGACGTCGCCAGGATGTGGCCCGACCTCTGTTCGATGAAGGTCGGCAATACCGCTGCAACGCCGTTGAGCACGCCTGTCACGTTGACATCGACCATTTGATGCCACTCGTCCGTCTTCATCGCGGAAAGCGGCGCGTTCGGCATGATGCCTGCGTTCAGGAAGATCGCATCGACACGTCCAAAGTGGTCGATGGCCATCCGGACCACGGCGTCGTTGTCCGCCTGTTGCGTCACGTCGAGCTTCCGGAAGACGGCTTGCCCTCCTGCATTCTCGATATCGGCCACGATTTGCTCGAGCTTGTCGGTGCGCCGTGCACCAAGGACGATCTTTGCGCCCCTGGAAGCCAGAAGCTTCGCGGACGCTTCGCCAATACCGGAAGAGGCGCCGGTGATGATGACCACCTTGTCCTTGATCATGTGATTTTTCCTTGTCTGGATTTTCGTGCGATGTCGTGTCGGCGTCCGCACTGGAGCGCGCGGACTCCGACGGAGTTAAGCCAGGTTTTCGCTGAAGAAGCTGGTGAGCCTGTCGAAGGGAATGATGTCGATCTGGTCATAGAGATCGACATGGTCGGCGCCGTCGATGATGATCAGTTCCTTAGGCTCGGCTGCCGTCTTGTAGGCATCTTCGCTGAAGTATCGCGAATGCGCTTCTGAGCCAGCGATGATCAGCGTCGGACGCGGCGAGATTTCGCGGATGTAGGTCAACTGCGGCATGTTCATGAAGGAGATCGCCGACGTCACGTTCCAGCCGCCGTTCGAGTTCACGGAGCGCGCGTGATAGCCACGGTCGGTCTTGTAGTAGTGCCAGTACATGTTGATAACAGGGTTATCGATGCCGTCCAGCGTCTCGGGCAATCCGCCCGCCAATGCTGGAGGTCCGCCCTTGGCGCTGTCCTCCCAGCGTTTCAGGCTGAGCTTGGTCAGGGCCGCGGTGCGGTCGTCAGCCGTCATCGCGTCGTAGTAGCCCCGCGCGTTTACGCGGGACATGTCGTACATGCTGGTCACGGCCACTGCCTTGACGCGTTTGTCGGGTGCTGCCGCATTCAAGGCCATGCCGCCGAAGCCGCAGATCCCGATCATCCCGATGCGGTCGCGATCGACTTCCGGGCGCAGGCCGAGGCAATCGACCGCAGCCATGAAATCTTCGGTGTTGATGTCGGGGGAAGCCACGAAGCGTGGCTCTCCGCTGCTTTCGCCCGTAAAGGACGGATCGAACGCCAGCGCGACATAACCGCGTTCCGCCATCGTCTGGGCATAGAGCCCGGAGGACTGCTCCTTGACTGCGCCGAAGGGACCGGCGACGGCCAGCGCCGGAAGCTTTGCGCTACCGCGATTGCCTGGGACATAGAGGTCGCCTACCAACGTCATGCCATAGCGGTTGGTGAAGCTGACTTTCTGATGGTTCACCCGGTCGCTTTTCGGGAAGACTTTGTCCCACTCGGACGTCGGTTGGGCCAAAGCTGTCCGCGGGCTGGCAAGGGCCACGCCGAGAGCAGCAGCGCCAACGCCGGCAGCGAGCATAAGGTTGCGGCGTTCGGGGCTCTGGAGATCGGTGGTGGCTGTCGTCTCTGTCATCTCAATTCTCTCCGGTTCGCGTGTTGCATTCAAGATGGGAATCTATGACTGCCGCGGACACTGGATAAGGCGGCTCAAAGTTATCGCGAGCATGAACAGCATTCATGCTTGAGCGCGCTTGGCCTTGATCGAAACGCTGAAATGCAGGTAGGTTGGCCCGAACCCTGGAGCCCTCATGGACCGCGAACTTCTTGGCGATCTTTCGATATTTCTGTCCGTCGCCGAGGAGGGCAACTTCACGCGCGCCGGGCATCGTCTCGGCGTGTCGCAGTCCGCCATCAGTCACGCGATCCGTCGGCTGGAAGACAGGATCGGCGTCAGACTGCTCAATCGCAGCTCAAGAAAGGTCACGCCGACCGACGCCGGGGAGCAATTGCTGGCGTCGTTACGGCCCAGCTTCCGTCACGTGGGAAATCGCATCGAGGAGATCCGGACCATCGGCGAAAAGCCTTCTGGCCTGGTCCGGGTGACTGCCAGTGTTCCCGCAACGCGAGACATCCTCTGGCCGGTGGCCTCCCAGCTTGTTCGCGACTATCCGGATGTAAGGATCGAGGTCAGCAACGAAGGTCGCCTGTCCGATCTTGCGGAAGATCGCTTCGATTGTGCGATCCGGCTCGGCGAACATCTCAGCCCGGATATGATCGCCTTGCCGGTCGGTCCCCGTCTTGAAATGGCGGCTGTCGCCAGCCCGGAGTACATCGCGCATCTGGGCATGCCCCGTCATCCGGACGATCTCGACGCGCATCATTGCCTGCTGATGCGCCATCGCTCGGATGGCCCGGTCTATGACTGGGAGTTCGAGATCGACGGCGTCGAAGTGGTCAAGAAGCTCGCCGGCCCCTTCATATTCAACGATTCGAGCCTTGTGCTGCAGGCTGCGCGCGAAGGCCATGGAATCGGTTTCCTGCTGCTTCCGGAAGTACAGGCGGATCTTGATAGTGGGCGGCTGAGGCGGGTTCTGGCTGAGTTTTGCCCGCCGTTCGATGGCTATCACCTGTGCTACATGGGGCGACGGAATCTCAGTTCGGCTCTGCGGCTACTGATCGACCGGCTGCGTGCCCGCAGACCATGATGTGCATTCATGAGGCGAATGCCACAGCATCCTCCGATTGTGTGATCTGATAGGCCTTGGACCAGTTTCGGTCAGACGTCCGGAATGCTGCTGGTTGATCGGCCAATGCGTTCACCATTGCCTAAAGCGCGTTGATAAAGAAGGCCGGGGGCTGGTTCGTTGAGCGCGAACCGCCGATGTCTCTCATCGATTTGGATCAGCTCCTGATTTCGAGAGCCAATCGATGGTGCCGGTTATGAAACTTGATTTGATCACAGCCCTGCGATCTTCTGCTGTCTGTTTGGGGGCTTGCAGCCCCGTCCTCCGTCAAGACCAAGCCCTTCGGGCAAAAGCATCCGGGCCGTGGCTCGGCGTTCGCCTGCGCCCGCACCACCCCGGACGCTTTTGGTCTGGACGGTTTCCCCCCTCTCTTCGCCAGAGGGGCAGATCGGTTGCATGCGCAACCCGATCAAAGGAAAAGGGACATGAAGAACGATGTTTACAGCCAAGTGACGGATAAGATTATCGCCGATCTGGAAAGGGGCGAGCTGACCTGGCTGAAGCCTTGGCGTGTTGGCAATACGGAGGGAAGGATTACCAAACCACTGCGGCATAACGGGCAGGCCTATAGCGGCATCAACGTTTTGATGCTGTGGGGCGCGGCCATTGAGGCTGGTTTTGTCTCCCCCTATTGGATGACCTTCAAACAGGCTAGAGAGCTTGGCGCGCATGTGCGCAAGGGCGAGCGTGGCAATATGGTTGTCTATGCGAACACCATCACCAAGACCGAGGAACAGGACGACGGCGGCGAGGAAGAGCGGCAGATTCCGTTCATGAAAGCCTATACGGTTTTCAACGTTGAACAAATTGAAGGGCTGCCCGAGCACTATTATGCGAAGCCCGAACCCGTGATTGATCCGGCTATGCGGATCGAACACGCCGAAGCGTTCTTTTCCATGACCCGTGCCGATATTCGCCACGGCGGCAATCAGGCCTATTACAGTGGCGCGAGCGATCATGTGCAGATGCCCCGTTTCGAGAGCTTTCACGCGCCCGAGGCGTACTATGCGACGCTGGCGCACGAACTGACCCACTGGACAAAACACAAGAACCGCCTTGACCGGGAGCTTGGTCGCAAAAAGTGGGGTGATGAAGGCTATGCCCGCGAGGAACTGGTTGCGGAGCTTGGCGCAGCATTTCTGTGCGCCGATCTGGAATTGACGCCTGAGCCCGGTGCGGACCATGCCGCCTATATTCAAGGCTGGCTCAAGGTGCTGAAGGAAGACAAGCGCGCAATCTTCAGCGCTGCCGCCTATGCGCAGCGCGCCGCCGATTTCCTGCACGGCCTGCAGAGCGTTGCGGACACCAAGGAAGGAGCCGCCGCGTGAGCGGCGGTTCCCTTTCTGTCGGTGGGAAAATTCGCGCCCGCCAGGGGCGGGCGCTGAACACCTATAGTTTGAATAGCGTCAGATATGCTCAATCGCATTGAGGGCATTTTGATAGTTTCAAACTCGAAATGCTTTGAAAACGGCGATCAACCTCATTGCGCGCAGCCTGCCGCGTCTCTCGGTCGATACCGATCTCATGTATCCGCCGATGCGTGGGGCAGGAGGCTTTGTCCACACGGAGCGCCGGCATTTAGATCCTTCAGGAAGCAGTGGGTGAGGAGGGGAACTGGGGAGGGACGGACGGCAAGATAAAGCGAACCGTTGGTTCGCGCTCGCGTTGCTCGCAAGTGATTGTCTGCACATTGTTTTCCGTGCCGGAAAACGGGGAAGCGTCGCAAACCGCGATGTGTGACGAAATTTAGGATCGGCTGATTTTCTCTGTGCGCCAGGATGATAGCGGCCATCTGCCGCGAGGTGGGCTACGCCGTTCTGCGCGGCTGCAAGTCTTTTTACGCCCGCCTGCGATGACGGTAATTTGCTGCTTGTCAGGCCGGGGATGGGCGTCAAATCTGCCGATATGGCCGACCGTCACGACAACAGCTTCCGCATCAGACCGGGCCGCCCGAAGAACCGGGGCGCTGGCGCCAGCCTGTACTCGAAACCGTTCATCACCCAGGTGAAGATCGCCGTGCGCAAGGCCGGCGGAAACCCAGACCGGATTGGCGGGGAGTCGGGGCAGGGGAGTGGACGCTTTAACGCCCGAGGCCGGGGTGCAAAACTCGCGCCGTCGTTTCCGAAAGACGGTAGCGGCTGGACGCGCGATGGCAGCGGCACACGGTTCCGGTCGCGGCGTGTCGTCGTCAAGGCGCGGGTGATCAAGCTTGTCCCCCAACGGGGACAGTCGCGCGGTTCGAAATTCCGGGCAGCGACGGCCAAGGCGGTCGATGCGCACTTGCGCTATCTGGAACGCGATGGTGTCACGAAGGATGGCGAGAAGGGCAGGGTCTATTCCGCATTCGAGGACGAGGCAGACGGCAATGCGTTCATCGAGCGCGGCCGCGATGATCGCCATCAGTTCCGGTTCATTGTCGCGCCCGAAGATGCTGCCGACATGGCGGACATGCGATCCTTTACCCGCGATCTCATGAAGCAGATGGAACGCGATCTGGATACCCGGCTGGATTGGGTTGCCGTCGATCACCACAATACCGGTCATCCCCACACCCATGTCATTGTTCGTGGCGTGCTGGAGGATGGTCGCATCCTCAACATTGCCGGCGACTATATCGCCCATGGCGTCCGCCACCGGGCCGAGGCACTGGTGACGCTGGAACTGGGCCAGCAGAGCGAGTTGGAGGTCGCAGAAAAGCTGCGCCATGAGGTGGCGGCCGAACGTCTGACCCGGCTCGACAGGATGCTGATCGCGGAAAGCCAGGAACGGGGGATTGTTGATCTGCGTCCCGATGCTTCCGACAGCTACACCGTCAGAGCCAATCGAGCCCTTCTGATCGACAGGGCCAAGCGCCTGGAACGGTATGGCTTGGCGGATGAGATCGAAACCGGACGATGGGCCATCCGCGACGATGCGGAACAGACACTACGAGCGCTTGGTGAGCGCGGCGATATTATCAAAACCATGCACCGGGCGCTGGAGGATCACGGCCTCGCCGATGAGCGCGGTGCCCGCGATTACATCACCCATGGCAAAAGCATCACTGAGCCAATTGTCGGGCGGGTCCTGGCGAAGGGACTGGCGGGCGACGAGATGAGCGACCGGCTGCATCTGGTCATCGATGGTGTGGACGGACATACCCATTATGTCGAGACCGCAGACATCGGTCGGCTGGACGATATCCAGCGTGGTCACATCGTTTCCCTCGACCCGATCCCGTCAAAGGCCGAGCCCAGAACATCGGACATCAACATTCGCGATCTCGCCTCAAACAACGATGGCATCTATCGCCCAAGCGATCATCTTGAGCAGGCGAGGGCAAGGATCGAAAAGATTGGCGGTGATCCCGATGCCTTCATCCGCTCCCACATCCGTCGCCTCGAAGCACTGCGCCGTGCCCGTCTCGTCGAGCGGATCGACGCCGATCACTGGAAGATCCCCGGTGATCTTCCAGAACGTGGCATGGCCTATGATGTCAGAGACCAAGCCAAGGATTTTACCATCCGCACGCTGTCCACCCTCGACCTCAACAGACAGGTCGGCAGCGACGGCGCCACGTGGCTCGACCGGGAGCTTGTCTCACGCGACCGCACCCCGCTCACGAAAGCGGGCTTTGGCCTGGAGGTCCGCGAGGCATTGGACCGTCGTCGCCAAAGCCTTGTCGATCAGGGACAAGCCGTGCGTCTCGACAATGGCAGCATCCGGGCGCCCAAAGATCTGCTGGAGCGACTGGAGCGAACCGAGATCAACCGTGTTGGCCGGCAGTTAGCGGCGGAGCGGGGTCTGTCTTACACGCCGAGCCAGGCAGGGGAATATGTCAGTGGATCACTGAAGGGCAGCATCAACCTCGCCAGCGGGCGGTTCGCCATGCTTGATGATGGGCTCGGGTTCCAGCTCGTGCCGTGGCAACCGGCACTTGACCAGCGGATAGGCCAGCATATCAGTGGTGTGGTGAGAGACGGCGGTGGGGTTGATTGGAGTTTTGCGAGAAAGCGCGGGCTCGGGTTGTGACGCGTCGCTATTCCGCTACGCGGGTCTGTTGGAGGCCAGATGCCTTTGCCAATCGGACGCCGACGCCCTTGCCATCGCTCTCGTCTATGAATTCCACGCCCGCCGATTCAAGCGCAATGCGGATAGCGTTAAGGTTCGCAACAGTGGTTGAAGGAACGACATCTTCCACTTCCGCGCGCCTAACGGTGGCAACCCCCACACTTGCGGCGCTTGCGAGCTCCTGGGCGCTCCAACGGACCAGTGCGCGTGCCGCTCGCATTTGAACTCCCGTGATTGCTTTCATATCGTATGATTTCAATTTGATCGCGCTTCGTTTGTCTGATATTATGGCGTTCAAGGAGTGCGGGTGGCACTTTTCGATTGTTGCGGTTCGCTTCCAAATGAAGCTGCGGCTGTATGAGGTGGTGAGACACCTTATACAGCCTGACCATAACCAAGTTGTAGGGAACTCGGATCATGGCTGATTCCGACAATAGCAGAACTTTGTCTGCCGTCACGCGACGCAGATTGCTTTCCACGTCGGCGACGTGGTTGGCGACCCAGGTTGCGGATGTGAGCGCCACGGATCATTCCGCAAACGTCCAGCTTGACGGGGGAGATCCAGCATTGATGACGTGGCAGGAGTGGCGGGCCGCCCATGATCAGGTCGAGAAGTTATGCAGAAGGCAGCAGCGGCTTGAAACGGCTCTGATCGAGGCTGTCGGGTTTCCCCATGTTGACATTGCCTTGCCCGATCAGAAATGCGTGGTCGCGGCGTTCACAATGGAGGAGATCGACCGCAGATTTGGCGATGCACCGGAAAACGCCGAAGCAAAGATGCGTGCGAAGGCAACTCTGGTCGAACGCCAAGCCGCTTGGGACGCGTTGGACGAGCGGATGGGATACAGCCGTGCCAAGCAGGCAGAGGATGAAGCGTTTGTGGTGCGGGCGGAACGATTGAATGGCCTGTTCGCGCTACCCGCAAAGTCATTCGCCGGAACTGCCGCAAAGATCAACGCCATCCTTATCATGGGAGAAGAAGACGGTGCCGGCGACGGATTCCCATGGCCGTACATTCGGGCTGTGATGGCAGACTTGATCAGTCTCAGTAGCGAACGTTCAAGTATTTGATCTGTATCTTCGACCGACCTGCATCGGGACTGGCATGCTTCCTCGCAACTGTTTTATTTTGCAGCGTGGCAAAAATTTGGCGCGATAAAATGCGGGAGAACTTGCGCATATACGAGATCAGTTCGGAAAAATTGCGTTTGGTCATGGTGATTATAGGTCGGCATTCAGGCTCAGAGGCTCCCATAGATCGATAAGGGCAGAGCTAAACGCGAACGCGAGCAGTATATAAATTCACAGAACTGGCGCGCATCGGAAATCCATCGCAAGCATCGCGTGTGCCTTGACTTAGATTTCAAGTGGCTTCTAAATCAAAAAGATTTCAATGGAAATCTATCAATCCATTGGTGTGCGAGCTTGCCGCATCACCAAAAGGCGCCTCGATGAGTATCAACCTGGAAAAAGATCTCTGTTTTGTTCTGATGCGCTTTAGCCGCCGTCTGTCTCGGCGGGTCAATTTCGCGCTGAGAGGGCTGGAACTGACAGGGGAGCAGGTGGCCATGCTGGATGCAATCGAAGCCATGCCGTTGCCGCGTGGCACCGATGTTCGTGTAGCACTCGGCCTTGATCCCTCAACCGTATCGGCGAACTTGAAGCCCTTGCTTCGCCAGGGATTGATCGTGACTTTCGAGGATCCGGTTGATCACCGAGCAAGAAGGCTGCAGTTAAGCCCCGAGGGCCGCCGCCGGCTCCGTTTAGCGCGAGAAATCCTGTTGGAAATCGACAGCCTCGTTAGGGGAAGGTTGGAGGAGCGTGGAGTATTGAAGGACATAACCTCAGCGCTCAATCTCATGTGGTCAGGGTTGGATGAAGGAAAAAGACTGCCGGAAAAGACGAGGTCATGATCCGGTGCGGAGATTGTCGAGGGATAGCTCCTCCTCGATTTCGGATTCCCTATGCCTACAGTCCAGGAGTTTTGTCATTTCGCGTTCGAGGCGGAGCACACGGTTTTCCAAGTGGACAAGATGGTCACCACGGAGATCATCGATCCCGTCGAGTGCTTGTTCCCAAATTTTCCATTTCGCAAGTAAGCGCTTGAACATTTGATGACTCCTCCATCGATGTAATTTGGCAGCGAGTTGTCTGCCTTCGGTCCCTCTGTCGGGGACGTCAAGCGACCCGCTCCGCAAACAGGGGCGCTTGGGCCGCTGGTGCAAGCCCGGTTGCAATGATAGACACCCGCATCCGGTCACCGAGAGTCTCGTCGAAGCTTGCGCCGAAGATAATTTCGGCATTACCGCCGACTTCTTCTCGGATGCGACCGGCTGCTTCATCGACTTCAAACAGCGTGAGATCCCGACCAGCCAAGATCGAAACGAGAACCCCTTTGGCGTCTCTCAGTGTGGCGTCGCCAAACAGCGGGTTCTCGAGCGCTGCTTTAGCGGCCGCGGTCGCTCTTCCCTTGCCCTCAGCGTCTCCGGTCCCCATCACGGCCATGCCCATGTCCCGCATGACTGCTTTCACATCGGCGAAATCGAGATTGACCATGCCTTCCTTCAGGATCAGTTCGACGATCGAACTCACCCCTGCTTGCAGCACAACGTCGGCCGAGGCAAAGGCAGCCGCGAGCGTCGTACGTGGATCCGAGAGGCGAAAAAGGCTTTGGTTTGGCACGACAATGACGGTATCTGCCACTTCAAGCAGCTGTTCGATGCCGGCTTTCGCCTGGCGCATGCGGTGCGAACCTTCAAACATGAAGGGCTCCGTGACGACGGCGACGGTGAGGATGCCGGCCTGCCGTGCGGCACGGGCAATAACCGGGGCTGCCCCGGTTCCCGTGCCGCCGCCCATTCCAGCGGCGATAAAGCACATATGACAGCCGGAGAGATGCTCCATGATCTCGTGGATCGACTCTTCCGCCGCGGCACGGCCGATTGCCGGGAGCGAGCCGGCTCCCAGGCCCTCGGTAACATCGAGACCGAGTTGTACGATCAGTGGCGACTTTGACTTAACAAGCGCTTGGGCGTCGGTGTTGGCAACCAGAAAATCCACACCGGAAAGGTCCTGTGCGATCATGTTGTCGACTGCGTTGCCGCCGCCGCCTCCAACACCGATCACAACGATCTTCGGCTTCCAGCCCGCCGATTTCTGTAGGGTATGCATCGTTGTTGTCTATCCTGTGTTCGTGCGGAAATCCCGTTGGATGCCTATGCCGCCTTTGCGGGCCAGCGTTTGAATAGTGCACTTGCATTCACGCCGCCGAACCCGAAGCCATTGGTGATCGCGTAGTCCATGGACATCGGTCGGGCAACCTTTGCAACGATGTCAATTCCGTCGCTGGCAGGGTCGGGGGCATTGAGGTTCAGCGTCGGCGGCGCGATCTGCTGACGCAGAGCCATGATCGCAAAAATTGCTTCCAGTCCACCGGCCGCACCGAGCAGGTGACCAGTCGCGGATTTGGTGCCGCTCACCGCAAGACCCGATGCGGTGCCAAACACGGACTTGATTGCCTCGATTTCTCCCCGATCACCCACTGGCGTTGAGGTGGCATGCGCATTCAGATGATGGATCTCTTCAGGAGCAATGCGGGCCTGTTGCATCGCAATTAGCATGGCTCTCGCTGCACCCGAGCCGTCCTCGGGTCCGGAAGTGATATGGTGGGCATCGGCTGTGGTGCCGTAGCCAACCAGTTCGGCTAGAGGCTCGGCGCCGCGCGCAAGGGCATGGCTCAGGGATTCGATGACCAGCACGCCAGCGCCTTCGCCCATGACGAAACCGTCGCGAAGCATGTCGAACGGCCGCGACGCCAGTTCAGGTGTGTCGTTGAAACCGGCAGACAAGGATCGCGCAGCGGCAAATCCACCAAGGCTCACGATGTTCATGCAGGCTTCCGCTCCCCCGCAAACGGCGATGTCGGCTTCGTTCGCACGAATGAGTCTTGCCGCGTCACCGATCGCCTGAACGCCAGCCGCGCATGCCGTTACGGGCGCCCCGAGGGGACCTTTCAAACCATGCCGGATTGATACCTGACCCGCTGCCAGGTTGACCAGAAACGACGGGATGGTGAAGGGCGATAAACGCCGTGGCCCCTTTTGGTCGACAGTCCGCACCGCATCCGTGATGGCAGGAAAACCACCGATCCCTGACGCGATAATCGTCGCCGTTCGAAGGCGGTCCTCTTCCGAAACGGGCTTCCAGCGCGCCTGTGCCAATGCTTCGTCAGCCGCGGCGAGCGCGAAAAGAATAAAACGATCGACCTTTCGCTGATCTTTCGGGGGCAGCACGCGGTCTGGGTCAAACCCGGCCTCCGGGTCCTCGATGATGGACGGGACCATCCCGCCGAGCTTGGCCGGGAGATCGCCGACAAACTCGTCCGGCAGACGGCGAATACCAGATCTCCCGGCTATGAGCCGTGTCCAGGAGCTGGAAACATTGGCACCGAGCGGGCTAAGCGCACCTATGCCTGTGACGACGATACGACGCATGATGACTCCCAAAATTCTTCATTGCAGGACAAGGACTATGGCGTCCTAGTCTTCGTCGATGGGGGCGATACGCTTGACTGCATTGGCCGCCGCTTGAAGTAGTCGGTCCGACATATCCGCGTCCGTCATGATCCTTGAAAGCGTGACCGCGCCGACCATCAGGGACAACACGATCATCGCCTTCTCGTCTGCGGCAGGTTCGCCGTCTTCCGGCATTAGTTTTTCCAGCACCTGGAGGTGAGCCTCGATCCCGTCCTGGAAAGGTGTGCGGACTTCCGCACTTTGTCGAGCGGCGTCTGAGCCAAGCGCGACCAG
>ERZ1034401.95-NODE-95-length-27415-cov-3.428765_pt1 | contig 27415 bp, 26 predicted proteins | sample MGYA00520601_ERZ1034401 | MGnify/ENA primary metagenome ERZ1034401 (study PRJEB33736, sample SAMEA104288476) | Azolla filiculoides | biome: Urban; feature: water surface; material: ditch water | place: Netherlands | collected 2014 ... | reverse complement strand
GGCCAAGAACACGCTGTGTTTGCCAACGCGCGAGGCCGCCGAACTGGTGGCGGCCGAATGGGCATTCCAGGATCAGGTTATCGATCCAGGTACGATGCCGGTCACCAAACTTGCCAATACCGCGATCGACGCCGTCAGCCTGAACCTATCCGAGGTCTTCGACGAGATCGTTCGTTTTGCCGGCAACGACCTGCTGTGCTACCGCGCCGATAGTCCGCAGGAGCTTGTCGACCGTCAGGCCTGCCGCTGGGATCCGGTTCTGGCTTGGGTGGCAGAAGCACACCAGGCCCGGTTCATCCTGGCCGAGGGTGTGATCCATCAGGAGCAGCCGGCCCAGGCGCTTCAAGCCTATGCGGCGTCTCTCGAGCGCTACCGCGAAGCCTTCCGGCTGTCGTGCCTGCATGTGGTGACCACGCTTGCCGGTTCCTCGATCCTGGCGCTTGCCTTCGCCGATGGTGCCTTCGATCTGGATGCCGTATGGAGCCTTGCCCATCTCGATGAAGACTGGACGATCGAGCATTGGGGGAGCGATGAAGAGGCAGAGGCGCGTCGCGAAGCGCGCTACGGTGAAATCGCCGCTGCTGCGTCGTTGTTTGCTGCCCTCCATAGTCAGGATTAACCAACGGCTAACCATAATCGACGAATGCTCGGAGCGTGTTAGAATCACCGCGTCGGGGTTGTCCAGATGGTTGCTCGCAGTTTTCGCATCGCTTTTGCGCTCGGGCTCCTCCTCGTGTTGTCCGCCTGTTCCCAGTCCGGGGGAAACCGTATTCATCGACCTCTAGTCTATTATGTCCGCGACGTGACCGTTATGGCCGACGCCAGTGTTCCGCTGGAACTGATCAAGGGCATCGACCGGCGCGTTGCGGCGGCGATTTCCTCGACACGGCCGCCGCCGGGTGCCGAGCGCGTCGTACTGCTCGTCAAGATCGACAAGTTCGGAACCGGGCTGAATGCACGGCGCTATTTCGAGCAAGTGCGCTTTACCGTCACGGCAGCATCAATCGAGACGGGCGAGCCCGTTGCCGCCGGGACCTTCACCGTCAGCAGCCCGACCAATGATCCGCGCTTCGGTCGCGAGCCGCTGGCCGAAGAGGTAGCCGCCCGGATCCGCTTTGCTTTTTCGCTGACCGTGCCGAGGATCAGGACCGTGCGGCCGCCGAAGACGATGTCGACACGGTTCGCAAGCGATCCCGCACCTGCCGTGGCGGCTACGGTCACACCGCCGCCGATGCGTGCCGCAGCCCCGATTGCGGTGGTCAAGCCCCTGCCTGTTGTGCAAGCAACCCCGGCTCCCGTTCCGGCCGAAATCGTCGCGCCCGTGATTGTGGCTCCGGTGGTGCAGCCGGCAAAGGCGAGGACCAAGGGTGCGCCGGCGCAAGGGGGACCGGTAGAGCAGGGTGCCAGCGGTTCCGTGCGGCTTGACGGAGCCTGCGATCCGGCAACGGATGCCGAGTGCCTGACACCGAAGCCCTGATGGTAAATCCCCGGCAGCAAATCCTGATTTCCAGATCATGATTTCCGGCAATTGCCGTTGATGCGTCACCGGTCTCGATTGACTTGCCGCGAGGCACCGCCTAATCCTTTGAACCGGATGGTTTTCGGGCTGCGGAAGTGTGGCCTGGAAAGCAAAAGGGAATGCGGAGGCAGGGACCCAGGCAGGGACTGCCAAACGCAGCCGACCCCGCGACTGTAGAGCAGTGAGGGTCTTCCATCCGGTTTTAGTGCCGAAGGCATGACGGATCGCAGGGTGTGATCGATGCCGGACGTCTTGAGCCGGAAAAACCACTGGGGTGGCAGCGCGATCAGCCGGGGTGGGACGCCTCTTTATCTACGAATCGTCCGCCTTTTCGCGACTGCCATAAAGCCCTGGGAAGGTGAGGGAGATCCGTTGGCGTTTTCGCCGGCAGCTGTGAGCCAGGAGACCTGCCGTCCGTGACGGGCCTTTGATGCCCAATTTATGGGGAGAGATCCCCGACGCCAGCACGGAGGTTGTCGTGGCGACGTTTGATTTTGGCGCGACCTCATGGTCGCGCAGGGCGGTGCATCCGGTTCGGGATTCGGTCCGGTCCGGCCTGCTTGGCGACGGCATTTTGCCGGTCATGCCTTTCTCCAGCTCCCATCTTGCGGAGCAGGGCTGAATGATGCAGTCCGTTCATTCCTCAGTTTTTGTTCTCGGCGGCGCCCGTTCCGGCAAGTCGCGCTTTGCCGAACAGATCTGCCGCGACAGCGGCCTTGCGCTTAATTACCTCGCGACCGGCCGTGCCTGGGACGACGAGATGAGCACGCGGATCGAATGTCACAAGCAGGATCGCGCCAGCCATGGCTGGACAACGCATGAGGAGCCGCTTGACCTCGTCGGAGCACTGGTCCAGATCGACGATCCCGGTCGCGTGGTGCTGGTCGATTGCCTGACGCTCTGGGTCACCAATCTGATGATGGAGGACGGGAGAGATGTGGCCGCTGAGAGCGCCGCACTCGCGGATCTTTTGCCGTCACTGAAAGCCCGGATCGTGCTTGTTTCCAATGAAGTCGGTCTCGGCATCGTGCCGGAGAACGGGATGGCGCGCGCGTTTCGCGACCATGCCGGCCGACTGCACCAGCTCATCGCAGCAAAGGCTGCGGAAGTGTATTTCGTCGCGGCAGGTTTGCCGCTGAAAATGAAGGGTTGAACAATGTTGCAGCAGAAAATTCCCGCCACCGTGATTACCGGCTTCCTCGGCGCCGGCAAGACCACGATCATCCGCAACATGCTGATGAATGCGGGTGGCAAGAAGATCGCGCTGATCATCAATGAATTTGGCGATCTTGGTGTCGACGGCGATGTTTTGAAGGGCTGCGGTGCCGACAATTGTACCGAAGACGATATCATCGAGCTGACAAATGGCTGCATCTGCTGCACGGTCGCCGACGATTTCATTCCGACGATGCAAAAGCTCCTGGAACGCGACGTGAAACCCGATCACATCGTCATCGAGACATCCGGCCTTGCGTTGCCTCAGCCGCTGGTCGCGGCCTTCAACTGGCCGGATATCCGCACCCGCGTCACGGTTGATGGCGTTATCACCGTCGTCGACAGCGCAGCCGTTGCAGCCGGTCGTTTCGCCGATGACCATGACAAGGTCGATGCCGCACGCGCCGAAGACGCGAGCCTCGATCACGAAAGCCCGATTGAGGAGCTGTTCGAGGACCAGCTCACCTGTGCCGACCTGATCGTGCTCAACAAGACCGATCTGCTCGATGCCGCCGGTATCGCTGCCGTGCGTGCCGAAGTCACAGGTCGCACCCATCGCAAGCCGGCCATGGTCGAAGCGCGCAATGGCGAAGTCTCGTCGCTGGTGCTGCTGGGCATCGGTGCCGGCACCGAAGACGATATCGACAATCGCAAGTCGCATCACGAGCTGGAGCATGAGGCGCTGCATGAAAGCGGTGCTGCGCATGACCATCATCATGACCATGACGAGTTTGAAAGCTTCGTCCTGAAGCTCGGCGCGATTGCCGATCCTGCCGCCTTCATCGATCGGCTGAAGCCGGTGATCGAGAGCCATGACATCCTGCGCCTCAAGGGCTTCATCGACGTGCCCGGCAAGCCGATGCGTCTGGTCATCCAGGCTGTGGGTACGCGCATCGACACCTATTTCGATCGGCCCTGGACGTCGAGCGAGAAGCGCGAGACCCGGCTTGTCGTCATCGGCCTGCATGAATGGGATTTTGGCGCAGTTGTCGAAGCCGTTCAGGGGGCGGCTGGCTGATCCATGCATCTTCTTCTCGCCCAGAAAGGCTCGATTACCGACGGAGACGAGGCGATCGACCTTGGGCAGTCGCCTGGCGAAATCCTTTTTCTGTCGGCTGCCGACACCGAACTGTCGGCGGTGGCTGCGGCCGTCGCGGCGGCAGGGTCCGGGCTACGCTGGCGTCTTGCCAGCCTGATGGCGCTCAAGCATCCGATGTCGGTCGATACCTATGTCGAACGCACGGCGCGTCATGCAAAACTGATCATCGTCCGGGCACTGGGTGGTGCAAGCTATTTCCACTATGCGCTGGAAGCGCTGACGGCGGCTGCGCGGGCAAAGGGTGCGCTGATCGTCACGCTGCCCGGTGATGACAAGCGGGATACCGGGCTCGATCCTTTCAGCCTGTGTACCGATGCCGATCGTTCGGCGCTCTGGACCTACCTGACCGAGGGTGGCGACCGCAACACGGCGCATTTCGTCGCCTATGCCGAGGCGTTGCTGTCGAATGCCGACAAGCCGGAGCCGGCACGGCCCTTGCTGAAAGCCGGGATCTGGTGGCCGGGCAGGGGCGCGATCGGTGTGGAGGAATGGCGGCAGCTGGCTGCCGCCAATGGCGATATCGCCGCCATCTGCTTCTACCGCGCGCTCGTCCAGAGCGGCGAAACCGCGCCGGTGGAGGCCATGATCGGCACGCTCCAGGCACAGGGGCTCACGCCGCTGCCGGTTTTCGTTTCGAGTCTCAAGGATCCGGTCTCGGTCGAAACGCTGCGGGCAGTCTTTGGCGTGGCCCCGCCTGACGTCGTGGTCAACACCACCGGCTTTGCCGTCTCGGCGCCGGGATCGGACAATCCCTCGACCATTCTTGACGAACAGGGCGCGGTGGTGCTGCAGGCGATCTTTTCGTCATCTCCGAGGACGGCTTGGGACACGTCGAGCCAGGGGCTATCGGCGCGCGATCTTGCCATGAGCGTTTCGCTGCCGGAGGTCGATGGAAGGGTGCTGACACGAGCCGTATCGTTCAAGTCGGCGGCGCGCTTCGATGACCGGGTCGAGACCAATCTGGTCAGCCACGAACCAGATCCAGGACGGATGGCGTTCGTCGCCAGGCTCGCCGCGAACTGGGCACTTTTGCGCGCGACGCCGGCGAAGGATCGCAATATCGCACTGATCTTGGCGAACTATCCGAACCGCGACGGCAGGCTCGGCAATGGCGTCGGGCTCGACACACCGGCCGGGACGATCGAGGTGCTGCGGGCCTTGTCTGATGCCGGCTACGGGGTAGGCGAATTGCCGGCCGATGGCGACGCGCTGATCACGGCGCTGATGGCCGGGCCGACCAATGCCGCACATGATGGGCGCGTCATCCGTGAGGTCATTTCACTGAGTGATTACAAAGCCTTTTTTGAATCGCTTCCGAAACAGATTCAAGAAGATGTGACCGCTCGCTGGGGCGATGCGGCGAACGATCCGTTTTACCTCGACGGCGTTTTCGCGCTGCCGCTGATGCGTTTTAGTCGGGTCATGGTCGGCATCCAGCCGGCGCGCGGCTACAATATCGATCCCAAGGAAAGCTACCATTCGCCCGACCTTGTGCCGCCGCATGGCTATTTCGCTTTCTATGCCTTCCTGCGCAAACAATTTTGCGCTCACGCGCTGATCCACATGGGTAAACACGGCAATCTCGAATGGCTGCCGGGCAAGGCCCTTGCGCTCAGCGAGAGCTGCTATCCGGAAGCCGTGTTCGGTCCCTTGCCGCATCTCTATCCGTTCATCGTCAATGATCCGGGCGAGGGAACGCAAGCCAAGCGCCGCACGTCCGCGGTGATCATCGACCATCTGACGCCGCCTTTGACGCGGGCCGAAAGCTATGGCCCGCTAAAGGATCTGGAAGCACTGGTCGACGAATATTACGAAGCGTCGGGCGGCGATCCCCGCCGGCTGAAGTTGCTGAAGAAACAGATCCTCGATCTGGTCGCGGATATCGGGCTCGACCAGGATGCCGGGATCGGAAAGGGGGAAGCTGAAGAGACGGCGCTGGAAAAGCTCGATGCCTATCTCTGCGACTTGAAGGAGATGCAGATCCGCGACGGGCTGCACATCTTCGGCCTTGCGCCGGAAGGACGGTTGCTGACCGACCTGACGGTGGCGCTCGCCCGTGTTCCGCGCGGACTGGGCGAGGGCGGAGATCAGAGCCTGCAGCGGGTGATTGCGGCGGATGCTCTGGCGGGTATTTCGTTTCCCGGTTCACCCCCCTCTGCCCTGCCGGGCATCTCCCCCACATGGGGGGAGATCACCACACCCGAAACGCCTCGTTCGTCGACTGGGTCTGTCGCAGCAGCAGCGCCACTTGAATTGGTTCCGTTTAAATCGAGCGGTGGCGACACGCCGATCTCCCCCCTTGAGGGGGAGATGTCCGGCAGGACAGAGGGGGTTAACGCAAGCAGCGATGCCAAATTCGATCCCCTCGATTGCATCATGTCCGATCCCTGGACCGGACCACGCCCGGAGATCCTCGCCCGCCTTACCGATCAACCCTGGCGGACCAGAGGCGACACGGTGGAGCGCATCGAACTGCTCGCTGCTGCCCTCGTCTCCGGCGAGCTCCCATGCCCGGCGGACTGGACCCAAACAAAAGCGGTCCTCGCCGAAATCGAAACCCGCCTGAAGCCCTCGATCGTCAGGTCCGGCCCGGCCGAAATCGCCGGCCTGCTCAAAGGCCTCGATGGCCGTTTCGTCGCCCCGGGCCCGTCCGGCGCTCCGACGCGCGGGCGGCCCGACGTGCTGCCGACGGGCCGAAATTTCTACTCCGTCGACAGTCGCGCCGTGCCGACGCCAGCTGCCTACCAGCTCGGCAAGGCCTCGGCGGAACTGCTGATCCAGCGCTATGTGCAGGACCATGGCGAATGGCCGGTGTCGTTCGGGCTGACCGCCTGGGGCACGTCGAACATGCGCACTGGCGGCGATGACATCGCCCAGGCGCTGGCGTTGATCGGGGTCAAGCCGGTCTGGGACATGGCCTCGCGGCGGGTGACCGGCTACGAGATCCTGCCGCAGGCGCTGCTCGGTCGACCGCGCGTCGATGTCACCTTGCGCATTTCCGGTTTCTTCCGCGATGCCTTCCCGGAACAGATCGCGCTCTATGACAAGGCGATCCGCGCGGTCGGTGCGCTTGACGAGGACGCGGGAGACAATCCGATTGCCGCGCGCATGCGGGCCGATACCGCGCAGTTTGTCGCCGAGGGTCTCGATGCCGCGACCGCATCCAGGCGCGCCGGCTACCGCGTGTTCGGCTCCAAGCCGGGTGCCTATGGCGCCGGCCTGCAGGCCTTGATCGACGAAAAGGGCTGGGAAAAGCGCGGCGATCTGGCAGAGGCCTATCTGGTCTGGGGCGGTTATGCCTATGGCGCGGGCGCCGAGGGCAAGGCCGAGCGCGGGCTGTTCGAGGAACGGCTGCGCACGGTCCAGGCAGTGGTGCAGAACCAGGACAATCGCGAGCATGACCTGCTCGACAGCGACGACTACTACCAGTTCGAAGGCGGCATGACGGCGGCGATCGAAGCGGTATCGGGTGCGCGACCGGTGGTCTACCACAATGACCATTCGCGGCCGGAAAGGCCGGTGATCCGCACGCTGGAGGAGGAGATCGGCCGGGTTGTGCGCGCCCGCGTGGTCAATCCGAAATGGATCGAGGGCGTAATGCGCCACGGTTACAAGGGCGCCTTCGAGATTGCTGCGACTGTGGACTATATGTTCGCCTTCGCGGCAACGACGGGTGCCGTGCGCGATCATCATTTCGAGGCGGTCTATCAGGCCTTTGTGCTCGACGAGCGGGTGCGCGACTTTATGGCCGAGAAGAATGCACCGGCGCTGCGGGAAATGTCGGAGCGGCTGATCGAGGCCATTGATCGCGGCTTGTGGACGCCGAAGAGCAATTCCGCCAAATTCTCTCTGCTGGAAATCGCTTGAAGAGAGGTGAGCCATGACTGAACTGTCCGGACATTGCCTGTGTGGCGCGGTGCGCTTCAAGGTCCAGGGCACTGTGCGTACTGCCGGGCACTGCCACTGCGAAAGCTGCCGACGTGCGGCTTCGTCGCCGGTCACGAGTTTTTTCACCGTCGAGCGTGCCGATGCGGTGCTTGCCGGCGACAGCCTGCGTTTCTATGCGTCGTCGCCCGGCGTGCGGCGCGGGTTCTGCAGTCACTGCGGATCGCCGATGTCGTTCGAGACCGAGCGGCGACCGTCCGAAATCGATTTTTACTTCGCGAGCCTCGATGACGGCCTTTCCGTTGCCATCGGCGAGCACTGGCATTGGAACGAACGTGTCGACTGGCTCAACATTGTCGACGATCTTCCCAAAGGTGAGAGTGGAGCATGACCGATACGATCCAGATCAGCGTCATCGCGGGTGAGGACAAGGAATTTTACGACGCAACCGTTGCCATTCTCGACGAGGCAGCGCGCGCGCTCGAAAAGCCGTTCGACGGCGAAACCGTGCAGGTGCGCGCCGAAGACGGCGAGGGACGTTTGCTGGGTGGCCTGGTCGGGTCCGCGGTGCAGGGCTGGTTCCATGTGAAGCTGCTTGCGGTCAGTGCGCATGCCCGCAACCTCGGGGTTGGCGCCAAGCTCCTGTCTCGAGCCGAGGACATGGCACGGGCCAAGGGCTTCGTTGGCCTTTATCTCGATACCTTCGATTTTCAGGCGCCGCGCTTCTACCTGCGCGAAGGTTTTACCGAAATCGGAAGGCTGCCTTCTATCGACGGCCAGCCGCAGCGCATATGGTTCGTCAAAACATTTGATAATTCTGGGAGTGCACCATGACCGATGAGACGATGTCGAACGACGCAGATCTCGCCCGCCACGCCGAGAAGATGGCCAAGAAGAAGGCTGCCCGCGACAAGATCATGGCGACTAAGACCGGCGAAAAGGGCCTGGTGATCGTCCATACCGGCAAGGGCAAGGGCAAGTCGTCTGCAGCCTTCGGGATGATCTTCCGCCATATCGCCCACGGCAAGAAATGCGCGGTCGTGCAGTTTATCAAGGGTGCCATGTCGACCGGCGAACGGGACATGATCCTCAAGCATTTTTCCGATCTCTGCCAGTTCCACACGATGGGTGAAGGTTTCACCTGGGAGACGCAGGACAAGGCGCGTGACATCGCCATGGCGAAGGCTGCCTGGGAGAAGGCGAAGGAGTTGATCCGCGATCCGTCCCATTCGATGATCCTGCTCGACGAGATCAACATCGCCATCCGCTACGACTATATCGACATTGCGGAGGTGGTCGAGTTCCTGACGAACGAGAAGCCGGAGATGACGCATGTCGTGCTCACTGGCCGCAACGCCAAGGACGAACTGATCGAGATCGCTGATCTGGTCACCGAGATGGAACTGATCAAGCACCCGTTCCGCTCCGGCATCAAGGCGCAGATCGGCGTGGAGTTCTGATGACACAAAGCTGGCAGTTTTGGGCGTTTCTTTCGGCCATTTTTGCCGCGCTGACCGCCATCTTCGGCAAGATCGGGGTGGCGGGCGTCAATTCCGATCTGGCGACTCTGATCCGCACTGTTGTGATCATCGTCGTCTTGACCGGCATCGTGGCGGCGACCGGTCAGTGGCAGGCACCATCGACGATCTCGGCCAGGACCTGGATCTTTCTTGGCCTGTCAGGATTGGCAACGGGCGCCTCCTGGCTTTTCTACTACCGTGCACTCAAGCTCGGCGATGCATCGCGCGTGGCGCCGATCGACAAGCTGTCGATCGTCTTCGTCGCGGTCTTTGCCGTGCTCTTCCTCGGTGAAAAGCTCAGCCTCGGCGCCTGGACCGGCATCGCGATGATCGGTGCCGGCACGATCATGGTGGCCGTGCTCTAGAACCCCATCCACACCCGGATCGGATTGGTCGGGTCAAGCAGCAGTTTTACCGCCAATGCCACGCATGTGACGATCAACAGCGGCTTGATCAGCTTTGCGCCGCTTTTCATGGCAAAGCGCGAGCCAACCTGGGCGCCGAGGAACTGGCCGAGGCCCATCATCAGGCCGATTTTCCACAACACGACGCCGCCGATCATGAAGACGATGAACGCGCCGACATTGGAACCGAGATTGAGCAGCTTGGTATGCGCAGTCGCCTTCAGCACGCCAAAACCGGCAAGCGAGACGAAGGCGAGCATGAAGAAGGAGCCTGTGCCGGGGCCGAAGACGCCATCATAGAGGCCAATCAGCGGCACGAAGGTCAGGCCGAAGACGAACGGCGTAATGCGCTGATGGCGATCTTCGTCGGACAGGTTTGGCTTCAGGGCGAAGTAGAGGGCGATCGCCACCAGAAGGAAAGGCATCAGCGCCCGCAACACGCTTCCCGGCACCACGGTTGCGATCAGGGCGCCGATCGCACCGCCTGCCACTGCCATGATCGCCATCGGCAGTTGCCTCTTCAGGTCGACATGGCCCTTGCGAGCATAGGCGATCGTCGCGGAACCGGCGCCGAACATCGATTGCAGCTTGTTGGTGCCGAGCGTTTCCAGCGGCGGGATGCCGACGATCAACATGGCGGGGATGGTGATCAGCCCGCCGCCACCGGCGATGGAATCGACAAATCCGGCGATGAAGGCTGCGACGAAGAGCAGGAGAAGGAGGTTGAAGGCGAGATCGGCCACAGGTCACTCTATGTCGTAGGTTAGGGGGAGCATCTGGAAGGGCGGGGTCATCTGGACAGGCGGAGACGTCCTCAACGCGGATGGAAAGCGATGCGTAGATAAGGGCACAGGACTTGTGCACCGAGTCTTGAATGCGAGCAACCGCATGTGCTGACTTTGCGCGCAGAGCGGCCTGCGCAACAGTGGACTGGCGCATCTTCCACACGAAGCGGCGCAAACCGGTTTGACCCCGAAAGCCACCTTCGATAAAGCTCTATTCCATGTGCGACGGCGCCTGTTCGACAGGCTGGAAATAGTCCGGTGCGGCTGACCCAATCAGGGGGCCAATTCCGGAGCTGTCCCAAAGGCCATAGAGTAGTTTCACCGCTGCTCTGGCGCTTCGTACATAGAGAAAAATACGAAGCAGGGAGGCCGGAATTCATGGCTGAAAAACTTGGAATCATGGTCTGCGGCCATGGCAGCCGCAACCAGAACGCGGCGCGCGAGTTCGCGATCATTGCCGAAGCACTCAGGGCGCGCAATCCCGACATGCCGGTCGAATACGGCTATCTGGAGTTCTGCAATCCGGTGATCGCGGAGGGCCTCGACCGGCTGCGCGCCGCCGGCGTCACGCGGGTGCTTGCCGTGCCCGGCATGCTGTTTGCCGCCGGTCACGCGAAGAACGACATCCCCTCGGTGCTGAATACCTATCAGGCGCAGAACCCGGGCATGGTGATCAACTATGGCCGCGAACTCGGCATCGACCTGAAGATGATCCGCGCTGCCGGCGGCCGGATCCAGGAAGCGGTCGATCAGGCCAATGCCGAACTCGGGTTCGTCGACAAACATGAGACACTGCTGATGGTGGTCGGGCGCGGTTCGTCCGATCCCGACGCCAATTCCAATGCGACCAAGGTCATGCGCATGCTCTGGGAAGGCATGGGCTTCGGCTGGGGCGAGACCTGCTATTCTGGCGTGACCTTCCCGCTGGTCGAGCCGGGCCTGAGCCATGCGGCCAAGCTTGGCTACAAGCGCATCATCGTCTTCCCCTACTTCCTGTTTACCGGTGTGCTGGTCAAGCGCATCTACAGCTATACCGACGCGGTTGCCGCCCGCCATCCGGAGATCCAGTTCGTCAAGGCGAGCTATCTCAACGACCACCCGCTGGTGCTTGATACTTTCCAGGATCGGGTCAAGGAGATCCTTGAGGGTGCCGCGGTGATGAACTGCCAGATGTGCAAATACCGCGAACAGGTGCTGGGCTTCGAAGCCGATATCGGGCAGCCGCAGGAAAGCCATCACCACCATGTCGAAGGCATCGGCGGCGGCATGGAAGACTGTCCCTGCCACGGTGACTGCGATGCGTCGTGCCGCGAAGAGGATTTCTGTCGCGAGCATGGCCTGCCGTGGACGCCGGTGCACAGCCATGCTGCGCCTGCTCCCCTTGAGCCGGCCTTCGACTACGGAGCCTCGACCTTGCTGGGTGGAAAATACGGTCATCTGCTGAATGCGGCGCCGGATGCGGAACTCGAGGCGGTGATGAATGCGCCATCGAGCGGCAAAAAGGCCGTGCATGAGCACGGACCGGATTGCGGCTGCGGCCATGATCATGGCCACACGCATCATCATGATCACAACCATCACGATGCCCATGCCGCGCATGACCACGGCCATCACGATCATGGCCACAGCCATTCACATGCTCACGGGCACGCGCATGATCATGGCCATGACCATCATCACGCGCCTTATCCGCATGCCGACCATCCGCTTGGTCCGAAGTCGATGCAGAAGAAGAAATAATGGCCCTGTTCGATCGCATCCTGATTGTCGACTGGTCCGGCGCCGGCGCGCCGGTGAAGGGGGCCAATTCGATCTGGGCCTGCCTTGTCAGGCGCAGCGGCGATCAGGTGCGTCTCGACTGGCTGGAGAATTTCTCCACCCGGCATGCCTTCATGCAGCGGCTTTCGGTGATCGTGGACGAGGCGCTGGCGGCCGGCGAGCGGCTGCTCTGCGGCTTCGACTTTGCCTTCGGCTATCCGGAAGGAACGGCCGAGCGGCTGACGGGCAGGGCGGACTGGCGGGTGCTCTGGCGCAAGATCGCCGATGAAGTCGAGGATGGGCCGGACAATGCAAACAACCGGTTCCAGCTGGCTTCGGACTGGAACCGCGATTATTTTGCCGACACGCCGCGCTTCTGGGGCCGGCCGCAGGGACATAGTTACACGCATCTGAGCGACAAGAAGCCGGTTGCGCCTGTCGATGCGCCACCGGTGTTCCGTGTGGCAGAGGCGCATGCCAAGGGCGCCAAATCGGTCTGGCAGATCGCCTACGCCGGTTCGGTCGGCAGCCAGTCGCTGCTGGGCATTGCCCGCCTCTCGCGCTTCATCGACGACAGCGGCTTTGCCGATCGCATAGCTGTCTGGCCGTTCGAAACCGGCTTTTCTGCTGAGTCTGGCAAGCCTGTCGTCTTTGCCGAAATCTATCCCTCGCTGTTTTCTCTGGCCGACGGCGCAGAGGGTGTCCGGGATGCGCTGCAGGTTTCGACTGTGGCCGAGGCGTTTTCGCGCTTTGATACCGCCGGTGTTCTCGGGCAACTGTTTGCGGCGCCCGATATGCTGTCGGCTGGCGAGACTGATCAGGTGCTGCGGGAAGAGGGCTGGGTGCTCGGGATCGGGCATCAGGCTTTGGCCGTGCAGGGAGTGTCCGCCCTCTGGCCCGCCGGCCATCTCCCCCACACGGGTGGAGATCAGAACGCTGTTGACCTCGGTGCCGCCAAATCCACAATTGGGCATGAGAAGACAATAGCGGCTGTGTACCCCAGCGTGTCGCTTCCTGCGATCTCCCCCCGTGTGGGGGAGATGTCACGCAGTGACAGAGGGGGGTATGTTCCGAATGCATCCCTCGACTACATCCGCAACCCCGCCGAAATCTACCGCCAGTCCTTTTCAACGATCCGGAACGAAGTGAATTTATCACGCTTTTCCAATGGCCTGGATGCGTTGGTTATCAGATTGATTCATGCCTGCGGGATGGTCGATCTGGTCGATGATATCGCCTTTTCGGACTGTGCATTCGATGCCGGTGCCGCTGCACTTGCGGTTGGTGCGCCGGTGCTGGTCGACGTCGAAATGGTCCGCCATGGCATCATTCGCCGGCTGTTGCCGGCCGAGAATGATGTGATCTGCCTGCTGAATGATGCGCGCGTGCGCCCGAAGGCCGACGAGATCGGCAATACGCGATCTGCCGCCCAGGTCGATCTCTGGGACGAGCATCTCGCGGGTGCCGTTGTTGCGATAGGCAATGCCCCGACGGCGCTGTTCCGGCTGCTGGAGCGGATCGACGCCGGTGCGCCGAAACCGGCTTTGATTCTCGGCATGCCGGTCGGATTTGTCGGGGCGGCGGAAAGCAAGGATGCGCTGATCGAAGATAGTCGCGGCATTCCCTATATTGCCGTGCGCGGTCGACGCGGCGGTTCGGCGATGGCCTCTGCTGCGGTGAACGCGCTTGCCGGAGGGCTTGGCACCAATGTCTGATCTGCAGCAACCGTGGCTGACCATCATCGGCATCGGCGACAACGGGCTGGAGAGCCTGACGCCGGAAGCGCAGTCGCATGTCTGGCAGGCCGAAACGCTTGTGCTCGGCGAACGGCTCGATGCGGTGATCGACGGCAGTTCACTGCCGGAACTGAAGCGCATCCTGACCTGGGGCGCCGGGTTCCGTGAAACGCTGGCCGAAATTCTCAAGTTGCGCGGCTCGCCCGTCACTGTGCTGGCAACTGGCGATCCGATGCATTTCGGTATCGGCGCGACGCTGCGCCGGCATGTGGCGGCCGAAGAAATGTACATCCTGCCGAGCCCGTCCGCCTTTTCTCTGGCGGCGGCCCGGCTTGGATGGCCGCTGCAGTCGGTGACCCAGATCTCGCTGCATGGTCGGCCGCTCGCCTTTCTCAATCGCCATGTGCTGCCGCGGGCGCGGATCCTGGCGCTGACCTCGGATGCTTCGACCATCGAACAGGCGTCGGGGCTCCTGGTGCATCGCGGCTTCGGCAACTCGATCCTGCATGTGCTCGAACACATGGGCGGCGGCGCTGAGCGTGTGGTGACGCTGACGGCGTGCCAGATCCTTGAACACCAGCCGGAATTTTCGGATTTCAACACGCTGGCCATCGATTGCGCCTCCGATGGACCGCTGCTGTCGCCGGTCTCCGGCCTTCCGGACGAAGCCTTCCGCCATGATGGACAGCTGACCAAGCGTGAGATCCGCGCCGTAACGCTGTCGCAACTCTCGCCCTTTCCCAATGCAATGCTTTGGGATGTTGGCGCCGGTTGCGGTTCGATCGCGATCGAGTGGATGCGCTCCGGCATGGGGACGCGGGCGATCGCGATCGAAGCCAAGCCGGAACGGGTGGCGATGATGCGTGAAAACGCCGAAAACCTAGGCGTGCCCGATCTCGACATTGTCGAGGGCGAAGCCCCGACAGCCCTTGCGGGCCTACGCCGACCGGATGCCGTGTTCATCGGTGGTGGGATTACCGGCGAGGGCGTGTTCGAGGCCTGCTGGCAGGCGCTCGGTCCTGGCGGCTGGCTGGCCGCCAATGCCGTGACCATCGAGGGCGAGGCGCGGCTTGCCGAGCTGCGTGGTATTTACGGCGGAGACTTGATCCGCATCCAGGTGTCGCGGGCAGCACCGGTTGGACGCTATTGCGGCTGGAAGTCGCTGATGCCGGTGACGATCTGGACCGCGACCAAGGAGGAGGCGTGATGGTGGGGCGAGTTTTATTGAGCGCTGGTTTTGGTAGCCACGCATGCGGCGGCAGTCATCCCGCGCCAGTACCAAGGACCTTCGCATGACCGGAACACTCTACGGCCTTGGCCTTGGCCCCGGCGATCCCGAACTGCTGACGCTCAAGGCGCATCGTATCCTGACATCGTGCCCGGTCGTCGCCTATCCGGCGCCCGACACCGGTCCAAGTTTTGCCCGGCAGATCGTCGCGCCTTATGTGACTGCAGCCCAGCTCGAAGTGCCGATCATCGTGCCGATGCGGGTCGAGCGGTTCCCGGCGCAGGAGATCTATAGCCAGGCCGCCGAGGTGCTGGCGCGGCACCTCGATGCCGGCGCCGATGTTGCGGTGCTGTGCGAGGGCGATCCGTTTTTCTACGGTTCCTTCATGTATCTGTTCGGGCGGTTGGCTGATCGCTATCCGACCGAGGTCGTGCCGGGGGTATCGTCGATGATGGCGGCTGCCGCCGGGCTTGGCCGACCGCTTGCCGCCCGCAACGACGTGCTGACCGTGCTGCCCGGCCCGCTGGATGATGAAATTCTGGCCGACCGGATAGCTGCATGCGGTGCTGTGGCGATCATCAAGATCGGCCGGCATTTTTCCCGCATCCGTTCGCTGATCGCCGAGCTCGGGCTGACGGCGCAGGCAGGATATGTCGAGCGCGTCAGCCTTGCCGAACAGCGGCTGATGCCGCTTGCCGAGGTTGCCGAGGATGTCGCGCCGTATTTTTCGATGATCCTGATCTACAAGGGCGCCGAGAGCTGGCATCCGGCGCTGGCGAGCCGGCTTGGCGCGGAGCGCAGCACATGACCATGTTCCCCCGGCCCGCAGTCCTCGTTCTGAGCGACAGTGCTGCCGACCTTGGTCGCCGCATTGCCGTCCTGGTCGATGGCGAACTGCATGGCGCGCGCGCGCGCGTCGCCGATGCCGATCGGCATTTCGATGCGGCGAAGGCTCATGTGCAGGCGCTGTTTGCCGAGGGCCGGCCAATCGTCGCGGTGATGGCATCCGGTGCGCTGATCCGCCTTCTGGCGCCGTTGCTTTCGAACAAGCAGTCCGAGCCACCCGTGCTGGTCGTGTCCGACGATGGCGCTTCGGTCGTGCCTCTGCTTGGCGGCCATCACGGCGCCAACGATCTGGCGCGCTTTATCGCGACCGGCATTTCCGCCCATGCGGTAATCACCACTGCCGGTGACCTGAAATTCGGCGTCGCACTTGACCAGCCGCCAGCAGGCTACCGGCTTGCCAATCCCGAAAACGCCAAGGTCGTGATGGCCGAGCTTGTGGCCGGATCTTCCGCAAGGCTTGCCGGTTCTGCTTCATGGCTCATTCAATCCCGCATTCCATTCGATAACGAGGCTTCTGTGACGCTGACTGTGACTGACAAAACCAAGGCTGCCGATGCGCTGGAGCTGATCTATCACCCCGGGACGCTGGTTCTCGGCATGGGCTCAGAACGCCACGCATCGAGCGAGGAGGCGATTGCGCTGGCCGAGCAGGCACTGGCCAAGGGTGGCTTTTCTCCTGCCAGTCTGGCCGCTGTGTGCTCGATCGATGTGAAGGCCGACGAGGCGGCGATCCATGCTGTCGCCCGGCATTTCAACGTGCCGGCACGGTTCTTTACCGCAGCGGTGCTGGAGGCCGAAACGCCCCGGTTGGCAAACCCGTCCGACGTGGTCTTCGCAGAAGTCGGCTGCCATGGCGTGGCCGAAGGTGCTGCCCTTGCAGCTGTCGGGGCAACGGGTGAACTGGTGGGTGAGAAGATCAAGTCGAAGGGGGCAACGGCCGCAATCGCCAGGGCGAGCGACGTGATCGACCCGTCTAAAATCGGCCGGGCGCGCGGCCGGCTTTTTGTCGTCGGCATCGGCCCCGGTTCGGATGGCTGGCGCTCGCCGGAAGTATCAAGCATGGTCACAGCATCGACCGACCTCATCGGCTATTCGCTCTATCTCGATCTGCTCGGACCGCTTGCCGAGGGCAAGATCCGCCATGATTTCGATCTCGGCAAGGAAGAAGCCCGGGTCGTGCATGCGATGGAGTTGGCCGGCGAGGGCCGGGATGTATCGCTGGTCTGCTCCGGCGATGCCGGCATTTATGCTATGGCGACACTGGTGTTCGAACTGTTCGACAAGGGCGGTATCACCGATGCGGCCAGTCGCATCGAGGTGCAGGTCTCGCCGGGAATCTCGGCCCTGCAGGCCGCCGCCGCCCGGATCGGCGCACCACTCGGTCACGATTTTTGCACCATTTCGCTTTCCGACCTTTTGACGCCATGGGAGCATATCCAGCGGCGGGTAAAGGCGGCGGGCGAGGGCGACTTTGTCATTGCCTTCTACAATCCCGTCTCGATGAAGCGCCGCACGCAACTCGCTTACGCGCGCGACCAACTTTTGAAATACCGCCCCTTCGATACGCCGGTAATTCTTGCCACCAATCTCGGCCGGCCGGGAGAGCTGGTGCGCACGGTGCCGCTTGGCGCGCTCAATGTCGATGATGTTGATATGCTCACCGTCGTGGTCGTCGGCTCGTCGGAAAGCCGCACCGTGACCACCGGCGACGGCAAGACCTGGGTCTATACGCCACGCGGCTATTCGGGGAAGGCGGAGAGTGGAATGAAGAAGGAAGAACAGGCATGACCGTCTATTTCATCGGTGCCGGACCCGGCGCACCCGACCTGATCACCGTACGCGGCCTGCGCCTGATCGAGCGCTGCCCGGTCTGCCTGTTTGCCGGATCGCTGGTGCCGGAGGAAACGGTCAAATGCGCGCCGGAAGGTGCGATCATCAAGGATACGGCGCCGATGCATCTCGACGAGATCATCGCCGATATCGAGGCGGCGCATGCGCGCGGTGAGGATGTTGCACGCGTGCATTCCGGCGATCCGTCGATCTACGGCGCGATTGCCGAGCAGATGCGCAGGCTTGACGCGCTCGGCATTCCCTATGACGTGGTACCCGGTGTGCCGGCCTTTGCCGCGACCGCCGCGCGGTTGAAGACCGAGCTGACCCTGCCGGAAATCGCCCAGACCATCATCATCACGCGCACCGAGATGAAGGCGTCATCGATGCCGGAATTCGAGACGCTGGACATTCTCGGCAAGTCGCGGGCAACGCTCGCCATCCACCTGTCGATCAGAAACCTTCCGCATATCCGCGATACGCTGACACCATACTACGGCGAGGATTGCCCGGTGGTTGTCGCCTATCGCGCGACCTGGCCCGACGAGCTGTTCATCCGCACGACGCTGAAGGATATGGCCGAGGACGTGCGCAAGGCGAAGCTGACCCGTACGGCCCTCATTATGGTCGGGCAGGTCTTCGGGCATGTCGAGTTCCGCGACAGTGATCTCTACAATTCCGATTTCACCCATGTGTTGCGCAATGCGGGCAAGAAAAAAAAGAAGGTCGCGGGCTAGGACTGCCGTGCCGAGATTGACCTTGGGAGGTCAGGCTGTAGGCTTCCCGCATGTATATACTGAAGCGCGGCATCAAGAAGGATCCGGTCAGGCGGTGGGCACTGCCGGACCGGATATTCTTTGGCTACGGCGCCTGTCATATCCTGGCGGGTGTCTATCTGGAACATGAACCGCTTTCAGGCTTTCGTGCCGAACGTATAATTCCCGACGAAGGCTTTGCCGGGGGGCACATGTTCGTGACGGATGGCGTGATTGCCTTCGACTATCATGGATATAGCCTGCGCGACCGCCTGCTCGCCCATCATCGAAAAGGTTGGTCCACCCATAGTCCCGGCTGGGGCAGCACGATCGAGCCGGTGGATTTCGATGCGCTGGACACGATTGAGCTGAATGCCCGAAAAATGCTGGGGCCTGACCAATATCTGCACGATGCGCGTTCGCGCGCGCTGGCGTTCATTGTCAGGCGCAATCACGCGGCCGAGGCGGCGAGGGCGCGCCAGGCAGTCAATCAATCGTGCCGAACGGAGGAGAGTTCTTGATGTCCGATGATACCAGCATTCACGCCGGCAGTTGCCGCTGTGGCCAGGTGCAGCTGAAGGTCCGCGGCAAGCCGCTAATGACCATGGCCTGTCATTGCACCGGTTGCCAGAAGATGACGGCCAGTGCCTTTTCGCTGAGCGCGCTTTATCCGCTCGATGCGGTCGAGGTGCATGGTCTTCAACCGGTCATCGGCGGCATGCACGGTGATCTGCATCACAATTTCTGCCCGTATTGCCTCAGCTGGATCGTCACCCGCGGCAAGATGTTCGGGCCGATGATCAATGTGCGCGCGACCATGTTCGACGATGCAGCCGAGTTTGCCCCTTTTATCGAGACCTGCACGGACGAAAAGCTGCCCTGGGCTACGACGCCGGCCGTCCATAGCTACGGCAAGTTTCCGCCGATGGATGCCTTTCCGCGACTGATGCAGCAGTTTGCCGAGACTGGCGCCTGAAGGTTTCGATACATTCTGTGTGCCCGACAATCCGCGCATCGTTCGCGCCTTGAACCAATTCCGGTCCTCGGCTAAGCCGGATGGATTGCGGCGGGTGATCTGCCGTTTCCTTTCTCAGATACGATGGCGGCACTCTTCATGCATAAGGTCATTTTCGATACGGATCCGGGCGTCGATGACGCGATGGCGCTGCTCTTTCTCCATCATCATCCCGAAATCGACCTGATCGGCATCACCAGCGTTTTCGGCAATGCGACGATCGAGACCACAACGCGCAATGCACTGTTCCTCAAGCGCGAATGGCAGATTGATGCGCCGGTGGCCAAGGGTGCCGGCGAAACCTTCATTCCGCATCGCGTGACGCATGCGCCGCCGACTTTCATCCATGGCGATGACGGGCTCGGCAATATCGGTGTGCCGGAAGTGACCGATGTCGAGCCCGATCCACGTCCGGCTCATCGTTTCATTGTCGACATGGTGCGCGCCCATCCGGGCGAGGTGACGCTGGTTGCCGTCGGCCGGATGACCAATCTTGCCAATGCGCTGAAGGAAGATCCCGAGATAGTCTCGCTGGTCAGGGAAGTCGTCATCATGGGCGGCGCCTTCGACACCAATGGCAATGTCACGCCGGCGGCCGAAGCCAATATCCACGGCGACCCGGAAGCGGCCGACATCGTCATGACCGCAACATGGCCGGTCGTCGTTGTAGGCCTCGACGTGACGCTCAAGACCGTGATGACCCGACAGGCGCTCGCCGATATCCGCGATGCCGCCGGCAAGCGGGCGCAATTGCTGTTCGACCTGTCGCAGTTCTATATCAAGTTCTACGAAGGCCGCGTTCAGGACGGCATGGTCGTGCATGACAGCTGCGCCTGCGTCTATGTCGTGGCACCGGAACTCTTCACCACCCGCTCCGGCCCGGTCCGTGTCGTCTGCGGTGGCATTGCCGATGGCCAGACGATCCAGAAGCCCGACGGCAAGGGTTTTGGCCCGTCCGACTGGGATGGCGATCTGCCGAGCCAGAAGGTCTGCGTCGATGTCGACGCTGATGCCGTGTTGAAGCTGATTCACGACACGATCGTGGCGATCAAGGAAGACTGAGCCGCAGTTTCTGCTTTCTCGGATGCCCTGTCCGGGGCGTTTCTGCTTCTGGCCTCAGCGTTGGGCCTGATCCAATCGTGGTGTGCCGACCTTGAACCAGGCCTTGGCGATTTTGCCATCGGCGATTTCGTAGATGCAAATCACATCCACTTCGCCGGTGCCCTCGGGAAAGGTGCGCCTTACGGTTTCGTGGTCGACCACGACATTGCCGATAACGGACCGGTACAGCAGCTTGCCAAACAGGTTGGGCTCCTTGAAGCGCTCGACATGGCGCGCGCGGATCTCGTCTGCGCCATGCGCCAGTTGTGTGTCGGGAAAAGCGTAGTAGGCGCAGTCCGCTGCCCACCACTGCATGAAGCTCTCTATGTCACGGGCATTGTAAGCCTCGAGCTGCATCTGCACCGGATAGGCAGTCTCCGCCAAGTCAATGTCTGTCATGAAAACTCCTGAAGAATACGACGGTTTTTACCTGTGACCTTTGCGTCTAATCGCGCTCCAGCATGATCACCGGCAGGCCAAGGCTGCGGGCGGCAATGATCTTGGCATAACCGGCCGGACCGCCGGAATTGCGGGCGACCAGATGCGTGATGCCGTGGGCGGTCATGAGGTCAGATTCCTGCGAGGGATCGCTGGCCGGTTTGCCGAGGATGACCGCATAGTCAAAAAAGCCGAGCGGTTTGTCCGGCGCATCCACCATGCGAACAATGAAGCGGCAATCGGTGCGCGGCTTGAAGGCGTCGAGATATTGCTGGCCGAGCGCGAGGAAGACAGTGGCGCCAGAGGGCAGGAGGTCTGCCGCCTGCTCCAGTGTCGAGACCGGACGCCAGCGATCGCCCGGCTGTTTCTGCCAGCGCGGCCGGACGATTTGCTCCAGTGTCACGCCGGTTTCTGCCGATGCCTTGATGGCGTTTTCGGAGATGCGTCTGGCGAAGGGGTGGGTCGCATCGATGATACGGGTGAAGGTGTTTTCGCGCAGATAGGTCGCCAGTCCCTCAGCACCGCCAAAGCCACCGATGCGGATCTCTCCAGCCGGTAGGATAGGATCGAGGGTCCGGCCAGCGAGCGATGTCGTCACGGCATGTCCGTCTTCCACCAGTTTTTGCGCGAGTTCGCGGGCCTCCGCGGTACCGCCCAGGATCAGGATCTTCTGATGGACTGCAGTCGGTCCGTCGCGGCGTGTTTCATTGGGCATGGGCGATAATATTTCCCTTGCGATCAATGACGATGACATCCACTTCGATCGGTGCGCCACGCAGGACCTCGAGCGCATTGACGCGCGCCGCCTGGGCAATCGGAAGCGCGATGTCGACTTGGTTTTCTGTCATGATTTCATGTACTTCAAGTGCCGTGTTGGCGATTTGAATCTGATCTTTAATTTTTTGCGATAAAATATTGCTGCAAGGCAATGATAAGAAATAGCTATTGTCGATCTGGCTTCGTGAAGAATGCAGATCCAGCGCGCCTTGGGCGAGCTTGGCCATCTTGGCGAAACCGCCGGCGATGGTCAGGCGCGGAACCGGGTGCACGCGCAGATATTTGAGCAGTCCACCGGCGAAATCACCCATGTCGAGCAGTGCGCCTTCGGGCAGTTGGTGAAAGGCTTGTGCTGCCTTTTCCGAGGTCGAGCCGGTCGCGCCCAGCACATGGGTCAGGCCTTCGGCGCGGGCGACATCGATGCCGCGATGGATGGAGTGGATCCAGGCCGCACAGGAGAACGGATGCACGATGCCGGTGGTGCCGAGAATGGAAATGCCGCCGATTATGCCGAGGCGCGGGTTCCACGTCTTCTCGGCCAGCACGTCGCCGCCGGGAACGGAAATTGTGATCTCAAGATCTGGCGAAATGCCGTGCGCTGCACAGAGTGCTTCGACCTCTGCGGTCATCATCTGGCGTGGCACGGGGTTGATGGCGGCCTGACCGGGCGAAATCGGCAGTCCCGCCTTGGTCACGGTGCCGACACCGTCGCCCGCCACAAAGACGATGCCGCTTCCGGGATTTGTCCGGCGGAGTTTAGCCACTACGGTGGCGCCATGGGTCACATCCGGATCATCGCCCGCATCCTTGACGATGCCCGCATAGGCAGCGTCACCATCCATGCCCTCGGTTGCCAGCGCGAAGGCCGGCGTCTCTCCGCGCGGCAGGGTGATCGAAACAGGGTCGGGGAATTCTCCGGTCAGAAGTGCGGTCAGGGCGGCCTTGGTCGCCGCCGTGGCGCAAGCGCCCGTGGTCCATCCCTTGCGAAGGGCCATGTCCGGCTTTTCCAGGCGCAGGTCGTCCGCCTCGGTCGGTGTGCTGGACGTGGTTTTGCTCGGCTCGTTCATAGCCCCCTTATAGGCGAGGCACGGGGCGACCGGAAGCGCCGAGTCCTTTGCCGCACATTGCATTTTTCGCCTCTCGGACATAGACCATGAGCATGAGTGACACGACGCATATCTCCCTGCCTTCGAACCTGCCGGCAATTCAGCCGGGTCATGTCTGGCTGGCCGGTGCGGGGCCGGGCGATCCCGGTCTTTTGACCCTGCTGGCCGCCAAGGCATTGAGCGAAGCAGACGTCATCGTGCATGACGCGCTGGTCAATGACGAATGCCTGAAGCTGGCCCGCAGCGGCGCCACGCTCGAATATGCCGGAAAGCGCGGCGGCAAGCCGTCGGCCAAGCAGCGCGACATTTCTCTGCGCCTTGTCGAACTGGCAAAATCGGGTTTACGCGTGTTGCGGCTGAAGGGCGGAGATCCGTTCGTTTTCGGTCGTGGCGGTGAAGAAGCCCTGACACTGATCGAGCATGGCGTGCCGTTCCGCATCGTGCCGGGCATTACCGCCGGCATCGGTGGTCTGGCTTATGCGGGTATCCCGGTGACCCATCGCGAGATCAATCACGCCGTGACATTCCTGACCGGTCATGATTCGTCCGGCATCGTGCCGGACCGGATCGACTGGCAGGCCATTGGCCGCGGATCTCCCGTGATCGTCATGTATATGGCGATGAAACATATGGGGCAGATTGCCGCCAATCTGATTTCTGCCGGCCGTTCGGCTGATGAACCGGTGGCTTTTGTCTGCGATGCGGCCACGTCGGCGCAGACCGTGCTGGAAACGACCCTTGGCCGTGCCGAGGCGGATATGTTGGCGGCGGGTATTGCACCGCCTGCGATCGTCGTTGTCGGCGAGGTCGTGCGTTTGCGTTCGTCGCTGGACTGGCTTGGCGCCCTGGACGGGCGGGTGCTGCAGCCTGATCCTTTCTCCGCGCAGGAGAGGAAAGACCGGGCATGAGCGGTCTGATGATCGCAGCCCCTGCGTCCGGTTCCGGCAAGACGGTGGTGACGCTCGGCCTGATGCGGGCCCTGAAGCGGCGTGGTCAGACGCTCGCGCCGGGCAAGGCGGGGCCTGATTACATCGATCCGGCATTTCATTCGGCAGCCAGCGGCGAGACGTGTTTCAATTTCGATCCCTGGGCCATGCGCCCCGACTTTCTGCTCGCACAGGCTGAAAGGCACGGATCCGGCCGCCTGCTGTTGATCGAGGCGATGATGGGCCTGTTCGACGGCGCGGCCGATGGTTCCGGATCGGCGGGAGATCTGGCGGCACTGCTCGGCCTGCCGGTGGTGCTGGTGGTCGACTGCGCCAAGACCTCGCAATCTGTCGCGGCACTGGTCTCGGGTTTTGCCGCTTACCGCGCCGATGTCCGGGTGGCGGGCGTCATTCTCAACCGGGTCGGCAGCGATCGTCACGAGGCGATGCTGCGCACGGCGCTCGACGCGATCCGCATGCCAGTGCTGGGCGCAATTCGCAGCGATGTAGGCCTTGCGCTTCCTGAACGCCATCTCGGCCTGGTGCAGGCGGGAGAGCATGGCGCACTTGAAAGCTTCGTCGGCCATGCGGCTGACGTGATGGAGCGCTGCTGCGATCTTGATCAACTGGTCGTTCTCGCTGGCCGGGCTCCCGGTCCAGCTGTATTGCCTGTCGTCTCGTCGATTGCCCCGATTGGCCAGCACATCGCGATTGCGCGGGACATGGCCTTTGCCTTTTCCTATGCGCATCTGATCGAAGGCTGGCGCGGGCAGGGTGCCGAGGTGTCCTTCTTTTCGCCGCTGGCCGACGAGGCACCGTCGGCTGACGCCGATGCGGTCTATCTGCCCGGCGGCTATCCGGAACTGCATGCCGGAGCGCTGGCCTCTGCCGCCAGCTTCAGAACCGGCACGCAGAGTGCCGCCCAACGTGGTGCACTAATTTACGGCGAATGCGGCGGCTACATGGTTCTCGGCGATGCGCTCGTTGATGGCGAGGGGGTCTCCCATTCGATGCTCGGCTTGTTGCCTCTGGTGACCAGCTATGCCGTTCGCAAGCGTCATCTCGGATATCGACGCCTGACGTCGCTTCAACCGGATCTGTTTTCCGTGCCGTTGACCGCGCATGAGTTCCACTACTCGACCGTGGTGTCGGAGGGCGCGGCCGATCGCCTGTTCGCGGCCGAGGATGCGCTGGGAGAAGGACTCGGCGTCGCCGGTCTCCGGCGCGGCAATGTGTTCGGATCCTACATGCATCTGGTCGATATCGCGGAGACCGGCGCATGAGCGGCCCGATCCAGCATGGCGGTGGTCTGGCGGCGGCGGCTGCCGTTTACGGCGGGGAGCCGAAGGACTGGCTCGATCTGTCGACCGGCATCAATCCATGCCCGCCGCCTCTGCCCGCGATCGCCGATCGGGCTTGGCACCGGCTGCCGGACCGTGAACTGGAGCTTGCCGCGCGTGCGGCGGCTCGCGGGTTCTATAGTTCAGGCGATCTGTTGCCTTTGCCTGTGCCCGGCACCCAATCTGCCATCCAGCTTCTGCCGCGCCTTGTCGAGCCATCGAGACGAGTGGCAATCTTTTCGCCGACCTACGGCGAATATCGTCGTGCCTTCGAACTCGCCGGCTTTGCCGTCGATCCTGTCACTTCGCTGGAAGAGATCGATGCGCGCCATGGCATGGTCATTGTGGTCAATCCCAATAATCCCGACGGTCGGGTGTTTACGCCTATAGGGCTTGCGCCGCTGGTCGAGCGTCTGCGTGAGACTGAAGCCTTGCTGGTCGTGGACGAGGCCTTTGGCGAAAGCTGCCCCGAAATGAGCATGGCAGGGACTGCCGCGCCGCATGTGATCGTCTTCCGCTCCTTCGGCAAGTTCTTCGGCATGGCGGGTATCCGTCTCGGATTTGTCATCGCAGACGACAGCGTCACGGATCGGCTGGCAGACTGGCTCGGTCCCTGGGCCGTTTCGGGACCTGCGCTCAGCATTGCAACCGAACTCTTTTCGACGGACCGACGGGTGATCATGGATCGCATCGACGAACGCCGCGCCGGCCTCGACCGGGTCTTGTCCGCGCATGGTCTGAAAAGTCGCGGCGCCGTTGGGCTGTTTGCGCTGGTGGAAGATGACCGGGTGCCGGATCTGCACGTGCATCTCTGCCGGCACCACATCCTGACCCGCAAATTCGACTATGCACAGAACTGGCTGCGTTTCGGTCTTGCCCCGGATCGGGGTTCCGATCTTCGCCTGAGCAAGGCGCTGGATCTTTGGCGGGCGGGTTCGACATGATGCACCTGCTGACGCTCTGCGTGGCGATCGGGCTTGACCGGGTGATTGGCGATCCGCCGGCCCTGTGGTCGCGTCTGCCGCATCCGGTGGTCCTGTTCGGCGCCGCGATCAGTGCTCTGGAAAAACATCTGAATACTGCACGCTTCACGCCGGACGGTCGGCGGCTGAACGGCGTGTTGTCGATCCTGCTGCTGCTGTTTGTCTCGGTCATGGGGGGGGCTGTCCTGTCTTGGCTCTTTCACTTTTTCGGGCTTGCCGGTTTCCTGTTCGAGGCGGTCGTTGCCGCCGTGTTCATCGCCCAGAAAAGCCTTGGCGATCATGTTCAAGCTGTCGCGCGCGGGTTGAAACGGGACGGCGTTGAAGGCGGACGGCTCGCGGTGTCGATGATTGTCGGTCGCGATCCGAAGACACTCGATGGTCCGGGTGTCTGTCGGGCTGCGATCGAGAGCCTGTCGGAAAACTTCGCCGATGGCGTGGTGGCGCCGGCCTTCTGGTATGCGATTGCCGGCCTTCCGGGGCTTCTGGCCTACAAGATGCTGAACACCGCCGATTCGATGATCGGCCACAAGAACGAGCGCTATATCGATTTCGGCTGGGCTTCGGCGCGACTGGACGATCTGGCCAACTGGCCGGCTGCGCGGATCTCGGCGCTGCTGATTGCGCTTGCGGCTTGGTTGCGTCTTGGCTGGGATGCTGGCCGGATGTCGCTCTCGGCGGCGCTGCGCGATCATGGGCTGCATCGTTCGCCCAATTCAGGCTGGCCGGAGGCGGCGATGGCTGGTGCGCTCGATCTGCAACTGGCCGGCCCGCGCATCTATGGCGGTGTCCCTGTCAGCGAGTCGATGATGCACGCTGCCGGTCGCGGCGACGCCGATCATCGGGATATCACGCGCGGCGTGGAGGTTTTCTATGCGGCCTGCGATCTTCTTCTGGCCCTTGTACTCTTCACCGTGCTGTTGGCTTCATTTTAAAAGATCTGCCTGAAGTTAAAGCGATCCAGACCTTTTATGGTGTCTGTGTGTCCGGCAATCGGATCTTCATTTCTTCCTCCTAGGCTGTTTCGAGTTCAAACCAGATCATCGAAGGGGAAATTATGCGTGGGTTTTTGCTTGCCGCAATGCTTGGTGGATTGTTGGCCGCACCGCTGACGGCCGAGGCCAGTTCGGTTGTCGCGCGCGTCAGCATCTC
>ERZ1034401.94-NODE-94-length-27428-cov-3.730355_pt1 | contig 27428 bp, 26 predicted proteins | sample MGYA00520601_ERZ1034401 | MGnify/ENA primary metagenome ERZ1034401 (study PRJEB33736, sample SAMEA104288476) | Azolla filiculoides | biome: Urban; feature: water surface; material: ditch water | place: Netherlands | collected 2014 ... | reverse complement strand
TCGCACCAGCATTCCCAGCCGAGACCCCAGGCGCCGAGCGTCGGGCTTTCCCAGTCGTCCTCGACGAAGCGCACGTCATGCAGCAACGGATCGAGGCCGATTGCCTTGAGAGAGCCGAGATACAGCTCCTGCAGGTTGGACGGGTTCGGCTTCAGGATGACCTGATACTGGTAATAGTGCTGCATGCGATTGGGATTTTCGCCGTAACGACCGTCGGAGGGACGGCGCGAGGGCTGCACATAGGCGGCCTTCCATGGCTTGGGGCCAAGCGCGCGCAGGGTGGTTGCCGGATGGAAGGTGCCGGCGCCCACTTCCATGTCATAGGGCTGCAGGACGGCGCAGCCCTTGTCGGCCCAATAGGCGTGCAATGTCAGGATCAGCGCCTGGAAAGAGCGCTTCGGGTCCATATGCGGGGCGAGAGACGTGGTCATGGGATATCGTCCAAAACTTGGCTTGAAATGCGTGGTCCGTCTGGTGCCACGACGGGGCGGACGGGTCAAGCATGTGCGAATGATTGCGGGCTCAGCGATAGGCGCGCTCGCATTCTAGCGATCCAGATCGGCGATCTGGTTCAACCGGCCGCTCAGCGAGAAGATCACGCCATCCGGCAAGAAGCGGATCTTCGCCTCGCCCTTGAACAGGTCCGAGACAACGCGCTCTGTCAGCCTTGAGCCGAAGCCACGGCGGGTCGGTTCGCTGACCGGTGGACCGCCGCTTTCGCGCCAGTCAAAGGAAAAGCCCTCGCTGCCTTGCCGGGCCCAGCTGACATCGACACGCCCGCCAGGCAGGGACAGGGCGCCATATTTGGTCGCGTTGGTCGCAAGCTCGTGGATGGCAAGCGACAGGCCAAGCGCCTGTTGCGCCGACAGGAAAACATTCGGACCCTGCATATGGAAGCGTATCTCGCTGTCGCTGTGCGGCGCGACGGCGGCATTGGCGATCGCCGACACCTCGGCTGCCGTCACACTCATGCCGGTAAGCAGATCCTGCGCCTTGGCAAGCGTCTGGATGCGGGCGGATATTGTCGAGGCGGCGTCCGACAGGGACGAGGCGCCGCGCAGGGTCTGGCTGACGATCGACTGGACCATAGCCAGGGTGTTCTTCATCCGGTGCGCAAGCTCGCGATTGAGGAGCTTGAGTTCCTCCTCGTGCTTTTCGCGCTCGAGGATATAGCTCGTCGCATCGGCATAGGCCCGTTCGAGGGCTACGCGATCCTGCATGGCCTGTGTCGTTTCCGTAACGACATTCAAGATGCCGCGGATATCGCCAGTATCGTCGTAGAGCGGGCTGTAGGAAAAGGTAAAATAGGTCTGCTCCTCATAACCGTTGCGGGTCATGGTCAGCGGCAGGTTTTCCATCCAGGTGCCCTTGCCAGCCAGCGCACTGCGCACAAAAGGAAGGACGTCTTCCCAGACATCCGACCAAAGCTCCTTGAAGGGCATGCCGATGGCGAGCTGACCCTTGCCCAGCATTGGCAGATAGGCATCATTGTGAAACTGCAGCAGGTCGTCGCCCCACCAGAAGCACATGGGCTGGCGCGAGGAGAGAACCAGGCGGAGCGTCGATTTCAGCGACTGTGGCCAATTTTCGATCGGCCCCAACTCGGTCGAGGCCCAATCAAAACCGCAAATTTCAATTGCAGCCTCTCCGCCAATGTTGAGGAAATCCTGCGTACGAATAATGCTACCCCTTCGAGGCCATCGTCACCAGGCGGCAGAACAACCCCCCTCAATTCCGCGCATGGCTTATTGATCAATCGATATTCAAAATAGGGCGAAACACACGGCAACTCAAGACGCCGGGCAGACGCGAAATGCGCGACATCAAAGCGCGCTACGCCAATGGAATGTACTGAACTGAAATCTCTGCACCGATCCCCAGGGCGTATGATGCTCATGGCTGATACTGCCGAGCAGATCAAAATCGGGACCGAGCAACCGTTGCAAGCTGGTGCAGTCGTGACGGGCGACCGGCAAACCGCTGCATTTTTCCGGCCCGTCCGGCGCAAAGGTACCGATGACCGCCACGCCCCCGGCCGACAGTGCCGATTTCAAAACGGCGACATAGGCGTTCTGATCGCTGATTTCGGTCAGGAAATGGAATGCGGCCCTGTCGTGCCAGGCATCGAATTGGCGCGCAGGTGTCCAGGCACGCACGTCGGCGACGACCCAGTCGACCCCGCTCGCACCTGACAGGCGCTGTCGGGCGCGAGCGAGCGCGGCCGTAGACAGGTCAAGTACCGTGACATGGGCCTGTCCGGCACCGATCAGGGCATCGACCAGCGCAGAGGCGCCACCGCCGACATCAACGACGGCCGCACCCAGCCCGATGCCAGCCGAGCGCAACAGCGACAGGGAAAGATCGGGACGCTCCTCATACCAACTGACTTCGTTTTCAGCCTTGTGATGATAGACATTGTTCCAATGATCACGTGCCTGACGCACAGCTACATCATCGGATTGCGCTTCATCTGCCATCGGTACTCCTCCAGACCAAAGTAGAAAGCAGGCACCTCTCTCGCAGAGCAAGGCTATTCGTCGTCGCGCCGCACCCGGTATTCACCGGTTTCCTTGTCCTGGATCAGCGTTCCGATGGCGCCGGTCTCGCGCTCTTTCTCGGCCGCACGAGACTTGTTTGCGAGCTTTTCCGCATCGCTGACAAATTTGCGGTAGAGCAGCCAGCCGCCGCCGAACAGCAGGCCGAAAAATATCAGTTGCGCCATATCCCCTCGCCCCGTCGCGTCCTAACCATGCCGTGCCGAGGTCAGAGACCATAGCGCGACCACAATGCCTTTTCCTCCAGCGTGTCGGCAAGTCCCGACACGGCTTGTGCAGCAATCTGGTCGATGGGACCGAAGGCATCGACGCCCGTCACACGCTTGCCGAACAGGCTCTTGGCGCCGCTGATCAATTCAAGCCTGGCATCCTTGCCATACCGCGTCTTGATTTCCTGGCGCATATTACCGAGCCGATCGACAAGGCCAAGTTCGACGCCGCGACGGCCTGTCCAGAACAGGCCGGAAAACAAAGTCGGATCCTCGGCGAGAAGCACGCCGCGACGGGCCTTGACCATATCGATAAAGACCTCGTGGATCTCCAACTGCAGGGTCTTCAAATATTCGATGTCGCCTTCCTTTTCCGGCTGGAAGGGATCGAGGATCGCCTTGTTTTCGCCGGCGGTATAGACGCGGCGCTCGACACCGATCTTCTTCAAAAGCTCCGGGAAACCGAAGCCGCCGGACACCACACCGATGGAGCCGACAATCGAGGTCGCATCGACAATGATCTCATCGCCGGCAATGGCGAGCATATAACCGCCCGACGCTGCCACATCCTCGACGAAGACGAGCACGCGCTTGTTCTTCTCTTCGGCAAGGGCCCGGATACGATCAAAGATCATGCGCGACTGGACCGGCGAACCGCCGGGAGAATTGATCGACAGGGCCACGGCCGGACTGTCCTTCATGGCGAAGGCCTTTTCCAGCTGCGGCCCGACACTGGCAAGATTGAGCGCAGGCCGGAACTTGGAGCCACCGCTCATGATTGCACCATGCAGACGCACGACCGGAATAACGGTTCCCTGCTTGCGGAAGCGTTTCGGCACCAGCCGCTTCAAAAAATCTGCCATGGACGCACTATCCTCCTACGTGTCAAAACCTTATCGTGATGTAAGACGCCGGCCCCCAAACGCAATGGCTGCATGCAAAATTCGGGCGATGCGCGATCAGCGCAGGCGCGCGTAGCCGACACGACCGTTGTTCAGATCATCGACCAGAGGAGCGAAAGCATGACTGTCTTCGCGGTCGTGCATCAAAAGCGGCGCCCGGAATTGCAGACGCGCCCGCGATCCCTTGATCGCGGTCACCAGAATGCGCGTCGCGTTCTCGCCCGGCCGCGGATGGATGGCAGTTATCTCGACGCCGCCGAAGCGACGGCCACAGGCGGCAATAATCTCGGCGATCGACTGGGGTCTGGCAATCAGCGACAATTGCCCCCCAGGCATGGCGATGGCGCCAGCGGTTCGTATCCAGCTTTCGAAAAGGTTTTCGGTCATCGCATGGGCCTCGGCCTTCAAGATGTCCGGCGTGCGGCGATCGCTGGCATCGTTGAACGGTGGGTTCATGATCACATGGTGGAAGCTGTAATCGCCAAGGCCAGCGGCAAACCGGGCTCGGCCGGTCAAAGTGACGTCCGTTTCGAGAACCGCGATGCGGCTGGAAAATGGCGCATTTTCAGCGAGCGCGAGACTTTTGCGTGCAAATTCCGCCATGTCCGGCGAACGTTCGACGAGCACCACCTCGGCATCCGGCAGGCGCGAGGCCACGGCAAATCCGGCGGCGCCTGCCCCCGCTCCCAGATCCGCCACACGAAACGCCCCGTCCTGCATCACCAGGGATGCAAGCAGCATGGCATCCATGCCAGCGCGATGGCCACGGCCGTGCGGCTGGACCAGATGGAAACGGCCTCGGTGAAAGGCATCGATGGTTTCGGCGACCGGCTGGGGCGACATCGGGCTTCAGGCCTCGTCGTCTCGCAATTCGGCCGCAAGGCCCGCATCGGTGAGGATCCGGCGCGCCTGATCTGAATCGACGAGCAGCCTGCGCTGCAGCATGCCCAGCGACCCTTCAAGAATACTCATCTGCTGATCGGCTATCATCACGGAGATCCCGGCATCGCGCATCAGACTTTCGGCAAAGGAGAGAAGGACAATGTCGTTCGAACGGATGATCTCGTGCATTTTACCCAGAAAACCTTCTTCTTTACCGTTCCGGGACAATTCGCCCCTTGCCGTGGGTGCCTCGGCTTTTTATTGTCGAGGCAGAATTGAACAGGAGTCCGGTGCGTTGGGCGTAGTCATACCGCTTGAGGAAAACAAAAACAAACAGGCTTCCATCAAGCCCTTGGTGGACCTGACCAAAAGCGGCATGGAACGGGTGAACCAGCTGATCCTGTCGAAGGCGGGCTCGGATGTCCAGATGATCCCGGAAGTCGCTAACCACCTGATTTCGTCGGGCGGCAAGCGGCTGCGGCCGATGCTGACTTTGGCGACTGCATCGATGTTCGGCTACGAGGGCGATCACCACATCAAGCTGGCGACCGCCGTCGAATTCATGCACACGGCGACGCTTTTGCATGACGACGTGGTCGACGAAAGCGATCTCAGGCGCGGCAAATCGACGGCGCGCACCATCTGGGGCAATCAGGCCAGCGTTCTCGTCGGCGATTTCCTGCTCGGCCAGGCTTTCCGGATGATGGTTGATGTCGGCTCGCTCGATGCGCTCGACGTGCTGTCGACCGCGGCCTCGGTTATTGCCGAAGGCGAAGTGCTGCAGCTGTCCGTCGCCAAGAACATGGAGACCACCGAAGACGACTATATGTCGGTGATCCGGGCCAAGACGGCTGCGCTGTTTGCAGCGGCTGCCGAAGTTGGGCCGATCGTCGCCCAGACCGACAAGGCGACACGCAATGCGCTGAAATCCTACGGTATGAACTTGGGCCTCGCCTTTCAGCTGGTCGACGACGCGCTGGATTACGGCGGCAAGGCTGCCGATCTCGGCAAGAATGTCGGCGACGATTTCCGCGAAGGCAAGATCACCCTGCCGGTGATCCTGTCCTACCGGCGCGGAACGGCGGTCGAGCGCGACTTCTGGCGCGAATCCATCGAAGGTGGGCAGAACGACGACACCCGGCTCGAAAAGGCTCTGGGGCTGATCAGCCGCTATGGTGCACTGAGCGAAACGATCCAGCGGGCACAGCATTACGGCACGATCGCCCGCGATGCGCTGGCACCCCTGCCGGAGACGCCGTGGAAAGACGCGCTCAACGACGTGATCGACTTCTGCATCGCCCGGGTGAACTGACGCAGTCAATTGTTGCGGACAGCCCGATTGCCTTGCGGGCCTGCTTCAAAAAAGCCATTCTATGGGTGAATCATCGCGCTTCGTTCCCATATAAGAACGACCTGCGCACTTTATCGGTTCTTGAAAGGCTCGTTCATGCGGCAAAGTCCCGCCACTCGTTTTCTCGCCGGCACTGCCCTGGCGCTGCTTCTCAGCGTCTTCCAAGCCCCGATTGCTTCCGCGGCGTCGCCCGAAAAGCCCGCAGAAACTGAGAGTTTCGACCTTGAAAGCGTGGACAGCTTTGCCGGCGCCTTCCTGGCCGCCCGGACTGCCGAAGCCGACCGCGACTACGCCAATGCCATCCGCCTCTACAAGAAGGCACTCGAACTTTCGCCCGACGAGCTGGATATCCAGCAACGGCTGATGATCGCCCTGATCATGAACGGCGACTTCGACGAAGGCGCCACGCTCGCCAAGGAACTGGAAAACGATCCGGCCGTCGAACGGGTGACCTCTGTCGCGCTTGGATTCCAGGCGATCCGTGACGGACGCTACGACGATGCGCTCAAGACCTTCAAGTACGAGGGACCGAACGACCTCGACCGGCTGATGAACGAATTGCTGGTGGCCTGGACCAAGGTCGGCGAAGGCAAGGGCAAGGAAGCGCTCGATCTGGTCAAGGGTCTGAAAGGCCCCAGCTGGTATGCGATCTTCCGCAACTATAATGTCGGCGTCATCGCCGCGCTGACCGGCGATGACGATGCAGCCCGCAAGGCGCTGACGGATACGTTGATCGACCGCAGCGGCGGCGCGACCGCACCGGATACCTTTGCCCGGGCCGTGATTGCGCTGGCGACGCTCGAAGCCAATGCCGGCAACAGGCAGAAGGCACTGGATGCCCTGGCAGCCGGTGACGAGCTGATCAACAATTACGCACCGTTCAAAGCATTGCGCGACGAGATCGAAGCCGGCGGCAAGCCGAAGCCGATGGTCGAGACTGCGGCGCAGGGTGCAGCCGGCGTGCTGTTTTCCATCGGTGGCGCGCTCAACCGTGAAGGCGCCGAAGACACGGTGATGCTTTATCTGCAGCTGTCGCATGCGCTGGACAAGGATGCGGCCGATACGCTGGTCCTGCTCGGCGGCATTGCCGAAAACGCCAAGCAGCCGGAAAAGGCGATCGAATTCTACCGCCAAGTGCCGGAAACTTCGCCGATGCGGCGGATTTCCGAATTGCAGCTCGGCCTGACGCTGGCAGAGACCGGCAAGGTTGATGACGCTCGCACACACCTGCAAGGGCTGATTGCCTCCGACCCGAAGGATGTGCGCAGCTATCTGGCCTATGGCAGCGTCCTGTCGGAAGCCAAGGACTATGCGGCCATGGCGACCAATTATGACAAGGCCGTCGAAGTTATCGGTCAATCGCCAGCCAAGAACCACTGGTCGATCTTCTTCCAGCGCGGCATTGCCAATGAGCGGCTGAAGAAGTGGGACAAAGCCGAGCCCGACTTCCGCAAGGCGCTGGAACTCAATCCGGAACAGCCGCAAGTTCTCAATTATCTCGGCTATTCGTGGGTCGATATGAACCGCAATCTCCAGGAAGGCCTGGAGATGATCAAAAAGGCCGTCGATCTGCGGCCCGATGACGGCTACATCGTCGATTCGCTCGGCTGGGCTTACTACCGCCTCGGACGTTTCGAAGACTCGGTGGCCGAACTGGAGCGTGCAGCCGAGCTTCGCGCCGGCGACGCAACGATCAACGACCATCTGGGCGACGCCTATTGGCGTGTCGGCCGCAAGCTCGAGGCCACTTATCAGTGGAAACGCGCGCTTGCCTCCGAACCGGAAGAGGCCGAAGTGCCGAAGATCCAGGCGAAGATCGACAAGGGCATGCCGCCGGTCGAAGCCGACGCCGCCAAGATCGATCCGAAGCCGGTGGACGCGCCGAAGAAAGACGACAAGAAGACCTGACCCGATGAATGGTCTCGACGATCAGGCGAGAGCCCCGGTCGAGGAGACCGCGCGCGCCAAGGTCAATCTCGCGCTGCATGTAACCGGGCGCCGGGCGGATGGCTATCATCTGCTCGACAGCCTGGTGACTTTTGCCGAAGACGGTGACGAGTTGACCTTCCGGCCGGCGGAGGCCGACAGCCTGACACTGGCTGGGCCCTTTGCCCGCAGCCTCTCGCTTGGCCCGGCTAAGCCCGAGGACAATCTCGTTCTCAAGGCACGCGACCGTTTGCGCGCCGTTCTTGATCAGCATGGGCAGCACTGGTCGCCCGTCTCCATCACGCTCGAAAAGAACCTGCCAGTTGCGGCCGGGATCGGCGGCGGCTCGGCCGATGCGGCGGCAACGCTGCGCGGGCTGATGCGGCTCTGGCAGGCGGACCTGCCCGCCGACGCGCTCGCAGAGCTTGCGCTGTCGCTCGGCGCCGATGTGCCGATGTGCCTTCGCTCGGCCCCCCTCAGGGCCCAGGGCATTGGCGAGGCGATCACGCCGGTCGCCCTCCCCTCCTTTCCCATGGTGCTGCTCAATCCGCTGATGCCTGTCTCGACGCCGGAGATCTTTCGCCGGCTGGAGCGACGCGACAATGCGCCGATGACGGACCTGCCCACAGCACCCGATGCAGAAGCATGGCGCGCGGCCTTCGCACAGCTTCGCAACGACCTGCAGCCACCGGCCGAAACGCTTGTGCCCGAAATCGCCGAGGCCTGTGGCCTGTTGCGCGAGAGCCTTGCGGCCTTTGCCGGCATGTCGGGATCGGGTGCCACCTGCTTCGGCCTCTACGAAAGCGAGGCGGCGGCGCTGAAGGCGGCACTGGCGTTATCGACCTATCGGCCGCAATGGTATGTGCTTCTGACCCGCACGGTTGCCCATGAGCGCGAGCAAGGAGAAGACGCATGAGCCGGATCGACGAAAGCCGCCCCTTCATTCCGGTGGGCATTGCCGTGCTCACGGTCTCGGACACACGGCGCCTGGAAGACGACCGCTCCGGCGACACGCTGGTCGCCCGGATCGCGGAGGCTGGTCACACGCTCGTCGCCCGCGCCATCGTCCAGGACGACAAGGCGGCGATCTTCGACCAGGTTCAGGCCTGGACCAAAGATGACGCCATCGATGTGGTGATCACCACCGGCGGTACGGGCTTTACCGGTCGCGACGTGACACCCGAAGCGCTGGAACCCTTGTTCGAAAAACGCATGGACGGCTTTTCCGAGGTCTTCCACCGGATTTCCTATGACAAGATCGGCACCTCGACCATCCAGTCGCGGGCAACCGGCGGGGTCGCCAATGCGACCTTCATCTTCGTGCTGCCGGGATCGCCCGGCGCCTGCAAGGATGCCTGGGACGGGATCCTGAAGCTGCAGCTCGACTACCGGCACATGCCGTGCAATTTCGTCGAGATCATGCCACGGCTCGACGAGCACCTCACGCGCGGCAAATAGTGTTGCCGGACGGCTGTCAGCGCCTGGCTTCGCGAGCAACCCAGGACGGGATGATCTCGGAGGCCAGCCGGCGCGGTTTTTGGCCATGGGCCAGATGCTGAAGATCCATGCCCGAGCGGACCAGTGACTGTGCGTGGCGCTTGGGCAGCAGGAGGCCATTTTCGAGCGGCGGGCGTGACCGGGTCAAACGCCGATAGAACGGTAGCCGATAGGCGCGCGATTCGGAAAAACGAGCGGGCACCTTGTTGAGGGCGACATATTCGGCGACCTCGTCGATCCAGCCCTGGGTCAACCGGGCGCCAGGCTCGACCAGAAGCAGCCACTCGCCGCGCACCGAGCCGAGCAATTCTTTCATGTCCCATTGCTGATAAAAGCGGCAGCCTGCGGCATCCGCCACGAAGGACGAGCCGTCCTTGGAGCCATGGTCCAGGACAATAACATCGCTCACAAGCCCTTCCACGGCGCCGGCTACAAGAACCGACAGCGTCTGAGCGAGCTCTGGCTCCTGATCGCGGCATTCCATGATCACTGTCAACATTGCCTATCTCTATCGCATTGCACAAAGATTTGCCACAGCTTTGCGATTGGCCAATTTTCTATTTTGTTCTTGCATTGTTCTCATTGTTGGTGGTAGGAATATAGTCATTCGGCGGGACTGATTGACCCCGCGAGGAGCTAAACATGAACGAGCTGTCTCTTGTGGGCCGGGCTGCCTTTCAGCCTGGCAATACGGCAGATATTGCCGATGCGGTGATGACCTCTTCCGGGCTCCGGATCGAGATCGACCGGCGTCGTGGTCGCGGCGCGACGCTCAATCCGGGCGGACGTTTCGAGCCGACCGAACGTGTTGCCTTCGACGACGGCTGGCAGAGCCTCGAGGACATGCCGCCGTTCAAGACGGAAGTGCAGGTCGAGAAGCCGCGAACCATCATCACCCGCAACGAATCGCCGGACATTCCCTTCGACCGCTCGGTCAATCCTTACCGTGGCTGCGAACATGGCTGCATCTACTGCTTCGCCCGCCCGACACACAGCTATATGGGGCTTTCGGCCGGTCTCGACTTCGAGGCCAGGCTGTTTGCCAAGCCGGATGCGCCGAAGCTTCTGGAACGGGAATTGTCGAAGCCGGGCTACAAGCCACGGCCGATCGCGATCGGCACCAATACCGATCCCTATCAGCCGATCGAGCGGGAATGGCGGATCATGCGCCAGATCCTCGAAGTGCTCGACAAGGCCAATCATCCTGTGGTGATCGTCACCAAGTCGGCGCTGGTGCTGCGCGACGTGGACATCCTGAAGTCGATGGCGGAGCGCGGTCTTGCCAAGGTCGGCATTTCGGTGACGACGCTCGATCGCAAGCTCGCCCGGCTGATGGAGCCGCGCGCGGCCACGCCGTCACGGCGACTGGAGACGATTAAGGGGCTGTCGGAGGCTGGCATCCCGGTTGCCGTGATGCTCGGGCCGGTCATTCCGGCGCTGAACGACCATGAGATCGAACGCATTCTCGACAGCGGCAAGGCGGCCGGCGCGACGGAGGCCAGCTATGTGCTGCTGCGCCTGCCGCTCGAGGTCAGCCCGCTGTTTCGCGACTGGTTGCTGCAGCATTATCCGGACCGCTATCGGCATGTGATGTCGCTGGTCCGCTCGATGCGCGACGGCAAGGACTACGATGCCGAATTCGGAAAAAGGATGAAGGGGGCCGGTCCCTATGCCTGGCAGATCAGCCGCCGCTTCGAGATGGCAACCAAGCGTCTTGGCCTGACCCGCCGCAGCCTGCATCTGCGTGAGGATCTGTTCCTGTCGCCGAACAGCCATGGCGTGCAGCTGTCGCTGCTGTGAAACTTGCGCCGCACCAAGGCGCAGGATCCCTATCGTGATGTCCGGGCGGCTGGCACCGCCTCGACATTGCGCCTCCCGGTCCAGGCCGGGTTTCGTCTTCCGGCGCGGTTATCCGCCGCCTCGCGCCGGATGTGTCCCTGGTCAGCCGCCCCTTGTTCTCGCGTCCAACGAGAGGAAGGGACCAGGGGCTTGCAGGAGATCGGGTGCGCGTGCGATTTCTGCCGCATGAAAACGCGCACGCCACCCGATTCTCCCAGCCTGTTTCCCGATCCGCCGCTGGCTCCTGATTTTTCGATCGAGAGCCGCACCAGGCGGCGCGGGCTCTGGCCTGTTGCCGGAACCGACGAAGCCGGTCGCGGGCCGCTGGCGGGGCCTGTGGTGGCAGCGGCGGTCATCCTCGACCCGAAGCGCATCCCAGACGGACTGAACGATTCGAAGAAACTGTCCGCGGCCCAGCGCGAGCGGCTGTATGACGAGATCCTTGCCACTGCCACTGTCTCGATCGCCTCTTCGTCACCCCGCCATATCGACGCACGCGATATCCGCAAGGCGAGCCTCGACGCCATGCGGCGTGCCGTTGCCGGGCTTGAATTGAGCGCCATGCATGTGCTGGCCGACGGCAAGGACGTTCCGGAGGGACTTTCCTGTTCCGGCACGGCCGTGGTCAAGGGCGATGCACGCTCTGTGTCGATCGCCGCAGCATCGATCCTTGCCAAGGTCATGCGGGACCGGATGATGGCACGGGCCGGGCTGCTCTATCCTCACTACGGGTTCGCACAGCATGCCGGCTATGGCACGGCCATGCATCGGGGCGCGATCGTCATCCATGGCCCCTGCCCGCTGCACCGGATGAGCTTTCGGCCGCTGCGGCAAGTCGACGTCACCACCGACTGACACGGCGCTCCAGTGTGTCTCAATCGGCCCGCCCCTTCCATCTGGCCCCATCCGCCCGGCGCCATCCCTCTTGTTCCATCCGCCTTGCGCCGTCTCGGCCCCATCTCAGCCTCGGCAGCAACCCATAGCGCAGGCAACAAAAAAGCCGGGACATGCCCGGCTTTTTCAATTCTGTCGCTGATCGTCTGATCAGTTCAGGCGGGACTTGACCTCGCCGACAGCGTTCTTGAACAGGTTGTCCTGAACGGCGCCATCGGTTTTCTTGGCCAGAACCTTTTCAGCCGCAGCAATTGCCAGATCGACGGCTGCCACGCGCACGGCGTTGACCGCTTCGGTCTCGGCCTGCTTGATCTTCTGCTCCGAGAGCGCATTGCGGCGTGCAATGAATTCCTCGGTCTTCTGCCGGGCTTCGGCGGTCAGGGCAGCGGCTTCGCGTTCGGCGGCGGCAACGATGCCGGCTGCCTCTGCTTCCGCTTCCTTGCGCTTGCGCTGGTATTCGGCCAGCAGGTGCTGGGCCTCTTCGCGCAGGCGCTTGGCTTCCGCCAGTTCGTCGCGGATCTTGTCAGCGCGCTCGTCAAGCCCCTTGGCCATCATGCCCGGAACCTTCAGGTAGGCGAGCAGGACGAAGAAGAGAACCAGACCGACCAGGGCAAAAAATGTTGCGTCGAGATGCATGGCGATCACGCTCCCTGCTTGGCGGCGCCGGAAACGGCAGCCTTGATGTCAGCGGCGGTCGCCTTGGTACCGATCAGCTGTTCGACGATCGAACCGACCGTGTCGATTGCAATCGTGTCGACCTCGGCAAATGCCTTGGCCTTGATCTCGCCAATGCGGACTTCGGCAGCGGCGATCTTGGCGGCGAGATCCGCTTCGATGGCGGCGCGTTCCGCGTCGGCCTTGACCTTGGCTTCGTCGCGCGCAGCTGATGCAATCTGACCGGCTTTCGCCTTGGCCGCGCTCAGCTCGCGTTCGTAAGTTTCAATCGCAGCGTCGGCTTCCGACTTGAAGCGGGCTGCCTCGTCGAGATCCTGCGCAATGCGGTCGTGGCGGTTTTCCAGGATACCGCCAACGCGCGGCACGATGACCTTCTGCATGAGCATGTAGAAGATGCCGAACGTGATCACCAGCCACAACAGCTGTGAGGCATAGGTGGACGAATCGAACGGCGGGAACACACCGCTGGCATGTTCCGTATTCGGAACGCCGGTCTCGGTATGGACAGTGCCCTCTGCCGGCGCTTCCTCGGCATAGGCGGGGGTCACAAACATGCTCACCTCCAGGTGTATTCACAAATGCACGAGATCACGGCTGCCGCGAAAGGCACGCCGTGATCCCAATCTCCAACCGTCTATTAGACAGCGAACAGGAGGAGGAGAGCGATGAGCAGCGAGAAGATGCCCAGAGCTTCCGTAACGGCGAAGCCGAATACCAGACGGCCGAACTGGCTGTCAGCGGCAGACGGGTTGCGCAGTGCGCCGGAGAGGTAATCACCGAAGATACGGCCGAGTGCGAGGGACGTACCAGCCATGCCGAGGCATGCGAGACCTGCGCCGATGTACTTTGCTGCTTCCGCTTCCATATGGATACTCCTTCGAAATGGTTGTTGCGGCTGTTTTGGCCCCGGTTGCGCCAGGGCCAGCGACTATATTCTCAGTGACCGCCGTGCACTGCGTCGTTCAGGTACATGCAAGTGAGTACCGCGAAGACGTAGGCCTGCAGGAAGGCAACGAGAAATTCGAGACCGGTCATGGCGACCGTCATCAAAAGGGGCAGAATTGCGCCGCCGACACCGACCGCGCCCATGGCACTCATCGACGCGACAAAGCCGGCAAAGACCTTGAGCGTGATGTGACCGGCGAGCATGTTGGCGAACAGACGGACGGAGAGGCTGATCGGACGCGAGAGGAAGGAAACAACCTCGATCGTGGAAACCAGCGGCAGGAGAGCAATCGGCACGCCGGACGGCGCAAAGATGCCCAGGAACTTCAGGCCATGCTTGTAGAAACCATAGACCAGCACGGTCAGGATGACGAACAGCGCCAGAGCGAAGGTGACGATGATCTGGCTGGTGATGGTGAAGAAGTACGGGAACATGCCGAGCAGGTTGGCCGTCAGCACGAACATGAACAGCGAAAACACCATCGGGAAGAACTTCATGCCATGGCTGCCGGCGCCTTCGCGCAGCATCGATGCGATGAATTCATAGGCCATTTCAGCGACAGACTGCATGCGGGTCGGAATGAGACCGCGGTTCGATGTCGAGAAATAGAGGAAGCTTGAAGCGGTTGCGACGGTTGCAACCATGAACAGCGAGGCATTGGTAAACGAAAAATCAATCCCGCCCACTTCGATCGGAACAATCTTCTGGATCAGAAACTGATGAGTAGGATCGTTGGCCACGTTCTGCTCTTTCGCGTTTTGCCGCCGAAGCGGATATCTTATCGTCGTGCTCGGATCGCCTCAGCGACCGTCGCCTTTGTCTTTCAGGTCCATCTTGCGATCGGCCGGATGGGGCGAAGCCACAATCCCAACGACACGCATGACGTTCAACACGCCGGCACAGAACCCGATGAGCAGCAATACAATCATGCCCCAGGGCGCCGTACCGACAAAGCGGTCAAAAAGATAGCCCAGAAATGCGCCAACAACGATGGCGGAGATGAATTCGCTCGAGATCTTCATCGCCATTCCGTAACCCTTGCGGGTTTCTTCTGCGTTGATCTCCGCGCTTTCCTCGCTCTTCGCCTTGGTGTCCCGGACAGCCAATTCGGCAGCCAGCCTCCGGCGACGCTCTTCCAGACCTTCTTCCCGATTATCCGTCATGGCTTCCTCCCGTCCCTATCCGTATCTCACAGGGCATATTTTACACCCGATTTGAATGCAGAAACGGCAGGATAGAAACCCTTGTGGCCCGCTTTGAAGTCGGCCGCACCATAATTTTGAGGACCTGCATAGTCAAGGCATATGGGGGTCAAGTTTCACGACAAATTAACCTATAAAATTCCGTAGGTTAGTCAAATATTGTCGATTCAACTCACATGACAGACACCAAATCGTGTCACTTGGTCGCGATGTGTGGAGAGAATCTGCCATAATCGATGCTCCGCCATGCCACATTGCGGCACAAGCAAGTCAGCGAAAATCGAAATTGTGTGCGGTCCGCGCCAAAGTCCGCGAACCTCTGCCGCAATCCCAGTCCAGCACCTGCCGGTGCTGATATCCTGGGCGTGTCAGCTCCAGCCACCGCCATAGGTGCGGTAGAAGATATGCTTGCCGATCGTATCGACCCGCTTCATCGTCGGGCCCCAGTCCGGCTTTACATAGGTGGCGTGGTAGTGGGTGGCCGATCCGACCTCCTTGAACCAGATCTTGCCAGCGGTGACCGCCATGGCGATTTCCTTGGCCGTGCGCCAATGGGAAGGCGAGTTCACCCGGTCGGGAATGCGGTCGCAGGCAAAGGAAAACTGGCAGCGGTTGCGCCAATCCTCGTTCTGATAGACGACACCGCAGATCGTCGCGGGATAGTGCGGATTGCGGACGCGGTTAAGGATGACCTGAGCGACGGCCGCCTGGCCCTTGACCGATTCGCCACGGGCTTCGAAATAGATGCCTTCGGCGAGGCATTTCTGCTCCTTGTCGGAAAACACCCCGGCCGGCAATGCGGTTGCGGCCCATGCGTGATCCTGCGGGCCGATCTCGGGCGTGAAGCGACCACGCGCCATCTGCTTTTCCGTCAGGATCGCATCGAATGGCGAAACGCTGGCATAGTCGGGCGCCGGCGATGCATAGGCGGTCGCCAGGACATCCGGATTGCGGTTGGTGACCAGTCCGGCCAGCATGGACGGCAGTGCCGGGTCGACCGGCTGCTCCTTGCGCTTGAAATAGAAGCTTGCGAGTTCGACAGGCTTGGCCTCGGTTTTTTCGCGGGCAAAGGCGGTGCGCTCGGTCGCGCGGTCCCTGGGGTCGAAGAGCGAACTGGTGCGCTTCAATATGGAACCCGCCGAAAAGGCGCGTGGGGGCAGCATCTGCTCGACGGCAATCACCCTGCCCTTCTTCAGGTCGCGGGTGACGCGCATTTCGTCCGGCAGCGGATCGGCGATCTGCTTGCCGCCGTCAAAGGCGATACGACGGCCATCGGGCAGCACTAGGCCGGTGTCATTGGACAGAGCAGACGATGTTTCATCGGCAGAAAATGCCAGTTCGGCCTGGTGGATGGAACCTGCCGGCGACGAAGTCAGCACCATGCGCCAGTTGCTGGCGCCGCGATCGCTGCCGGCCAGAAGGCCGGCCATATCCGCCTGGGCGGCAATTGTCGGGAAAGCGAGCCAGGAGACAAGGCCGAAGAGCAGAGGCGAGGTCCAGGTCTCCAGCCGGGAGAAGACCTTCTTGGAAGGGCGAAATGAGGAACGCAAACCGAACTCCAGCACAAGGACGCGAGATACATTAGAAAAACATCTCTCATTAACCTTGATGCATGGTTAACGCCGACTGCAATGGGCGATGAAACCCCGGCTGCAGGAACGCAAAAAGGCCACCGGGATCATCCGGTGGCCTTTGAATGCGTCATCGCGCAACGGGATCAGATGATGACGTGCGAGCCCAGTTCGACCACGCGGTTGGCTGGCAGGCGGAAATAGTCCGACGGGTCGGCTGCCGCATTGGCAAGCGAGATATAAAGCCGGTCCTGCCAATAGGGCATGCCGGATTTTGCATCCGGCACCAGCTTGCGCCGGCCGAGATAGAAAGAGGTCGACATGATGTCGAACTTCAATCCGCAGCGGCGCAGGTTGGCCAGGGCCTTCGAGACATTCTGGTTTTCCATGAAGCCGAAGCGGATTTCGACGCGGGAAAAGCGCTCCGACAATTGCTCGATGACAAACCGCTCGTCGGCGGTGGCGCGCGGCCGGCCGATCGTCTTGATCGTCAGGATGATGTTGCGCTCGTGCAAAACATGATTGTGCTTGAGATTGTGCAACAGTGCGGCCGGCGCGGTTTCGGCATCGCTGGTCAGGAAGATCGCGGTGCCCGGAACATTCGCCGGTGCATGATCGCTCTTGCGCTCGATCGAGGCGATGAACGGCGCCAGGGGCACATCGGTGTGGCGGGTCTTGGCAAACAGGATGCCGTTGCCGCGACGCCATGTCCACATGATGACGGTGAAGACGGCGGCAAACAGAACCGGGATATAGCCGCCGTCATGGATCTTCAGGAGGTTTGCACCCAGGAAGACCAGTTCCAGCGCAAGAAGCGGCAACAGCGCGGCCACGGCCGTCGTCACGCTCCAGTTCCAGCGCTTGCGGACAAATTCGAAGGCCATGATCGTGGTGACCACCATGGCGCCGGTGACCGAGATGCCATAGGCGGTGGCCAGTGCCTCGGAGCTTTCAAACAGCAGTACCAGCGCCAGAACGCCGACCAGCAGCAGCGCGTTGACCGAGGGCAGATAGATCTGGCCGGTATGGGTTTCCGAGGTGAACAGGATCTGCATGCGCGGCAGGAAGCCGAGATGGATCGCCTGGCGCACCAGCGAGAAGGCGCCGGTGATCACGGCCTGGCTGGCGATGATGGTGGCGAAGGTCGCCAGAATGACGACCGGCAACAGCGCCCATTGCGGAAACATCAGATAAAACGGGTTTTCCATGGCGTCGGGATTGTGCAGCACCAGCGCGCCCTGGCCGAGATAGTTGAGGACCAGCGACGGGAAGACCAGCACGAACCAGGCCCACTGAATGGGCTTGCGGCCAAAATGGCCGAGGTCGGCATATAGCGCTTCCGCACCGGTGACAGTGAGGAAAACGGCGCCGAGCACGACAATGCCGAGGAAACCTTCGCGCAGCATGAAATTGGCCGCATGCCAGGGGTTGAAGGCCGAGAGAATGCCGAGGTCATCGAAGATGTGATTGACGCCGCCGGCCGCCATGACCAGGAACCAGAGTGCCGTGATCGGGCCGAAGAAACGGGCAACGGCCGCGGTGCCATGCGATTGCACGGCAAAGACGCCGATCAGGATCGCCACCGATATCGGCACGATGTAGTCGGACAGGTCCGGCGCCACGAGCTTGAGCCCCTCGACCGCCGACAGTACCGAAAGCGCCGGGGTAATCATCGAATCGCCGAGGAACAGCGCCGCGCCGATCAGACCGAGCACCATCAGGATCGGGCCGTGGCCATTGGCGGTCTTCGACAGCAAGGCGAGCAGGGACAGGGTTCCGCCCTCGCCGTCATTGTCGGCGCGTAGCAGGAACAGCACATATTTGAGCGTGACGATGATGGTCAGCGCCCAGATCATCAGCGAGATCAGCCCGATGATTTCCAAACGGGTCACGCCGCCTTCGCTGATCGGCTTCAGCGCTTCACGAAACGCATAGAGCGGGCTGGTGCCGATATCGCCATAGACGACGCCGACCGAGCCGAGCGCGAGGAAAAACATTCCGCGCGCGCCCTTGTGACCTTCCGAAGAATGGGTCTTGTCTTGTTCCATAAGATGTCAGGCTCTTCAGAGCCAGCCTTTCCAGCGGAAGAAAAGAAACGGAATGACGGCAGAGATCAACATGCCAACAAGCGCCAATGCGTAGCCGTAGTTCCAGTCCAGTTCCGGCATGACATGAAAATTCATGCCGTATATCGAGGCAACCAGGGTCGGCGGCAGGAAGACCACCGAAGCAATCGAGAAGATCTTGATGATCGCATTCTGTTCGACATTGATCAGGCCGAGCGAAGCATCCAGCATGAAGGTGATGTTGTTGCTGACAAAAGCTGCATGCTCGGCCAGCGACTGGACGTCGCGCGCCACGACCAGACAGAGCTCGACCGCCTCCTCCTCGTGCCGCACAACCTGCTGAGACTGCAGGAAGGTGACCAGGCGCGACAGCGAGATAAGACTGTCGCGTGTCTTGCTGACCAGCTGGTGGTGGCTGGCGATATCGAGCAGCTTGTCTTCCAGAAAGCGCGGCGGGCGGCGTCTGGCCGCCTTGCGATCGACAAAGACGGAAACGGACAGTGCATCCAGGCGGGTCGCCAGAATTTCCAGCACTTCGGCCGTCCGGTCAACCACAGTTTCGAGCAGGCGCCCGAGCAAGATGGTCCCGGTCTGGCACTTTTCGCTGGCGCGCAGCAGGCTGGCGCTGAAGAGCGCGAAGGATTTCGGCTCGGCATAGCGGATGGTGACGAGACGCTTGCCATGCAGGATGAATGCCACATCGGTCAACCGCGGCAGATCCGTCTCGACCTTGTAGATCAGCGAGGCGGTCATGTAGACCCCGCCATTCTCGACATAGAGGCGGCTTGAAGGTTCGATATCCTTCAATTCCTCAGGGGTCGGCAGGGGAATTCCGAGCCGGTTCTCGACCTGCTGCTCTTCTTCCTTCGTCGGGCAGACCAGATCCAGCCAGATGATCGACGCATCGAAATCACCTGTGGCGTCATCGGGACCGATCACCTCTGCGCTGCCGTCAGTTCTATAGGCCCGGATCAAGACAAGGTTACCTTCATGGCTGCCAACGAGCGGCAAATTGGCCGGACCCAAACACAAATGGCTAGAAAAAGGCAAGTCGAATTTTGCACTGCAGTATTGTGCCGGAGACACTGCTCTTTATTGCAATGCGCCCTAACCGCAGCCAACAGAGGCCCGCGATCGGCTCACAATCCAGCGAAAACAGGCACCTGCAGAACCAGGCGGACGCGCTGAACGCGTCCCCGTGGGTGCGATTATTCGAAGACGATGGCCGGCGCCGTCCGACCCGAATGGGCCTTGACCTCGCTCCAAACCTTTTCGGCGATCTGGCGATAGACGGCAGCCTGTGGCCCGTCCGGATCGGAAACGACCACCGGTGTTCCGGCATCCGAGGTCTCGCGGATCGAGATCGTCAGCGGCACTTCGCCCAGGAAGGGCACGCCGATCTTCTCGGCCTCGGCACGGGCGCCGCCATGACCGAAGATATCGTAGCGATTGCCGGTATCGGGCGCGATGAAATAGCTCATGTTCTCGACGATGCCGAGTACGGGAACCTCGACCTTGTTGAACATGTTCAGCCCCTTGCGGGCATCGATCAGGGCAAGGTCCTGCGGTGTCGAAACGATGACGGCACCGGACAGCGGGACCTGCTGGGCCATGGTCAACTGCGCATCGCCCGTGCCCGGCGGCATGTCGACGACCAGAACATCAAGGTCACCCCAGGCGACTTCCCGCAACATCTGCATCAGCGCCGATTGCACCATCGGCCCACGCCAGATCATCGCCGTGCCTTCGTCAACGAGGAAACCCATCGACATGACCTTGATACCGTAATTCTCCATGGGCACGATGATGCGGTTTTCGATCTGCTGTGGACGACCCGTAATGCCGAGCAGACGCGGCATGGACGGGCCATAGACGTCGGCGTCGAGAATGCCGACGCGCAATCCGTTGGCCTTGAGACCCAGTGCCAGATTGACCGCTGTGGTCGACTTGCCGACGCCGCCCTTGCCGGAGGCAACGGCGATGATCGCATCGATGCCCGGCACGCCGGCCTTGGTACGCGGCTGCTGCAGCTGAGCGTGGCTATGGCCGTGACCATGACTGTGGCCCTGGCCCTGGGTTGGGGCCGCCGCCGGCTGCGGACGGGATGATGGCGCCGAACCCTGCTTGCGCTCTGCCGTCAGGCTGGCCAAAACCGACTTGACGCCCGGAATGGCCTTGACCGTGCGTTCTGCCGCCTGGCGCAAGGGTTCCAGCGCCTCGGCCTGTTCGGCCGGCACGGTGATCGAAAAATAGACCTTGCCATCGGAAATGAAGACATCCGAAACCATCTTCAACTCGACGATGCTGCGATCGAGATCGGGACCGCGGACGCGTCCAAGTGCGTCCAGAACCTGCTCGCGGGTCAACTCGGTCATGACATCCTCTTTCCTGGCTGATTATCTAGGCTCTGGCGTCAAAGCATAGAGTGTCGTGACAGCGTAGATAATGGAGGCGAGCGGCTTCGCCAACCGCAAATGCGGAGACAAAACGCCCCACGGCGACAGGAGTGGATAAAGCGGGTGAAGCCAGGCTTGCGCGAAAAACTCGGCAGGTCCCGAAATACAGGCCGACTGGAGAAATACGCCGGCTGTTAAAACAGGAAAGCCGCCAGCAGGAACCGATGTTCACCGCGGCGGCTTGTCCTTGCAGCACCCTTGGCTGGGTGCCATGCAGCGTCCCCTCTGGACTGACATTCAGGAAGCAGGAAGCGTGCCAGACCGGAAATTGCAGGCGAATCGGCTTTTTCGAGCCGTTTTTGCGGCAGAAACCCCTTACGAGGGATCCGCCTGCCGCCAATCTAGGCGGCCGCGCTGCTTGCCGCACAAAAAAGCACCAGAGATAGGACTTACTTGATCAAGCCGAGACGAAGCGCCTTGGCGACCGCCTGCGTGCGGTTGACGGCGTCGAGCTTCTTGGTGGCGCGGTTCAGGTAGTGATTGATGGTGTGCTCGGACAATGTCAGGATTTCGGCGATCTCGACGCTGGTCTTGCCGGCTGCCGTCCAGTTGAGGCAATCCAGTTCGCGCTCGGTCAGCATGTCGCTGTTGCGGCTGTCCATGTCCCGGATTTCCGCCAACCGGTTGAAAACGTGGGCAGACAGATAGCTCAGTTCCATCATCTCACGCACTGTGAACGGCTTGCGCTCGCCGCTGAACGATACGGCTCCGCGCGCGCCGGTCGCATCATGCACCGGGAAATAGGCGCCGCGGTTCATGCGAAAGCGATGAAACAGCGTCTTTGAAAGCTCGGCACTGCGCGGATCGCGCAGTGCTGCGACCTCATCGATATCGTAGGTAAAGGGGATGGAGGCACGGCGCAGGACGGCCAAGACCGGGCTTCCGGACAGAAGAGCCCCCTGATCGAATTCGGACAGCAGGTCGGAGGGCCAGTTGGTGATGATCGAACTGCTGGACAGATCCAGCGAAGTCGCACCTGGCATGTTCAGCACCATGAACGCACGCGAACCGTATTGCTCGGTTGCCCGCTTCATGAAGCGAAACACGTCGAACTGTGTCTTGAAGCTTTTCACCTCGATCACCAGCGCCTCGATACGACTGGAGTCGGGGGTATCGTTCGTGGTCATGGCATCATTTTCTGCACGATATGTTCGGCCATCATGACGATCCACATTTTCCAAGGCGGTATTCCCAATCCATGGCAGTGCCAGTCTGTCTTACAACCATTGGCGCGGCAAAATGTCATCAACTCCGAATCCCAAACAACGCCACACGAAACCATCTTTTCAGGTTTTTTGTCTGGTACGCGATCGCGGGATTTATCGAGAACGCGACCTCATGTCGGGTCTGATATCCAGCACCAACGAATCCGTTCCCCAAGTTGTCACACAATAGACTTGTAAACCACTCCGCGTCCAGCAACCTCTTTATTTTACCGTAAACCCCTGTCAAACAAAGGGGTGCAGCGGCAAAGGTCGCGGCGGCCAATGCAGGAGAGTAGAGTGATTTCAATGGTACCATTCACAGGTAAAGTTCTCACGGAAGAGCGGCTAGAATTGGGCGAAGGCCCAAGCTATGATGCGCTGACCGATTGCCTCTGGTGGTTCGACATTCTCGGCAAGACCCTTTGCCAGCTCCATATTGCGTCTGGAAACTTCACCAAGCACGAGTTGCCGTTCCTCGGCAGCGTATTTGCTGTCGTTGACGACAAGCAGCACCTGCTCGCATCCGACAAGGGGCTTTTCCTGCGTGACGCAGTATCGGGTACGCTGCGCCCCTATGTCGAGATCGAACCCGGCAAGGCGGAGAACCGCTCGAATGACGGGCGCATGCATCCCAGTGGCGCGCTGTGGATCGGCACGATGAGCCGAACGGCCGAAACCGGCGCCGGTGCCATCTATCACGTGGCCGGCACGACCGTGACCAAACTCTTCAACGCCGTCAGCATCCCGAACTCGATCTGCTTCTCGCCGGACGGGACGATCGGCTATTTCAACGATTCCAAGGTCAACCATCTGATGCGCGTCAGCGTCGATCCGGCGACAGGCCTGCCGACCGGGGAGCCGAGCGTTCTGATCGACCAGTCGGCACGCACGACGGGCGTCATCGACGGATCGGTGGTGGATGCCGAAGGGACGATCTGGAACGCGAACTGGGACGGCGGCGCCGTCGACCGCTATGCGCCGGATGGCCGCCAGATCGCGCGCTATGAAATGCCGGCGCGCCGCGTTACCTGCCCGGCGTTTTTCGGTGCGAAATTCGATCGCCTCGCGGTCACGTCCTGCTTCGAGGGACTGTCGGCCGAGGCGTTGAAAACCGACCCGTTGGCGGGCGCGACCTTCGAGCTCGGCATTGCCGTCCAGGGGCGTGCGGAACCGCGCTTCAAGCTCTGACTTCAAGTGTTACAATGACTTGCGGCGCCTTCTGCGGGGCGCCGCAAACCAACCAGCGTCCTGAATGTTCCCTTGATCCGGCAAAAATAAACCGGTGAAAAAATGGGAACGATAGGGCCTGCCAGGCATTTTCCTCTCGAACCGACGCAACCTGAATAACCCGAACGGGACGGTGGCGTCAGTCGAAAGACGATCTCAGAGGAAAGGTAGTCCATCATGAACAAGTCCTTTAAAACATTCGCCGCAGCCCTGCTGCTGGGTTCCACAGCCATCGCACCTTTCGCCGTTGCACAGGACGCCACTGCGCCTGCAGCCGGCACCGAAAGCACGACGGGCGCGCCAGCTGCCACCCCGGCAGTTCCTGATGCGACCACTGGTACCGATGCCAGCGGCACGATGGGCACCACGGCCCAGACCACCACAGGCGCTGCCGCCAGCGACAGCTACCTCACCGTCCAGAGCGAATCGCAGATGAGCGCCAACGACTTCATGGGTCAGGCGATCTACACCGGCGACAACCAGAGCATCGGTGACATCAACGATCTCCTGGTCGAAAAGGATGGCGGCATCGTCGCAGCCGTTGTTGGCGTCGGCGGCTTCCTGGGCATCGGTGAAAAGAACGTGGCCGTACCGTTCAGCAAGATCACGCTGACCCGCGAAGCCGGTGAAAACGGTGCCGAAGGCGACGTACGCCTGACCACCACGGAGACTGCGGAAAGCCTGCGTAATGCGCCTGAATTCAAGACGCTTGACGATCAGGCCGCAGATGCAAGCGCAACGGCTCCGGCAACCATGCCGGCCGACGACACAACTACCTCGTCGACGAAGAACTAATTCCGGAACGAGGGACGTGTTGACGTTTCAACGGGCGGCGCTTCAAGCGCCGCCTTTTCTTTGTCCCTAAAGCAGGCTGCAGTAACGCAAGGCGTCATAGACCGCTGCGTGAATGTTGCGGCTCTCGATCGCATCGCCGATGCGGATGACATCGAATGCTGCCGCTTGATCGATTTGCGGCAGCGGCGCGCGGCGTGCAATGAGTTCGCCATAATCGACCGCGCCCCTGTTGCGCGAGAGCGGCTTCAATTCGAGATAAAGATCGGCATTGGCCATCGTTCCGTGCTCGACCACGACCTGGGCCACGCGGCGCTCCGTGCGGGCATCGGAAAAGTCCGACCCGAGCGTAGCGACGAGGCCGTTTCCATCGCGGCGGACCGCGAACAGGCGCGTATTGATCGTCACGCGCACATTTTTCTCGGCGAAAGCCTTGGCATAGGGCACATGGTTCATGCCACCCATTTCAGGGGCGAAGAAACGCTCGGGCGACACCAGTTCCAGCTCGGCGCCGGCATTGGCGATCACCTCGGCAGCGCTCATGCCCGGATGGCCACCGTTGTCGTCGAACAGCAGGACCGAGGCCTCGGGTCTGGTTGTACCGGCGAGAATATCCCAGCTCGACACCACGAGATCGTCGCCTGCCTCAAGCTCCGGCGACTGGCCGATGCCGCCGGTTGCGATTACGACGAGGTCGGGGCTGCGTTCCAGCACATCCTCGACAGAGGCATAGGTGTTGTAGTGGATCGGCACGCCGAGCCGTTCAAGTTCCGCCAGACGCCAATCGACGATGCCGACCATCTCCTTGCGGCGCGGATTGCGGACCAGCAGATTGACCTGCCCGCCGGGCTCGCCCATCGCCTCCAGCACCTCGACGGCATGGCCGCGCTCGGCCAGTACGCGGGCCGCCTCCAGGCCTGCCGGTCCGGCGCCGACGACGACAGCCTTGCGGGTCATGCCGGCCTTCGGAAGCTCGTGCGGGATCAATGCCTCGCGGCTGGTCGCCGCATTGTGAATACAGAGCGCCTCGCCCCCTTCGTAGATCCTGTCGAGACAGTAGGTGGCGCCGACGCAAGGCCTGATCTCAGCCTCGCGCCCCGCGATGATCTTTCTGACGATATGAGGATCGGCGATATGGGCGCGGGTCATGCCGACCATGTCGAGCTTGCCCTCGGCGATCGCATGGCGGGCCGTTGCGACATCGGCGATGCGGGCAGCATGGAAGACCGGAAATTTCGTCGCCGCCCTCACTTCCCCGGCGAAATCCAGATGCGGCGATGCCGCCATGCCCTGGATCGGAATGACGTTGTTGAGGGCAGCATCATGTTCGATATGACCACGGATGATGTTGAGGAAATCGACCTTGCCGGAGAGGGCAAAGCGGCGGGCGATCTCGATCCCCTCTTCCCTTGACAGCCCTTTGTCCCAGTCCTCGTCCATGCGGATGCCGACGATGAAATCGGGGCCGACGGCCTTGCGGACCGCCTCGGTCACTATATCGGAGAAGCGCATGCGGTTTTCCAGACTGCCACCGAACGCGTCGTCGCGCCGGTTGGTCGCCGGTGACCAGAAGCTGTCCATCAGGTGGCCATAGGCTTCGAACTCGATGCCATCAAGACCGGCGGCCTGCATGCGCTCGGCCGCACTGGCATAATCAGCGACGATGCGCTCGATATCCCAGTCCTCGATTTCCTTGGGGAAATGCCTGTGGGCCGGCTCTCTTATCGCTGATGGCGCCAGCACCGGCAGCCAGTCACCCTTGTTCCAGTTGGTGCGGCGGCCGAGATGGGTCAGCTGGATCATCACGGCGCAACCGTGCTCGTGACAGTCGTCGGCAAGCCGCTTCAGATGCGGGACGATCTCGTCCTTGTAGGCGAGCAGGTTGCCGAAAGCCGGCGGGCTGTCGCGACTGACGCTGGCCGATCCGGCCGTCATGGTCAGCGCAATGCCGCCCTTGGCCTTCTCCACATGATAGAGCCTGTAGCGCTCCGTCGGCATGCCGGCTTCCGAATAGGCCGGCTCGTGGGCAGTCGACATGATACGGTTCTTCAGCGTGAGATGCTTCAACCGATACGGCTGAAGAAGCGGGTCCTTGCTTGCTGTCATGCGTGATGGGTTCCAGTTCAGTACCAGGCGTCGGGTCGCGCGCGGTTCGTGCGATCGATATAGTCGCGCAAGGCGTCGTTGATGGCGATGTCCAGCGGCGGCGCGGAGTAGTCGGCCAGCGTCTTTTTCCACCGCAGATTGGCCCGGCTGGCCATGTCGGTCGAGCCGGCTTCCGACCATTTCTCGAACGGCTCGTTGTCGGAAACAGCACTATCCCAGAAAGCCGTCTGGTAGTTGCGCATCGTATGGGCCGAGCCGAGGAAGTGGCTGCCGGGGCCAACTTCGAGGAAGGCATCCATCGCCAGGGTGTTGTCATCGACGACGACGCCCGCGAGATAGGAATGCAAGGCACCACAGAAATCGCTGTCCATCATGAACTTCTCATAGGACATGGCAAGCAGGCCATCGACGAAGCCCGCGGAATGCAGGATGAAATTGGCGCCGCAATGCACGGCCGACAACATCGACATGACGCCTTCCTGCATAGCCTGGGCATCCGGCAATTTGGAATTGGAGAAGTTGCCGGCACAGCGCAGCGGCAGCTTCAGCCTGCGGGCAAGCTGGCCGATCACCATCGAGCCGATCGCCGGCTCCGGCGTGCCGAAGGTGGGCGAGCCCGAGCGCAGCGACATTGAGGAGAGGAAGTTGCCGAAGATCACCGGCGCGCCTTTTCGCTCCAACTGGGTCAGCGCGCAGCCGGCAAGCGTCTCGGCAAAGGATTGGGCAATCGCGCCAGCATTGGTGACCGGCCCCATGGCACCGCCAAGGATGAATGGCACGATGACGGCTGCCTGGTTGGCACGTGCATAGGCCCTCAGTGCCTTGGTCATGGTACCGTCCCAGACCAGTGGCGAGTTGACATTGACATTGCCGAGGATGACGCAGTTCTCATTGACGAAATCGGCGCCGAACAGGATGCGGGCCATTTCGATCGATTCCTCGGCCCGCTCTTCGGCCGTCACCGAGCCCATGAAGGCGCGGTCGGAATATTTGATATGGCTGTAGACCATTTCCAGGTGGCGCTTGTTGACCGGCAGATCGACAGGCTCGCAGATCGTGCCGCCGGAATGGTGCAACCAGGGGCTCGACTGGGCGAGCATGATGAGATTGCGGAAATCCTCGATCGT
>ERZ1034401.93-NODE-93-length-27646-cov-3.629916_pt1 | contig 27646 bp, 23 predicted proteins | sample MGYA00520601_ERZ1034401 | MGnify/ENA primary metagenome ERZ1034401 (study PRJEB33736, sample SAMEA104288476) | Azolla filiculoides | biome: Urban; feature: water surface; material: ditch water | place: Netherlands | collected 2014 ... | reverse complement strand
GCACTTCTGGTGGACGTCTGACGCGTGTCTTTGCCAAGGGCCGGTGGGAGAGCCGTGCAACAGAGGGGCAAAGAACAGGCACTGTTTTTAGGATCACAAACTCAGGGGGATTTTACATGGATTTTACCGTTATCGACGCTGCGCTGGTGGGCAAACTTCTTCTCATGCTTTTGATCGGGATGGGGCCGAAGATCGCGCTTGTGCCTTTTCTGGAAAAGACACACGCTTTCGACGCGGAAACCAAGGTCCGCATCGGTCGCAAAATGGTTCTGACCGCCCTGGTCACGGCCCTGATCCTGTTTGCCTCGGGCGCTTTTCTCATGCGGCTCTTGCACATCACCGGCGGGGCAGTCGCTGTGGCTGGGGGCATTATCCTTGCGCTGATTGCGATCAAGATGGCGGCTGGGCCGACGGAGAAGCCGCATGATGATCTGACGGCACCTGTCGATCCGGACAAGCTTGCGGTGTTTCCGCTTGCTGTACCCTATATGCTCAATCCCGTTGGTATCACTGTCGTCATCATTGCGTCCGGCGAAGTCGTCTCGGTCGCCAGCGCAGCCATGGTCATCGGGCTGATTTTGCTCGTCGCGGCTTTTGACTATCTGGTGTTTACCAATATCGACGTGCTCGCCAAACGCATGAAACCGGCGACGATGGTGGTCTCGGAGGTGGTTTTCGGCATTCTTCTGACCGCCGTTGCCGTGCAATTGATCGTTAGTGGACTTGGCGGTCTGGGAATTATTGCTCCCAACATTGCGCATTGATCAGAAATTGATCTTAGAACGGAAGATCGGCGGCAGTGCGCAGGGAATACGAACGATGCGGCCAGTTGCATCACCTGCCGAAATTCGCTGATGCTCAGATCTGCTCGATAGGAAAACTGAGTTCCACGGTCGTTCCGTGTCCCTGTCGCGAATGGATCGTGGCGTCGCCGCCGCTCTGGCGGACGAAGCCGTAGACCATCGCCAGTCCGAGACCGGCGCCGCCTTTTTTTCCGCGCGTGGTGAAATAGGGCTCGAACGCCTTGTCCACCTGTTTGGCCGTCATGCCAATCCCCGTGTCGCGGACGGAGACGATGACGGCGCCCCCGGTCAGGACGGCCTTGATGGCGATCACGCCGCCATCTGGCATTGCGGCACAAGCGTTCAGGCAAAGGTTGAGAACCGACTGCTCGAAAAGGGCGGCATCGAGAGGAATTGCCGGCAGGTCGGCATCGAGTTCCAGTTGCAGGTGGCTTTTGCTGCCGATGGCGATTTCCAGGATGTCGGCCATGCCGCGAAGCAGGCTCCGCACATCGACACAGCTGGGATTGATCGGTTGCTGGCTGCCGATGGACAGCATGCTGCTGGCCAGGTCGCGTCCGCGATCGGCGGCTTTGCGGATGCGGGCAATGTGTCGCCGCTGCCGGTCGTTGAACCCGTCTTCCCGCTCCAGCAGCCCGAGGCTGCCCGTGATGATGCCGATCATATTTCCGACTTCATGGCTCACCTGATGCGTCATGCGCATGATGCCATCCAATCGCTGCGCCTTGGCGGCTTCCGCTTCCTGCCGGTCGATCGTCGTGACGTCGCGCGCCAGGAGCACAATCCCGCCATCGGGCTGGCGCGACAGCGATACCTCAATCACTGTGCCATCCTCTGCGTGGTGCCGTATGACTGCCCGTTCCGAGAGGTTTCCCGGCCTATCCTCATCCGGCAGGAGATCGGGATTGATTTCCGGAATGGGCAGGACGAAGCGTCGAAGCGGGAGCTTGCGCGATGAGCCTGAACGGCCGACCAGTTCGATCATCCGCCGATTCATGGTGATCGGCCGGCCCGTCGGGTCAAACAGCGCAATGCCCTCGTTCATGTTGCGAAAGGTTGAACGGATGGTGCGGGCAGCGGCTTCTGCCGTGCGCCGCAGCCGCGAGACACGGTCGACGCTGTCCTTGAACGCCCTGAACGCGTCGAGCAGACGCAAAAGCTCCGTCTCGTTGCCGCGGTAGTCGGGTGGGCCGATATCGGTATCGCCCTTTGCCAGCGCATTCATGCCGTTTGACAGGTTGCTGATGCCGCGTGAGACCCGCATCACCGAGCGGATCGACAGTGTGGCCATGGTGAAGACGAGCAGGGAGGCCAGGGCGACGATCACCAGCAGCCGGCTCAGCGCATCGGAAGTGGAGATCAGATCCTCGTTCAGCGCGCGGGCGACAGCGTCGTTTTGCATCTCCGTGGCAAGCGATAGTTCCCGCGATACCGAATGCAGCCGCGCGACGGAGGCGCGAATGGCAAACATTTCGAGCAGGTAACGGGTCTGGGCATCGAAGACCTGCTCATAGGGGCTAAGCTCGGTCGGCTGACCAGTCGGAGCCGGCGGCCTTGCGTCTTCGCTGGCTGCGGTTTCTGCCACATACCGACGCTGCAGCTCTCCCAGCTGGAAAAGACTGTCCGAGGTTGATGCTGATTGCACGATGGCGTTCAACCGGCGGCGCAGATCGGCATCGGCAACGCCGCGGCCCGTTGCGATTTCGCTGAGAGCTGCTGCGGCTTGCGCCTTGTGGGCCTGCGCGGAGTCGGCATCGCTCGCCAGGGTGAGCGTCTGGGTTCGGATATGGCCGAGCAGTTCGATGATCTGCGCGCTGGCAAAGCCCTGGATCAGCCTGTCAAAATTCTGCGGCTCGATCGTGCGCAGGAGGCTGTCGACCTGGGCGACGACGGCGCGGCTTTCGCTCGATACCCTGTAGGGCGAGGTGGCATTCATCAGGAAGGGTGCACTGGAGACGAGATCCGACACCTGGCGCGAGACCAGCGAGGCCTTGGTCAGGCTGGAAAATGCCTGCAGGCCATAGGCTGCCATTTCGTTGCGCGCCTTCTGCAGTCCGTAGATCGCGATGGTCGACAGGCTGAAGACCAGAAAGCAGATGAAGACAATGGCAAACGGCAGACGAAAGGCAATGGATGACAGAAACGGGCGGTTGATCACGATGACAGCTCGACCTCGTCCATATGCAGGACGTAACCCTTGCCACGCCGCGTCTTGATATGGCGTGGCAGATCCGGATTGCGTTCGATCTTGCGCCGCAGCCTCAGAACCAGGACATCGACGTTCCGGTCGATATAGCGATCGCTTTCTGAGCCGAGGCGATCGAGAATCTGGGCCCGGCTGACAGGCTGGTTGGGCGTCTGGGCGAGAATTTCAAGCAGGGCAAATTCAGCGGCTGTCAGCGTTCGGCTCTGGTCGGACAGGCAGACGGCCCGCCGACCCTTCATATCGATCGCCCAATCACCGAGCCTGAGGGCGGAGCTGGAATGGTCGCGGTCTGTCGCCCGGCCCAACTGCCGGTCCAGCTCCTTTTCCAGGTCCTTGTCCGGCCGCAACGACGGGATGGTCCGACGCAGGACTGCCTTGATGCGGGCCGTCAGCTCGATCGGCTCGAACGGTTTGACGACGTAATCGTCGGCCGCCGTCTCCAGGCCGAGCACGCGTTCTGCGGCGCTGCCGGCGGCTGTCACCATGACGATGCCGATATTGGCCTGGGCCCGCAGTCTTTGGGCGAAAACGCGACCGGAAATGCCAGGGAGATTGTGGTCGACCAGCACCAGATGCATCGGCTCCTTCTCCAGCATTTCGGCGGCTTCTTCTGCCGACCCTGCGCAAGCCGGTATCCAGCCTTCCGCCTCGATGAGATCGGAAATCAGCTCCGCCATGTCCGGGTCGTCCTCGACGATCAGAATGCGAATTGTGTCTGTCAGCAATATGTAGTCCTCCCATGATCACCATAGGCACGGTGGCGCCAATGTTCAAAGGCTTGCTGGTTATGGCGGATGTCACAATTGTAATGAATGTAATGTGCTTCGGCGCTGCAGTGAAAATTCGGTAACCATTCTTGGATTGCGGTCGCCGCCAGATCTGACATGTTCGGAGCCCAGAGATCGGAGCGAGGAGGTTCCGGTCAGGGAGGTTTCACCAGTGCGAGCATTGAACGCTTTCGGCTTGGCCGTGGGCATAAGCTTCGGCGTCGCGACATGGCTGTGCGGGGCAAGTCAGAGCCAGGCAGCCCCGGGTTTGAACGTCCTGTGCGGCGTTGACGAGGCATGGTGCTTGACCATGAAACAGGCCTTTGAGGCGCGCACAGGTGTCGAGATCGTCATGGAGCGCAAAAGCACCGGTGAGATCCTCGATCAGATCAGAGCCCAGAAAAACCGTCCGACAGTCGATGTGTGGTGGGGTGGCACAGGCGACACCCATTTGCAGGCGGCAACCGAGGATCTGCTGCAGCCTTATCAGCCGGCCCATGCGCGGGAAATGTTGCCCTGGGCGCAGAACTTCTTTTCCATGTCGGGTGGCCGGTCCGCAGGCATCTATGCGGGTGCGCTTGGCTTTGCCTACAATGCCGATCTGTTGAAGCGGTACAAACTGCCGGCGCCGACATGCTGGAAGGACCTGACCGATATTGCCTACCGCGGCCATATCCAGTCCGGAAACCCGAATTCGTCCGGAACCGCCTTTACCGAGCTTGCCACTTTGGTGCAGCTCTTTGGTGAAGATGAAGCCTTTCGCTACATGAGTGCGCTTGATCGCAACATCGCGCGCTACACCAAGGCGGGGTCGGCGCCTGTCAAGGCGGCCGCCCGCGGCGAGACGCTGATCGGCATTTCCTTCATGCATGATGCCGTCACTCAGAAACAGGCCGGATCGCCGCTCGTCATCGTCGCGCCCTGTGAGGGCACAGGCTACGAGATTGGCGCAGTCAGCATCATCAAGGGCGCCAGCAATCTTGAGGCTGCCCGCGATTTCGTCGATTTTTCGCTGAGCCCCGAGGGCCAGGCGACGGGTGCTGCGGCTGGGCAAAACCAGGTTCCGTCCAATGCACGGGCGGATTTACCACCGTCTGCGCCAGACATCTCCATGATCAAGATGGTCGATTATGATTTCGCCACCTTCGGTTCGCCGGATGAGCGAAGTCGGCTGCTGAAGCGCTTCGACACCGAGATCCACCCGACCCAATAGGGCCGGCAGGCCAAACCTCTCCACCCGAGAAGACCCGAAACAGAAATCGGCGCAGCCATCGCTGCACCGCAGGGAGTGCCATGTCTGGAAGCACCCTCTTTATCCATTCAGACGCAAGCAACAGGAGGATCACCATGCGACTGACCATTCTTTCCACCGTGCTTTTTGCCGGAACCGCACTGACAGCGGTCTCGGCGCAGGCAGCCGGCGAGCTCAACCTCATCTGCTCGGCCGATGTGGTCATCTGCGAGCAGATGCAGGGCGATTTCGAAAAATCCCATGACATCAAGGTGAATATGGTGCGCCTGTCGTCGGGCGAAACCTATGCCAAGGTTAGGGCGGAATCGCGCAATCCGAAAACGGATCTGTGGTGGGCCGGCACAGGCGATCCGCACATGCAGGCAGCGTCGGAGAACCTGACACTGGAATACAAGTCGCCGATGCTGGACCAGTTGCAGGACTGGGCAAAGAAACAGGCGGAAAGCTCCGGCTTCAAGACTGTCGGCGTTTATGCCGGTGCGCTCGGCTGGGGCTACAATACCGAGATCTTCAAGTCGAAGGGCTACAAGGAGCCGGTTTGCTGGGCCGACCTTCTGGCACCCGAACTGAAGGGCGAGATCCAGATTGCCAACCCGAATTCGTCCGGCACCGCCTATACCGCGCTGGCTTCGCTGGTGCAGATCATGGGTGAGGATCAGGCGATCGACTACCTGAAGAAACTGAACACCAACATCTCGCAATACACCAAGTCCGGCTCGGCACCGGTCAAGGCTGCAGCCCGCGGCGAGACGGGCCTCGGCATCGTTTTCATGCATGATGCCGTTGCCCAGACGGCCGAAGGTTTCCCGGTCAAGTCCATCGCTCCCTGCGAAGGCACCGGCTATGAAATCGGCTCGATGTCGATCATCAAGGGCGCGCGCAATCTCGACAATGCCAAGATCTGGTACGATTGGGCGCTCCAGCCCGATGTCCAGTCGCGCATGAAGGATGCGAAATCCTTCCAGCTGCCGTCCAACAAGACGGCCGAGGTGCCGAAAGAGGCTCCGAAGTTCGAAGACATCAAGCTGATCGACTACGACTTCAAGACTTTTGGCGATCCGGCCAGACGCAAGGCGCTTCTCGAACGCTGGGACCGTGAAGTCGGCGCTGTCGCCAACTGATCGTCCATAGTCATGGGCACGGCATTGCGGAGCATATCCAGCATGCCGTGTCCTTCCTTCCTTTCATCGACATGACATAGCGAGGTCCGCCATGAGACGTGGCAACCGCAGACTGGATATTGCTCTCGCCCTTGGTGGCGCGGCGCTGGCTCTGGTTCCCTGGTACCGTATCGAAGGCGGCTTCTTCGGGCTTGGCTGGATCGACGGGTTTCCCTCGAGCGCCGATACCGCACCGGGGCTCTTGCAGATCCTTTCGCATGGGCGTGTCTGGCTTGCCGGCATCGTCCTAGTCTTTGTGCTTGGCTGTCTGGCTCGCGGTGTTCGGGATCCGATGAAGCGCGGCACGCTTCTGGCCTGGGTCGGCGCTGTCGGTCTCGTCTTCCTGTCGTTGCAGGGGCTGGCGATCGGCTTTGGCGGGTGGACCTGGTCCATCAGCGAAAGCCTATTCGGTATGCTCCCGGACGGCCAACCATCCATGGGCGCCGGCGCCGTTCTGATGGCTTTGGTCTTTGTGCTTCTCTTTGCTTTCGGTCTGGCCGAGCGCGGCGTGATGAAGGGGGACGCCTTCATCGTCGCCTCGATCTCCGTGCTTGTCTTTCTCGTGACCGTCTTTGTCTTTTATCCGATCGGCAGCATGCTGATCGGCTCCGTGCAGGATTTCGACGGCTCGTTCAATCCGGACGGCTTTATCGCCAACATGCAGGATCCAGGCATCTGGAGCCTCGGCTGTGTGCTGGGTGAGGAACGCTGCGGGGTGGCATGGCGCACCCTTTTCCTCGCCATCATGACGGCCTTCGGCTCGACCATGCTTGGGCTTGGCTTTGCGCTGGTGGCGACCCGCACACGCTTTCCGTTCAAGAAAGGCCTTCGCCTTCTGACAGTGCTGCCGATCATCACGCCACCTTTTGTCATCGGCCTGGCGCTGACGCTGCTGTTTGGACGGGCCGGCGTGATCACGGAAGGTCTGTCCAATCTTTTCGGCATCGAACCCGGTCGCTGGCTCTACGGTTTGACCGGTATCTGGATCGCCCAGGTTCTGTCGTTCACCCCGATCTCTTTCCTGGTTTTGATCGGTGTGGTGGAAGGCGTCAGCCCGTCGATGGAAGAAGCCTCGCAGACCCTGCGCGCCGATCGCTGGCGTACCTTCTGGCGCGTTTCCCTGCCGTTGATGAAGCCGGGCCTCGCCAATGCCTTCCTGATTGGTTTCATCGAAAGCATGGCCGACTTCGGCAATCCGCTCGTTCTCGGTGGCAGCCACGGCGTGCTTTCAACCGAAATCTTCTTTGCCGTCGTCGGATCGCAGAATGATCCGTCGCGCGCCGCCGTGCTCGCCATCGTGCTTCTGTTCTTCACCCTCTCGGCCTTCCTCGCCCAGCGTTTCTGGCTATCGGGCAAGAATTTCGCCACCGTTACCGGCAAGGGTGACAGCGGTTCCCATATTGCCTTGCCGCGCGGATTGTCGATCGGCGTACATGCGGTGGTCATTCCGTGGATGATCTTCACGCTGGTGGTCTATGGGATGATCCTGGTCGGTGGTTTTGTCAAAACCTGGGGCCTCGATAATTCCCTCACGCTCGACCACTATATTCGTGCCTTCTCGGTCGATTTCAGCAATGGCGGCATTGCCTGGACAGGCGTCGCCTGGAACTCGATCTGGACGACAATGGAGATTGCGCTGATCTCGGCACCCTTGACTGCCGCCGTCGGCCTGCTGACAGCCTATATCATCGTCAGGCAGAAATTTGCCGGGCGCAACCTGTTCGAGTTTGCGCTGATGATGAGTTTTGCCATCCCCGGCACGGTCATCGGTGTCAGCTATATCATGGCGTTCAACCTGCCGCCGATCGAGATGACCGGCTCTGCCCTGATCCTGATTGCCTGCTTCGTCTTTCGCAACATGCCGGTCGGCGTGCGCGGCGGCATTGCGGCGATGAGCCAGCTTGACAAGAGCCTGGACGAGGCATCGCTGACGCTGCGTGCAGACAGTTTCCGCACCATCCGCAAGGTGATCCTGCCGCTGTTGCGTCCGGCGATCACGGCAGCGCTGGTCTATTCCTTCGTCCGGGCGATCACCTCGATCAGTGCGGTCATCTTCCTCGTGAGTGCCGAATACAACATGGCGACCTCCTACATCGTCGGTCTTGTCGAAAACGGCGAATATGGCGTGGCGATCGCCTATTCCTCGATGCTGATCGTGGTGATGCTCGTCATTATCGCCGGCTTTCAGCTTGTCGTCGGTGAGCGGCGTCTGCGCCGTGAAACCCGCGTCGCCGGCGTCACCGCCGCTCCCTCTGTTCCCCTTGGTCAGGAGAAAACCGTATGATCACCGTGAAACCTGGTTCCGTCACTTTCCAGAATGTACGCAAGACCTTCGGGGCCTTCACCGCTATTCCGGATCTGTCTCTTACCATCGAGCCGGGCACGCTGGTGACGCTTCTCGGCCCTTCGGGTTGTGGCAAGACCACAACATTGCGCATGCTGGCCGGCCTTGAGCATCCGACATCCGGCCGCATCCTGATCGGCGGCAAGGATGTCACCATGCTGCCGGCTAATGAGCGCGACGTATCTATGGTGTTTCAATCCTATGCGCTGTTTCCGCATATGACGGCGCTCGACAATGTCGCCTACGGGCTTCAGTCGTCGGGCCTTGGCAAGAAAGACGCGCGCGAAAGGGCTGAGGAAGGGTTAAAGCTTGTCGGTCTTGGCGGCATGGGCAGCCGTCTTCCCGCCGAGCTTTCGGGCGGCCAGCAACAGCGCGTCGCTGTCGCCCGCGCCCTGGTCCTGGAGCCGCAGGTGCTTCTGCTCGACGAGCCGCTCTCCAATCTCGATGCCCGCCTGCGCCGCCGGGTGCGCACCGAAATCCGCGATTTGCAACAGCGCCTCGGTTTCACCGCCGTCTATGTCACGCATGACCAGGACGAGGCGCTTGCGGTGTCTGACCGCATCATCGTGATGAAGGATGGCGAGATCGCCCAGTCCGGTGCACCGCGCGAGCTCTATGAGGCGCCGGCCTCGTCCTTCATTGCCGACTTCATGGGGGAGGCCAATGTCATCCCTTGCGAGGTTCTCAGTCTTGAAGGGCCTGACGCGCTGATCCGTGTCGCGGGCGTGGATCACCGTGTGCCGGGGCGTTTGGCAAAGCCCGGCAAGGCGAAACTTGCGGTGAGGCCGGGGGCCATCTCGATAGCGGCACAGGGCGGGCAGGGCATTGCCGGTCTTGTCCTGCACAGCGCCTATCTCGGAGGCCATGTCGAATACGAGGTAGAGACGGATGTCGGGACTTTGTTCATCATCGATCACGCGGTTGAAAGAAGTCTGCCGGTGCAAAGCGCTGTCACACTCGGGTTCAAGAGCCGTGGCATAGCCCTGATCGACGCGTGATTCTTATCCACCAGACCCTTTGCTTGCTCCCAACCACGACACCTACAGATGAATTCAAGGACAACCACCATGACTGCGCATGACGCCGATATCGAGCAACGTTTTGCTCTTGCAAAAACCCTGGCCAAGGAAGCCGGCGCTCTGGCGCTCGACTATTTCAACAGGCGCGAGACGCTGGTGATCGAGACCAAGCGCGATCTGCAGGATGTCGTGTCCATCGCCGACCGTAACGTCGAGACGCTTTTGAGCGAACGCGTGGCCAAGGCGCTTCCGGAGGATGGCTTCCTGGGCGAGGAGTTTGGCCTGCAACCTGGCAGTTCCGGCTATACCTGGGTTGTCGATCCGATTGACGGCACGGCGCCCTTCGTCAACGGAATGCCGACATGGTGTGTCTCGATTGCAGTCCTGCATCAGGGCGTGCCGGTGGTCGGCGTGATCCAGGTCCCCTGTGCCGATGAAACCTATGCGGCTGCCACGGGCATGGGCGCCAGCCTCAACGACAAGACACTTGTTCTTGATCCCAGCCGGACGATCCGCAACGCCCTGACGGGCATCGGCAGCAACAGCTACGTGACCCCGGAATGTGTTGGCGGGATCGTCACCGATCTGCTCGCTCAGGGCGGCAATTTCATCCGCAATGGATCCGGCGCGCTGATGCTGGCCTATGTCGCCGCGGGACGGCTTGTCGGTTACTACGAGCCGTATATGCGGGCCTGGGATTGTATGGCCGGCTTTTGCCTGGTCAAGGAAGCAGGCGGCCAATATCTTGCCTTTCCGGCAGAAGGAGATGCGCTGCTTGAAGGGCATCCCGTCCTGGCGAGCAATCCCGGGGCCTATTCGGATCTTCTCGATATTCATCAACGGCGTCTGTGAGCCCTCCACGAATGCGAGGTCTTTATCCTTGTGACGTGCATGTGACGTCATCGGGGCGACGTGTGTGACGCTTGAATGGCCGCTGACAAATCTTCTTTGAGAAAAGCCCTGGACCTCTGCTATGGGGTTCACCTCACGGAAGTCCGCAGACCGTCATGAAGGCCGCCCTTTGGAAACCTTGCTCTACCCGCCCGTCAAGCTTTTCCTCGAACGTGCCGGCTATGTCGTCAAGGGAGAGATCGGCGGATGCGATATCGTCGGCCTCGCCGAAGGTGAGACGACGCTGGTCGTCATCTGCGAATTGAAGCTGACCTTCAATCTCGAGCTGATCCTGCAGGCGGTCGACCGGGCGTCGGCCTGTGATGAGGTCTGGATCGCAGCGCGCATTTCGGCGCGCGGCAAAGGCCGGGAGGCCGACCGGCGCTACCGCGACCTGTGTCGGCGACTGGGCATCGGCATGCTGGGCGTATCCGATGCCGGCGAGGTCAGCGTGATCGTCAGTTCCGTATCGCCGATGCCACGCAGCAATCCCAAACGCCGCACCCGCCTGGTCAAGGAACACAAGAAGCGGCAAGGCGATCCGGCGCTTGGCGGATCGACGAAAGTGCCGATCATGACGGCCTACCGACAGCAGGCGCTTGCCTGTGCGGCAGCCCTTGCTGATGGGCCTTTGCGCCCGCGCGACCTCAAGTCCACTGTGCCGACAGCCGGTCAGATCCTGCTGGCCAATTATTATGGCTGGTTCGAGCGCGTGGAAAAGGGTGTCTACACCCTCACGGCGGTCGGTCACGAGGCGTTGATGCGCTGGCCACGGCCGGTGCTGGACAAGGCGTGTGACGGCAGCCGGACGGATGTCTGAAATAAACCGAAGCCGCATCGTTTCGACACGATGCGGCCTCTTGATTTTTGATGCCTCAGCCGAACAGCGCCAAGGTTGCTTTCAGCGTGTTCCACACACCCCATAGCATCGGAATGCCGACCACGGTCCAGGCGATCAGCGCCTTGCCGTCGAAACCGCCCTTGCCAATGCCGAACGAACCGCTCGGGCCAGCATTCGCCGCAGCGGTCTTTGCCTGAAGTGCTGCAACCTCGTCGTCCGTCATAAACCACTTGTCGGCCAACGGCCGGACAAAGGCATTGGCAATCAGGCCCAGTAACAGCATGCCGGCGAGAATATACATGGTGAAGTTATAGACTTGGTCGCGCGGAACACCGGCGGCAATCTGCGCTTCGCGGATATAGTTGACCACGACCGGACCGATGATGCCCGCCGTTGCCCAGGCCGTTAGCAGACGCCCATGGATGGCGCCGACGAACTGCGTTCCGAAAATGTCGGCCAGATAGGCCGGAATGGTGGCAAAGCCGCCGCCATACATCGACAGGATGATGCAGAACATGCCGACGAACAGGATCTTGCTCTGGATGCCCGCGGCCCAAGGTGCCAGCGCATAGAGCACGATGCCGAGGATGAAGAAGCAGAAGTAGGTGTTCTTGCGGCCGATCTTGTCCGACAGCGACGCCCAGAAGAAACGGCCACCGATGTTGAACAGGGACAGCAGGCCGGCGAAACCGGCAGCGATCGCTGCAATCGCCGCAAGCTGTTCGGGTTTCATGTCAACGAAAGCAACGCCTGGCTGACCGATCAAAGATCCGGCGAAGATCTCCTGCAGCATGGGAGATGCCATGCCGATGACGCCGATTCCGGCCGAGACGTTGAGGCAGAGAACGGCCCAGATCAGCCAGAACTGGCGGGTCTTGTGGGCCTCGCGCAGATGCACATGCCGGGTGGTGATCATCGTGCTCTTGGCCGCCGGCGCCGTCCAGCCTTCCGGACGCCAGCCTGCCGGCGGAATGCGGTAGCCGAATGCGCCGCCCATCATGAAGACGAAATAGACGGCCGCCATGACGACGAAAGTTTGCCAGACGCCAACTGAACTATCGGTGCGGAAATACGTCATCAGTAGGTTCGCCAGAGGCGCACCGATCATGGCGCCGCCGCCAAAGCCCATGATCGCCATGCCGGTCGCCATGCCGCGACGATCTGGGAACCATTTGATCAGGGTCGATACCGGCGAGATGTAGCCGAGGCCGAGGCCAATGCCGCCGATCACGCCGGCACCCAGCCACATCAGCCAGAGCTGATGGGTGAACACGCCGAGTGCGGCCACCAGGATGCCGCCGCACCAGCAACAGGCGGAGACAAAGCCGGCTTTGCGTGGGCCAGCGCGCTCGAGCCAACCGCCCCAGATGGCAGCTGACGACCCGAGCAGCACGAAGAACAGCGTGTAGATCCAGCCGAGATCGCTGACGCGCCAATCACAGCTGGTGGTGAACAGGGCCGATGTCAGCGTCAGGTCGGAACAGGTGGCGGAAGCGGTGATGCCGATTGATTTCGACAGCGGCAGCCAGAAAACGCTGAAACCGTACGCCATGCCGATACAGAGATGAATGGCCAGTGCTGCCGGTGGCACCAGCCAGCGATTGAAGCCCGGTTTGGCGATGATCCGCTCGCGGTCAAGAAGCCCGATCGAGCCTCCGCCTGAATAGGTGTCGGTTGCTGCCGTCATAATTTGTCCTCCCTCGCGCCAGATGTCATCAGGCGCCTCCCGGTTTCAGTCTGTCCCAGGATCGACCGAGGCTCGCTGCGCCATCATTTGGTGGCCACAGCACGGCCGTCGTCTATCCGTACAGATGCGCTGCAACCTCTGTGCCAGATTGGATCTTGCGTTTTATCAAGGGTTTAAAGGTGAGGGATTGGTGCATCCGGACAATTTGTCCGGGCTTTTCGGGACATTTTGTCCCTCAACTGGCTTCGGGCAGCCAGATCGAAAAACAGGTCCCATGGCCGGGTTCGCTTTGCACGGATATCCGGCCGCCCTGCCGGGTGATCAGCCGCTGGCTGATGGAGAGACCGAGACCGGTTCCCTCCCGTTTCTTGGTCGAAAAGAACGGGTCAAAGATTCTCTCGACCAGGTCCGATGCCATGCCAATACCGGTGTCTTCGACCTCGAGGGCCAGGCCTTTCTTGCCGTCCATGTCCTGATCGAAAGTGCGGATCGTCAGTTTGCCGCCATTCGGCATGGCGTGCAGGGCATTGACGATCAGGTTGACTGCGACTTGCTGCAATTCGGTGCGGTTCATCAGCACTAGCCTGGTCGCGCGATCCTCAAGCACAAGGTTGATCTCGGCCTTGTTGAGCAGATGCTGCACCAGCGGCAGGCAATCCAGGATGACGTCTTTTGCCGCGTGGCGCTCGAGATAGCCGGCATATTCCTCGGGCTTGGCAAATTGCAGCAGTTTGGTGACGATCTGGCTGATCCGGTGGATCTGCTCGTCGATCAGCCGGAATTCGACATTGGCCTCGTCAGCCTTCTCACCGAGGACACTGCGCACGACATCCAGATTGCCCTGGATGACGGCGATTGGGTTGTTGATTTCATGGGCGACTCCCGCGGTAATCTCGCCGATTGCCGCGAGCTTTTCCGACATGATCAACTGTTTCGTTGTCGCCTCGATCTGGCGGTTGGCAAGCTCCAGTTCGCTGGTGCGCTCCGCCACGCGGTCATTCAACTCGTCGTTCCATTGCCGAAGTTCACGATCACGCTGCTGCAACTGTTCCAGCAAGCCGTCGAGATGCAGCGCCACGCGACCGATCTCGTCGCTGGCGGCCTTGAGTTCGGTCCTCGCGCCCATGTTGCCGGCCTCGACGCGGGTGATGGTGTCGCTCATTCGCTCCAGCGGCTTGAAGATTGCCCGCGCCCAGCGCAAAAAGATCGGAACACTGGCGGCGGCAACGGCCAGAAACGCCAGTATGATGGTCAGCAGCGTCGTCTGCTTTGCCTGCCGGAATGGCGTCTCGAGGAAGCCGACATAGAGCATTCCGACACGTTCGCCGAAACTGTCGATGATCGGCTCATAGGCCGAAATGTACCAGTCATTGACCACGAAGGCACTGTCGAGCCAGGTCTGGCCGTCATCCAGTACGGCTGCGCGCACAGCCGCCGAGACCCGTGTGCCGAGAGCCCGGCGATCCTCGAACAGTCGCACATTGGTGCTGACGCGCACATCCTCAAGAAACAGCGTTGCCGTGCCTTTGCTGCCCTCCGGCAGGCTCGCTTCGCGGTAGACAAGATCGTTGATCGTATCGATGAAGACGAGGTTCTGGTTGAGCAGGATGCCGCCGACCAGCGCTGCCCGTGTGCCATCGGCAAGCGTGATCGGACTGGCCGATTGCACCACCATGCCGCGTGTTTCGCTTTGTTTGTCGGTCTGGACCGCATTGGGTGTATCGACGAGATCGATCCGTGCACGGGCAGCCAGCACCGGGGAGATCTCGGCCAGTTGCTGGTTGGAGAATATGTCGATTGCAGTGGATGATTTTCCGGCAAGCGCCGAAACGACAACGGGAAAGGCAGCGCGTGGCTGTCCATCGGCTGCTGTCGTATTGCCGTGGTCATTCACCAGTATCAGGAAATCCAGGCCAAGTGCCTGGCGGCTCTGCTCGAGAAATGTCGAAAGATCTGGCTGTGCGCCGGAACCTGCGGCATCGCGAAAGGCAACCGATACCGCCAGCGCCTGAATGTGCTCGCCAGTATTTTCCAGGATGCGCGACAGATACTGATGCGCGATGGTCAGGTCGCCATTGACCTTGGCGATCAGCAGCGCATCGAATTTGGCGTTCCAGCGCGCAATGGTAATGCCCAGCAGCAGCGGCAGGATGACCAGCGTTGGCAACAGTGCGATGGCCAGCAGCCGGAACCGGATGGAGCGAACCGGACGCGTCGGCGCGGTGGTGATACCGGTATCAGCCATTCCAGGCGGCACATTTGCGGTCGATGGTCTTTCGCGAAATGCCGAGGCGCTTCGCCGCCTCGTCACGATTGCCGTTGCATTCCTTCAGCACGGCCAGGATATGGTATCGTTCGACGCCTTCCAGCGTCGCAGCCAAAGGGCTTGCCGGGAGCGTTGCGTTGAAATTTTCGGTGGAACCGTTGCTGGCATTGGAGTTCGCGATGACGCTGCTGCTAGAACTGCGTCCATTCCCGCCCCCCCTGAAATCGTCGGGGAATTTGCCAAGGATCAGTGTGCGTTCGATCAGATTGCGCAGTTCGCGCACATTGCCGGGCCAGCCGTAGCGTGCAAGAGCGGCCCTCACGGGGGCATCGATTGGAACCCGCGGCATACCGAGCTGCTGCGACAGTTTTTCCATGAATAGATCCGCCAGTTCCTGCACGTCATTGCCCCGCTCGCGTAGCGGCGGCAGATGGAGCTGCATCACATTGATGCGGTAGTAGAGATCCGCACGGAAGCGCCCGCGTTCAACTTCCATGTGCAGATCGGCATTGGTGGCAAAGACGAAGCGCAGGTCGACCGGCACCTCCCGTTCCGAGCCGACCGGGCGGACGCGGCGATCCTCGATCACTCGGAGCAGTTTGCTCTGGGTCGCGAGCGGCATTTCGCCGATCTCGTCCAGAAACAGCGTGCCGCCCTGGGCATGGGTGAACAAGCCCTCCCGGCCATTGCCGGCGCCGGTAAAGGCGCCCTTGATATGGCCAAACAGCTCCGTCTCGATCATGTCTGCCGGAATCGCGGCGCAATTGACCGGAACGAAGGGTTTTTCGGCCCGGTCCGAAAGCGTATGCAGCGAGCGAGCCGCAACCTCCTTTCCGGTGCCGGACTCACCGGTCAGAAGCACGGAAGTCGGCAGAGGGGCCAGCCTTGCGATCGTATCGCGCAGGTCGCCGATTGCCCGGGATCCGCCGATCAACCTGTCGCGCAACAAGATATGTTCGGAGGCAGCTTTCAGCTCGTAGCGCAGCACGAAATTCTCACGCTGCAGCCGCATGCGCTCCAGACAGCGGGCGACCGAATTGAGGATCTGGTTGGAGCGGAATGGTTTCAACACGAAATCGACAGCCCCGGCGCGCAACGCCTGGATTGCGGTGTCGAGGTCGGCAAATGCGGTAATCAGTATGGCCTCGGCAAACAGGCCAATCGCGCGCTGTTCGGCGAGCCAGTCAACACCGTTCTTTCCCGGCATGATGTTATCGAGTATGACGAGGTCGAAATGCTGCATGTCAAGCTTGCGCGACGCCTCGTCGGTATCAGACGCCTCCTCGATCAACCTGCAGCGTGGCCCCAGTGTTCGCACGAGGAAATTGCGCATGCCCGGCTCGTCATCGACGACGAGAATGGAGGCCTGGGCGAGCAGAGGGCCGAATTCCCGATCCCGTGCCGTGACATTCGCTGTCGCCTCTTTCTGCAATGTGGTCATTCTCTCCTCCAGCGGAACCCATCCATAGCAAGACAGGTCTCGTGGCACAAACAAGCATGTGTGAGAAAATGGAATGCAACGGCAGCACCGTCAGCCGGCTACGAATGCGGCCGCATTAAATATGGAACAAAGGGAAAAGCCACGGGTCAATCCATGATCGCGTCGGCCTCGGTTCGGCCGACGCGATCATGTCCGATCTTCACTCTGCAGGCGGAGGTGCTTGTCGCAGGAAGCCGGGGCCAACCTGGCGCGGATTCCAATCGATGTACGCAAGCCGGTTGCTTCGCTCCTTTGCCGCCTTGGCGAGAAGCTGGGCAAACGTATCGACGCTGATCTTGTCCGCACGCAACATCTGTCGGATCAAGGGATCTTTCAACGCTTCTGAAATAGACAGTTCCTGCATGGCTTTACTCCTCCTTTTGGGGGCTGAGATAGCACGGCTATGCAACGGGCAGATGTCGTCCGTGTGGCTGAATTCGGGCAGTGTATCACTTCGCTGCGAGATCAGCCGGGATCACATGGAAGCAGGGTCGACCCGGCTGTGACTTTCGTCAAGCAAGGATCGCAGTCAGTCTCACAAAAGAGGGTTTTTGATCCTGCCATGGAGGCGGCGCTGAACCACCCTGTCGGTGCCCTGTGGCCCATCGTCTTGTGCCCAAATTCCCGGGAACCATAGTTTTGCAGATGGCAGGCCAGATGTCGCGGCTCGACCAGTAAGGGGCTGCCGGCAATATGGCTTCAGTCCCTTTTCGGCTTTTCGCGGCGGCAGCGTTCCGAGCAGAACTTCACGTCGTCCCAAGTCTTCGACCATTTGCGCCGCCATGTGAAGGGAAGTGTGCAAGCTTGGCAGGTCTTCGTCGGCAGATTGCTCTTCTTGATCATTTTCGCCATGGCGTCTTTTTCTATATATCGGCCACCGGGTGCGCCGGGTCAGACAGGCGCACCGTCGTCGAGCTTCTGGAGGAAAGCTGCCGCGCTTTTCCGATAGGCCTGCTTCTTTTCCGCGTCCATGCGGTGCCAGGTCGAATAGGTCTGTGCGAGACGGTGGTTCTTTGACAATTGCTCGGCGTTTCGATCAAGGAAGTCCCAGTAGAGCGCATTGAGCGGACAGGCATTGTTGCCGGTCTTTTGGCTCACATCGTATCGACAGGTTTCGCAATAGTTGGACATGCGGGCGATATAGGCGCCGCTTGCTGCATAGGGTTTTGACGCCATGAAACCGCCATCGGCAAACTGGCTCATGCCGATGACATTGGGAAGCTCAACCCATTCGAATGCATCCGCATAGACTGCCAGATACCATTCGTGCACGGCGTGCGGGTCAAGGCCGGCCAGCATGGAAAAGTTGCCGACCACCATGAGGCGTTGAATATGATGGGCATAGGCATGGGTGATCGTCTGGGTGATGACGGTGGACAGACAAGCCATCTCGGTGTCGCCGGTCCAGAAGAAATCCGGGAGGGGCCGGTGTGCATCGAACGCGTTACTCTGTTCATAACCAGGCATCGCCAGCCAGTAGATACCGCGAATGTATTCGCGCCATCCTATGATCTGGCGGATGAAACCTTCGACACTGGCGATGGGCGCATGTCCTTCGAAATAAGCGCGCTCAGCCGCACGGCAGAGTGACAAAGGGTCAAGAAGGCCGATGTTTATATAGAAAGACAAGAGCGCGTGGTTGAGGAAGGGCTCTTCCGTCAGCATGGCATCCTGCGTTTCGCCGAATGCCGGCAGAAAATCGTGGATGAACGCGTCTGCCGCGTTCTCGGCATCAGCTCTGGTGACGGCAAAAGAGAACCTGGATGTCGAGCCCATGTTCCTGGGGAATTTCTTCTCCACGAGATCAAGGACGTCTCTGGTCATATCATCGGGAGCGAACCCCTTGTGTTTGGGACGAAACAGATCTGGCTTTGCCGGCCGCCGATTGTCCGCGTCAAAGTTCCAGCGGTTTGCCTCCGGCTCCGTGCCGTTCATCAACAAACCGGTGCGCCGGCGCATGTCCCGGTAGAAATACTCCATCGTCAGGGAGCGGCGCCCAGAACTCCAGGTTTTGAACTCCGCCTTCGAGCAAAGAAAACGGCTGTCGGTACGGATCTCGACCGGCAGGCCGATATCGCTTTGCCACGCATTCATCGCCTTGAGCACGCGCCACTCCGAGGCTTCGGTCGCGACAACGCGCTGGGGCAACACGGCGGCGACAGCGCGTTTGAGCTCGCCGGTGAAGGAGCCGGAATTGTCCGGATCGTCGAGCATGGTGTAGCAGACATCAAAGCCGCCTTTGCGCAGTTCATCCGCGAAATGTCGCATGGCGGAAAATATCAGGGCGATCTTCAGCTTGTGATGCTGCACATAGCTTGCTTCCTCCATCACCTCGCACATCAGGATCACGTCCCGGTCCGGGTCTGCGTCCTCGAGGCTGGAAAGTGTTGGCGACAACTGGTCACCGAGAATGAAGATCAGATTTCGGGCCGACGACATCATTTAATGCATCAAGGTTTGTTTCACTGCGATAGGTTACGCAAACCAGGGGTGATCGGATCTACAAGTCAGGTGGCGCTGACTGACACGATGGCGACGAGCGTAGAAATTGGACCAAGTGCACTGCTTTGATCGATAAACCACTGAAATCGTCCGCTCTGTGGCGTTTCTGTTGACACTGCCGCAACCTCAGTCAAAAAGATCTATAGCTACAAAAGGAGATGTTCATGGCTGATGAAGACAATGCAGTTTCCGTTGCCGAGGTTGCGGTGACAGATACCCCGGTCAAAGTGAAGAGGACCCGCGGACCGAACAAGCCGAAGACGACCTCTGAACCGGCGAAACCGGTGTCTGCGAAGGCGGCGCCGGAAGCTGCTCCGGCAAAGGCTGCTCCGGTCAAGCGCGGCAAACGTGGCGAAACGGCAGCGGTCGTAAAAACCACGTCGAAAGATGCCATCAAGGCGGCGGCACCTAAGCAGGTTACCAAGAAGGCTCCCGCAAAGGCAGCAGCGGCGAAGCCAGCGGTTTCGACCGGTGATGAATTTGCCGACCTCATCCAGCTTGAAGAAGAGAACAAGACGCTTCGCAAGGCGCTTGCCGAAAAGCTGCGCCTGGAAAATGCCGATCTGCGCAACCGGCTCGGTCGCGCCTGAGTTTCATCGGACCCACTCCGATCGAGGTGGTACGGGGCGGTTGCGACATCGCACCTGTGCGCTAGATCACTGTCAGACGACATTTCCGGGTTGGTGCTGCAAACCCGGAAATGAACCCTGCCGCGAATTCGCAGTGCAGATTGCTGGAGGACTATGTTGATGAGATCCCCTTGGAGATTTCTTGCCGATCTGGCTTCGCGCCAGCCTAGAGACAAAGCGCCAGAGGCGGTGCCTGCGGTGACATTGGCGGAGGCGCCCGAGGACAAGCTCAAAGATAAGGCAGAAAAGCCTGCCGGCCGCGAGGTCGAGGGTGATGTTGCTGCGCGCGTGCCTGAGACGCCGACGAACACGGTTGATGCGGCCGCGGTTTCAGTTGAGGCCGTCAAACTATCGATTGCAGCGAGTCCTGCCGACGCCCTGGCGAAAACCACCGGGCCTGCTGAGGCAAAGCACGTTGTGCACCCAGCTCCGAGAAAGTCTAGCACTGCCAAGGTCGGCAAGTTGCGCGCACAGCCGCGAGGCACCGTTGCTCCGCAAGCGGAAAAGCATGCGGCATCGCGTGCCGGTGAGACGGAAGCCACGGCGCCGACGGTCGTAAAGCTGAAAGGCAAGTCGCGCGCTAAAACCGGATCTGCTGCCGCGAAGGCAGGTAACGCTGCCATCAGTAAATCGGAGGCCGCAATTCAGCCCCAGTCGTTGCGCGATCCATTCGTTGTCGAGATGGAAAGTCTTGACGAAGACGTCCGAAAGCTGAAACTCTTGTTGGCGGAAAAGCTGAAGATGCAAAACGAACACCTGAGGACGTTGCTCAAACGCTTCGATCGCCCTTGAGGTCGCTGTGTTCGCGAAGACTGGACATATGAAAACACCACAACAGAATTTTGTCGTCGAATACAAATCGGGGCGTCGCCACAATGACCTGCGCTCCGGCTCCATCTGGGGCAATACCGATCTCAAGGCGCTGGTCCGTGCGGCAGAAGCGGATGCGCCGCACCTGTTCGACGCGAAAACTGCACCAAAAGACGGCATCCCGCATGATAAAGTCGAAGCCGCGCCGGCTGACCGTGATGAGTCGCTAGTCCCGCCTATCGAACTTGCCGTTTCAGATTGTGACAAAACCGCCGACCAGGTTTAGGTCAAAATAGACGGCCAGCGATTGGTGTGTTCTTGTCATGCCTCTCGTCGAAATGACTATGGACATGCGGCCCTCATTTCAGGAATCCGGCTAATTGCCGGCGCGATCAGGCATGGACGTGCTATCGTCTATTTCCTGCAACGTTGCGTGGGCGCGTCTGTACTGCGTTGGTGTCTGGCCGGTCCAGGTCTTGAATGCTCGATGAAACGCGCTCGGCTCGGCAAAACCCAATCCCGTCGCCACGTCGCTGACGCGCATAGTGCGTGTTGACAGAAGCTCGATGGCCATATCTCGGCGGATTTCTTCCTTGATCGCCGCAAAACTCTGACCTTCGGCATGCAGACGATGGCGTAGCGTCGATGGTGACTTGCGCATTTGAGCGGCAATGTTCTCGAAACTTCCCCAGTCGGCGGGCGGAGTATGGCGCAGATGCCGACGCATGGCGGCGGCCAGGCCGGCATCGTATCGATAGCGCAGCAGAATGTTGGCCGGAGCCCCTCGGAGGAATTGTTTCAGCGCTTGCTCCGTCCGGGCGATCGGCAGTTTCAACACTGTGCGATCAAAGGCAAGCCGGCTGACAGGTCTGGAAAAAAGCACCGGTGCTCCAAAGAACAATCGATAGTCGGCTCCCTGTTTGGGTTCGGCACAACGAAAATCCACGCTGCGGATCGCAATGCGCCGCCCGACCAGCCAACAGGCAATGCCGTGCAGGAGGATCCAATATGTCCGGTATGCAAAGGCGGAGCGCGCTTCGCCCTTGTCGGTCAGGATGATCTCGGCAAGCCCGTCGCGGATGACGAGTTCGCCGATCGGATCTTCAAGCACGATGGTCAGAAAGCGAAGCGCGCGTCGAAGCGCCTGCTCCAGCGTTTTTGCATGCAGCACACAGTGGCATAGCAGGGTGAAACTGCCATGCGGCATTGCCCGCGCCGCCATGCCGAAGAACTCGTCATCGACCTCGGCGGCAATGGCCAGCCACAGCGCGCCGTAGCGTTCGGCGGAAATCGGCTGGTCGATGACCGGTGGCAGTCCCAGCGAGGTGAGCACAGGTGCCGTCGGTTTGCCCGCCCGCTTCAGGCAGTCGAGTGCCTCTTCAACGAACGAGGGCGAGATCATGCGCCGGTCGAATTCAACCATTGTTCTCGCTCCTCTTTGGAAAACCTGGCCTCTATGGCAAAACTGGCCGAAGAATGCAGGGCATTTCGGTCATGGCTTACAATAGCGCCTCGGCGTAGGATCCCGCAATATGGTCAGCGGAGGAGGTTTGATCATGCCGGGCACTGGAATGGAGGACTGCGTCTTGGATCGAGGTTTATCCGAATCAAGCAGGTCCACAACGTCCGCCGCAGCGGTGCTTTGCGGTCAGCCGCCCCGGCGGCATCCCGGCGATCCTGCGACATTGCGGTGGCCAATTGAGGTTTGCCCATGATGCAGCAAGATCCTGTCGTCATCGTCGGTTGCGCCCGTACCGCACTTGGAGCGTTTCAGGGAGATCTGAAGGATCTAGCAGCGCCTCAACTGGGATCTGCGGCGATCCGCGCGGCCATGCAGCGCAGTCAGCTTCCGCTGGAGGAAGTGCAAGAGGTTGTTTTCGGATGTGTACTCCCCGCAGGTCTGGGGCAGGCGCCGGCACGCCAGGCGGCGATCGGTGCCGGTATTCCAGTGACAGCCGGCGCCAGCACGGTCAACAAGATGTGCGGTTCGGGCATGAAAGCGGTGATGCTGGCCCATGACCTGATTGTTGCCGGAAGCGCCGACATCGTGGTCGCTGGTGGCATGGAAAGCATGAGCAATGCGCCCTATCTGCTCGATCGTGCTCGCGCGGGTTATCGGCTCGGACATGGCCGCGTGATCGACCATATGTTTCTCGACGGCCTTGAGGATGCCTATGACAAAGGCCGGCTTATGGGCACGTTTGCCGAAGATTGCGCGCAGGCCTATCAGTTTACCCGATCCGCGCAGGATGACTTTGCCATTGCCTCCCTGACGCGTGCACAAAAGGCGATTGAGACGGGAGCTTTCGCGGCCGAAGTCGTCCCGGTGCATACGAATGCCGCGAAGGTCGAAAGGATCGTTGATCGCGATGAGCAACCCGGTAAGGCAAGGCTTGAAAAGATCGCGGCCCTGAAGCCTGCCTTCCGCGACAATGGCACGGTCACGGCCGCCAATTCCAGCTCGATTTCCGATGGTGCGGCGGCTTTGGTGCTGATGCGTCGTCAGGAGGCGGAGCGTCGTGGTCTGACGCCGCTCGCCACGATCGTCGGTCATTCGACCCATGCACAGGCACCGAACCTGTTCGCAACAGCGCCGATCGGTGCACTTGGAAAGCTGTGTGAACGGACCGGTTGGCAGTTGAAGGATGTCGACCTGTTCGAGATCAACGAGGCCTTTGCCGTCGTGACAATGGCGACAATGGTCGATCTGGATCTGCCGCATGACAAGGTGAACGTCCATGGCGGCGCCTGCGCGCTCGGTCATCCGATCGGCGCCTCCGGTGCGCGCATCATCGTCACGCTTCTGGCAGCACTTCAGCGCTATGACCTGAAGCGCGGCATGGCCACGTTGTGTATCGGCGGCGGCGAGGCGACGGCGATCGCGATTGAGCGGATTTGAATTTTCTGGGGGAGGAGATCGGTGCATGATCCTGTCTGAACAACAAAGCCAGATCCGCGATATGGCACGAGACTTCGCGCAAGAGTGTCTTTTTCCGGGTGCCGGCGCGCGTGACGTTTCGCACGACTTTCCCAAGGATGAATTGCGGCAGATGGGCGAGCTTGGTTTTCTCGGCATGCTGGTCCCGGAGGACTATGGCGGATCGGATACCGGCACTGTGGCCTATGCGGTTGCCCTGGAAGAAATTGCCGCTGGTGATGGATCCTGTTCAACCATCATGAGCGTGCACAATTCGGTTGGCTGTGGGCCGATCCTGAAGTTCGGCACCGAGGCGCAGAAGCAGTATTTTCTGCCGAATCTTGCCTCCGGAGCGTGGATTGGCGGCTTCGCGCTGACGGAACCGCAGGCGGGTTCAGATGCATCCAACCTTCGGACCCGCGCTGTTCTGGATGGCAACCATTACATCATCGACGGCTCCAAGCAGTTCATCACATCGGGCCGCAACGGCCAGGTGATCATCGTCTTTGCCGTGACCGACCCTGCAGCGGGAAAGAAAGGCATCTCGGCCTTTGTCGTGCCGACCGATACCCCAGGCTACGAAGTCATCCGCGTTGAACAGAAGCTCGGACTGCATGCATCCGATACCTGTCAGATCGTGTTCAACAGCATGAGGATCCCGGTTGAATGGCGTCTTGGCAGTGAGGGCCAAGGGTATGCGATCGCGCTTGCCAACCTGGAAGGTGGTCGCATCGGCATCGCGGCGCAATCGGTCGGCATGGCGCGGGCGGCATTTGAGGCGGCGCGCGATTATGCGCGCGAGCGCACGGCATTTGGCCAAGCAATCATCGGCCATCAGGCGATCGCTTTTCGCCTTGCCGACATGGCAACCAGCATCGAGGTGGCGCGGCAGATGGTTCTGCATGCAGCGGCCCTGAAGGAAAGCGGTGCGCCCTGCCTGACCGAAGCCTCGATGGCCAAGCTGTTTGCCTCCGAAATGGCCGAGAAGGTCTGCTCGGATGCGATCCAGATCCATGGAGGTTATGGCTACATGTCCGACTATCCGGTCGAACGGATCTACCGTGATGTTCGCATCTGCCAGATCTATGAAGGAACAAGTGACGTGCAGCGCATCGTCATTGCGCGTAATCTGTAGGAACCAGGCGAAAAGCCTTCCGGGAGGAGACGGGAGGGTTTGGGTCTGAAAATGGGAGGAAGAACACGGCATGACCGAGTTCCAGCGATTGAGTCTGCATGTTCCGGAGCCGGCGGTGCGGCCGGGTGGTGCGCCGGATTTTTCCAATGTCACGATTGCAAAGGCTGGTGCCGTTGCGCGTCCCGAAGTCGACGCAGCGCCCGAAGATATTCGCGATCTTGCCTATTCGATCATTCGCGTTCTCAACCGTGAGGGCGAGGCGGTCGGTCCCTGGGCGGGCACGCTCTCAGACGACGAACTTTTGTCTGGCCTTCGCCACATGATGAAGCTGCGCGCTTTTGATGCGCGCATGCTGATGGCGCAGCGTCAGGGTAAGACCTCGTTCTACATGCAGCATCTGGGCGAGGAAGCCGTCAGCTGTGCCTTTCGCAAGGCGCTGAGGAAAGGCGACATGAACTTTCCGACCTACCGTCAGGCCGGTCTGCTGATCGCCGATGATTACCCGATGGAAGAGATGATGAACCAGATCTTCTCCAATGAAAATGACCCGCTGCGTGGTCGACAACTTCCGGTCATGTATTCGTCGAGGGAGCACGACTTCTTCACCATTTCTGGCAATCTCTCCACCCAATATGTTCAGGCCGTTGGCTGGGCGATGGCATCGGCCATCAAGAATGACACGAAGATCGCGGCCGCCTGGATTGGCGACGGGTCGACGGCCGAATCCGACTTTCATTCTGCGCTGGTCTTTGCCTCGACCTATAAGGCGCCGGTCATTCTCAATATCGTCAACAATCAATGGGCGATCTCGACATTCCAGGGCATTGCCAGGGGCGGTTCGGGGACCTTTGCGGCCCGCGGCCTCGGCTTCGGTATTCCGGCGCTCAGGGTCGACGGCAATGACTATCTGGCCGTGCATGCCGTTTCGCTTTGGGCGGCAGAGCGCGCCCGGCGCAATCTCGGGCCGACATTGATCGAATATGTGACCTACCGGGTCGGTGCCCATTCGACCTCGGATGATCCGAGTGCCTACCGACCGAAGACGGAATCCGAAGCCTGGCCTTTGGGAGATCCGGTGCTGCGCCTGAAGAAACACCTGATTGTCAAAGGTGCATGGTCGGAAAGCCGGCATGTGCAGGCGGAAGCGGAAATCCTCGACGAAGTGATCGATGCGCAGAAGCGCGCCGAGGCACATGGCACGTTGCATGCCGGGGGGAAACCATCGGTGCGCGATATCTTTGACGGGGTCTATGCCGATATGCCGGCTCATATTCGACGCCAAAGGCAGGAGGCAGGTTACTAAAATGGCCAGAATGACGATGATCGAGGCTGTGCGCAGCGCCATGGATGTCTCGATGGAACGCGATGACGATGTCGTGGTGTTTGGCGAGGATGTCGGCTATTTCGGTGGTGTCTTTCGCTGCACGCAAGGCCTGCAGGCAAAATACGGCAAGACGCGCTGCTTCGATGCTCCGATCAGTGAAAGCGGCATCGTCGGCACCGCGATCGGCATGGCGGCTTACGGGCTGAAGCCCTGCGTCGAGATCCAGTTCGCCGATTACATGTATCCGGCCTATGACCAGATCACCCAGGAAGCCGCCCGCATCCGCTACCGTTCGAATGGCGATTTTACCTGCCCGATCGTGCTGCGCATGCCCACAGGCGGGGGTATCTTTGGCGGACAGACACACAGTCAGAGCCCGGAAGCGCTGTTTACCCATGTCTGCGGCCTCAAGGTTGTCGTTCCCTCCAACCCCTATGATGCCAAGGGCCTGTTGATCGCCGCGATCGAGGATCCCGATCCGGTCATCTTTCTGGAGCCGAAGCGGCTGTACAATGGCCCTTTCGATGGTCATCATGAAAAGCCGGTGACAGCCTGGTCGAAACACGCGCTCGGCGAGGTGCCCGAGGGTCATTACAGCATTCCGATCGGCAAGGCGGAAATTCGCAAGCCGGGCAGCGCTGTAACAGTCATCGCCTATGGCACCATGGTTCATGTCGCTTTGGCGGCGGCAGAAGAAACCGGTGTCGATGCAGAGGTGATCGACCTGCGCAGCCTTTTGCCGCTTGATCTGGACACCATTGTTCAATCGGTAAACAAGACCGGCCGCTGCGTTGTCGTGCACGAGGCAACCTTGACATCGGGCTTCGGCGCCGAGGTGGCGGCTCTGGTCCAGCAGCACTGCTTCTATCACCTGGAAGCGCCGATCGTTCGGGTGACCGGCTGGGATACCCCTTATCCGCATGCCCAGGAATGGGATTATTTTCCGGGTCCCGCCCGGGTCGGGCGCGCGCTTGTTGACGTGATGGAGGCGTGAGCATGGCAGAATTCATCATCAAGATGCCGGATGTGGGCGAGGGCGTCGCCGAGGCGGAACTTGTCGAATGGCATGTCAAACCCGGCGATCCCGTCCGTGAGGACATGGTGCTTGCGGCCGTCATGACGGACAAGGCAACGGTCGAAATCCCCTCTCCGGTGAATGGTATCGTACGTTGGCTCGGCGCCGAGGTCGGCGACACGGTTGCCGTCAAGGCGCCGTTGCTGCGCATTGAGGTCGCAGGTGATGGCAATGGTGATGGAGACGCGGCGGACGGCGGAACCGATGCATCCCCGCTGGCAGGCGTTGAGGCGTCGGCGATTGGTACGGTCGAAAATCAGCCCGATGCTGTGGTGAAGGCCCCCCTGGTCCCGTCGGCTGCGAAAAATCAGCGACGGACAGTGCCGGATGAAACTCATCCTGCACCTGCGAAACCGGTCGCGTCGCCCGCTGTCCGCCTGAGGGCACAGGAAGGCGGCATTGATTTGCGCCAGGTTTCAGGCACAGGGCCTGCCGGCCGCATCACCCATGACGATCTCGACCGGTTTGTCGCGCGTGGTGCTGATTTGCCTGTGTCGGCGAAGGCCTTGGCCAGGAATACGACATTCGAGGAGATCAA
>ERZ1034401.92-NODE-92-length-27735-cov-3.663909_pt1 | contig 27735 bp, 28 predicted proteins | sample MGYA00520601_ERZ1034401 | MGnify/ENA primary metagenome ERZ1034401 (study PRJEB33736, sample SAMEA104288476) | Azolla filiculoides | biome: Urban; feature: water surface; material: ditch water | place: Netherlands | collected 2014 ... | reverse complement strand
CAGCGCGGCCAACTGGCTGTCGAGCAATGAAAGCGGCATATAATGGTCGGTGCGCTCCGCCATGCGTGCGGTCAGCAGGGCCCTTTCTCCGCGCAGGAAGACAAAGGTCACCGGTCGGCCGGCAAGCCGCCGCAACCGATCCCGATAGGCCCGCTTCAAGGCCGAGCAGGAGATGACGATATCGCCGGCTGCGCCCAGCTCCTGTCCAAGTGCATCCAGCCACGGCCAGCGATCATCGTCGTCAAGCGCCAGACCGATGCGCATCTTGCCGACATTGGCGGGCGGATGAAGGCTATCGCCCTCCAGGAACCGACAGTTCAAGAGATGCGACAGCCGCGCAGCGACCGAACTCTTGCCGCAACCGCAGACGCCCATCACGACGATCGGATCAAACGGATCCTTCCCGTCAGAGGCTGGTGGTGATGCCGCCATCAACATAGAGCGTGTGTCCGTTGACAAAAGAGGAAGCCCGGCTCGACAGGAAGACCGCAGCCCCGACCAGTTCGTCGACATTGCCCCAACGGGCAGCGGGCGTGCGCTTCTCGAGCCATGAGGAGAACTCCGCACTCTCGACCAGTGCCTGGTTGAGCGGCGTCTTGAAATAGCCGGGCGCCAGCGCGTTGATCTGCAGGCCGTACTTGGCCCAGTCGGCGCACATGCCACGGGTGAGGTTCTTCACGGCACCCTTGCTCGCCGTGTAGGGTGCGATGCCGGGACGCGCAAGTTCGCTCTGCACCGAGGCAATATTGACGATTTTGCCCCGCCCGCGGTCGATCATGTGCCGTGCTACCGCCTGCCCGACGTAAAACACGCTGGAGACATTGGTCTTCAGCAGCTGTTCCCAGCGATCGACGGGAAACGCCTCCAGCGGCGTGCGGAACTGCATGCCGGCATTGTTGATCAGGATGTCGATTGGCCCGACAGTCTGCTCGATCGTGTCGACGCCGCGCTTCACCGCATCGGCATCGGTCACGTCGAAATCGCTGACCGCGACCGCATGGCCCGCCTGCCGCAAACTGTTAGCCGCAGCCGCAAGCTTGCTGCCGTCGCGGCCATTCAGAACGACGGATGCTCCGTGTTCGGCAAGCCCCTGTGCAAGAGCAAACCCGATCCCCTGCGACGAACCCGTCACCAAGGCACGATGACCGGAAAGATCAAAAAGTGGGAAGGTCATGAAAACCTCCTTGCGATATGAGAAAACCCTGACTCAATTCGGAAGCGGCGGACCGCATTCAGATATCGACGACCAGGCCCTTGGCTTTTAGAACCGCTTCGAGATTGCTGACCTCGATCACCGATTTGCCCTGCTTGTAGGCTTCGATAAAGCCGGCCTCGGCATCTTCCCTGGCCTGCGAAAGCTTGGCCGCATCCTGGGCGTCTTCGCGACGCACGACCACCAGTCCGTCGGCATCGCCGACGATGATGTCACCGGGATGGATGGTTTCTCCGCCGACGATGATGGAATCGTTCACCGCAGCGATGGTTTCCTTTACGGTCCCCTTGATGCAGACGCTGAGCGAAAAGACCGGGAAGCCGAGGTCACGTAGTTGCAGCGTATCGCGCACGCCGGTATCGGTCACCAAACCACCGATGCCTTTGGCAAGGCAGGCATTGGCGAGCACATCGCCGAAGGATCCGGCTTCTTCGTATTCGCCAGCCGACACGACGATGATATCGCCGGGCTTGGCATAGTTGATGGCAAGCTGAAGCATGATATTGTCGCGCGGGGCGCATTTGACCGTGAAGGCCGGGCCACACAGCTTCATGCGGTAGTCCACGGGCTTCAGGCGCGAGGATAGCGCGCCGAGACGCCCCTGGGCTTCATGGATCGTTGCCGGCGAGAATTTGGCAAGGGCGTCGATATCGGCCTGGGCTGGCCGTTCGGCGATGTCTTTAATGTGGATCACTGGATTCCTCCCACGGTTGGACCGGCGGCGGGCACGCCCCGCCGCCTTCTGTCACCATTGTTTTTCAGTTGAGCTGCCGGCGGGGCTGAAGCCCTGCGGTCTTAGGGGATCGGGTCGAACTTCAGTTCGGAGAGCGGCACGACCTTGTCGGTGCGTGTCATCTTGTATTCGGTGTCCGGGCCAAGCCACTTGTCCCAGATCTTGTTGATTTCGCCTGACGTGTCCAGCTTACGCAGTACTTCGTTGATCTTCGCAGTCAGGGCCGGATTGTCCTTGGCCATGCCGATGCCGATCGGCTGGAACAGCATCGGATCCTGGATCATCCGCATTTCCTTGCCCTTGGTCTTGGATTCGTTGACGAACTTGGTCGTCGTCATGGTATTGGCCACCATTCCGCGCGCCTTGCCCTGCTGTACGGCGAGATAGGCAGACGCGGTATCCTGGAAGGTCAGGGGCTCGGACTTGTTGAGCTTGATCGACATTTCCGAGGTCGAACCCTTGGTCGAGGCGATGCGCTGGCCCTCGTAGTCGGACTTCTTCTGGCCGGCGTCGTCGGCTGGAACGATCAGCATTTCTTTCGCCAGATAATAGGGATCGCTGAACTGGATCTGCTCTGCGCGGTTCAGCGTGTAAGCGAGGTTCGCGACCGTGATATCAACACGACCGAGCTTGACCTCCGGCACACGGGCTTCGACCGAGACGGGCTTCACTTCAGCCTTGACGCCGAGTTCGGCGGCGATCGCATTGCACAGATCAACGTCGAAGCCAGCCATTTCGCGGGTTGTCGGATCGGGCGACGCGAAGGGAGGCACGTCGGCAAACGTGGCGCAACGCAACGTCTTGGACGACATGATCGTGTCGAGCTGATCCGCCTTGGCCGGTGAGATGGCCGATGCGCCGGCCAGCACTGCCGTAAGCGTGAGTGATTTCCAGTTCATTGCTGTTCTCCGTTATTTTGGTTTTGGTTTCGGTTTGAGGTTGCGGATGTCAGTGGCGCAGGTCGGCGAGGAACCGCTGTGCACGGGGGTGACGGGGCGCCTTGAAGAACTCTTCCGGCGGGGCCGTCTCGATAATTTCACCCGCATCGATGAACCAGATCCGGTCAGCAACGTCGCGGGCGAAGCCCATTTCGTGAGTGACGCACAGCATCGTCATGCCATCGGCTGCAAGGCTTTTCATGACCGCCAGGACCTCTCCGACCATCTCGGGGTCGAGCGCGCTAGTCGGTTCGTCGAACAGCATGACCGGCGGCTCCATGGCGAGCGCACGTGCGATCGCTACCCGCTGCTGCTGTCCACCGGAGAGTTGGGCTGGATAGGCATTCGCCTTGTCTGCAAGCCCTACTCGATCAAGCAGCTTCAACGCCTTGTCGTGGGCCTCCGCGGGAGCAACGCCTTTCACCCGGATGGGCGACATCGAAACATTCTCGACAACGGACAGATGCGGGAAAAGATTGAAGTTCTGGAACACAAAGCCAATGCGGCTGCGCAGAAGATTGAGTTCCTTGGTCCGCATCGGAGCGTGGATATTCTGGCCGTCGAAGCTGATCACGCCGCTGCTGATCTCTTCCAGGCGATTGATGGTTCGGATCAGCGTCGATTTTCCCGACCCCGACGGGCCGCAGATCACCACCACCTCGCCGCGGGCAACCTCGGCGTCGATATTCTTCAGAACAGGATGATCCCCGTAGCTCTTGTAGACATTTGCAATTCGAATAGCCTGGGGCTGTTGGGCTGATGTGTCTGACAGGGTCATGGCTGCTCCGATACGATTTTGGACATTGCCAGCGACACCGGCTTTGCGCGATCCGTCAAGCCGGCCCGCCGGCGTGTGATCCGGCGCTCGATGACGTTGGCGACATGCGTCAGGCTCCAGCAGATTGCGTAGTAGACGACGGCGAGGATGAGGAAGACCTGGAATGGTTGGGTCAGCAGCTGATTGTTGACCTGGCTTGCCGCAAACGTGAGATCCGGCACATTGATGACATAGCCGAGCGTCGTGTCCTTGATCGTCGAGACGAAGGTTGAGATGATGCTCGGGATCATGTTGTAGAGCGCCTGCGGCAGGATGACGAACCGCATGGCCCCGAGATAACTGTGGCCGAGTGCTTTGGCCGCCTCCATCTGGCCGTGACCCAGCGCCACGATACCGCCGCGAACCACCTCGCTGAGGAAGGCGCCCTGATAGACCACAAGCGTCGTCAGCATCGTCACGAAGCTCGGAACGTCTGCCCCAGTCCAAAGCGGCACGAGGAAATAGCTCCAGAGGATGAGCATCAGCAAAGGTACACCGCGTGTGACATAAACCAATGCTGTGACCGGCCAGCGCAACAGCCGCCATTTCGATAGGCGCGCCAGGGCAAACAGGATGCTGACCGGAAAGGCCAGCGCGATGCTGAACGCAGACAGGATGAGCGTGTTGGCCAGGCCGCCGAGCGGGCCGTTGGGATACTGCCCGATCAGAAGCAGAAGCCAGTAGTCGCTGATGATCGCCGTGATGTCGCTGATCATGCGCGTGCCCTCCAGGCGGGATCAGCGCGCAATGACATATAGGCGCCCGCACCCATGATGAGAAGGGAGATGAAGAGGTACAGAACCGTGCCGATGAGGTAGATTTCAAAGGTTCGAAAGCTAAGGTTTTCGATCTCTTTGACGGCATGCGTCAGTTCAGGCGCGCCAATGACGATTGCGAGACTGCTGTTCTTGAACAGGGAGACGCTATGATTGATGAGCGGCGGCAAGGCATTGCGTACCCCCTGCGGCATGATTACGAAACGCATTGCCGAGAGATAGCCGTGTCCGAGCGCCTTGGCCGCCTCCATCTGTCCGGGGCTCACCGAGCGCAGCCCAGACCGCAGGTCCTCGCTGAAATATGCCGCCTGGCACAAGCCGAGGCCGACGACGGCAAAGATCGTTTCGGCATTATGCTCCACCAGCCAGGACGTCAACCAATCGGGCAGGAGTGTAAATATGCCGAAATACCACAGCATCAGTTGCACGAGTGTCGGGACGTTGCGGTGATAGGAGACATAGGCGGCAACAAATCTGTCGCCAAAACGGAACGGCGAGAAACGTATGCCGAGCAGGGTAAAAGCCAGCGTCATCGCCAGCATCCATGAGCCGAAAAAGATCACGAACGTCATTTCGATGCCATGCAGCAGCATCTGGACATAGTCCGGGTCAGACAGGATGGCTGACAGATCAAATCCGGTCACGGCCGCTGCTCCTCGCCATTCACACCGCCCGCCGGAGCCGGCTGCGGCCGGGCCGTCTGCAGGCCGCCCATGACCTGCAGCGTCGGCGTGATCTCCATGTGCCCGATATTCATCGACACCGGTGCAGCGATAGCAAAGGCGATCGCTTCGGCAATGTCGGCAGCCTGTGGAAGTTCGAAACCGTCGATGAAGCGCTCGCGAATGCTGGGATCGTTGCCGTGAACATGATTGAAGATATCGGTCGCCACGCGCCCGGGGCAGATTTCCGTGACGCGCACACGTTTGCCAAAGGCGTCGAGACGCAGCTGGTTTGACAACATGGCGACGCCGGCCTTGACGGCATGATAGGTCGAATTGCCGCCGAAATTATAGTTCCCAGCGATCGAGGAAATGTTGATGACGTGACCTCGATCCCGCGCCACCATGCCCGGCACGATCAGGCGGCAGATATGCAGCACGGCGCGCAAATTGACGTCCACGAGCAGGTCGATATCTCTTTCATCGGCTTCGAGGAATTTCTTTGGCCGATCGACGCCAGCATTGTTGACGAGAATGTCGAACTGAACGCGACCGGCGAGTTCGGCAATTGCTGCGCGATCCGTGACGTCGATCACGTGGGGAATGCAACCGGTATGCGCGGCGAGTTGCTGAAGGGCATCATCACTGCGCGCGATGGCGTGAACTTCGATATTCTCTCGACGAAACCGCTCCACGACGGCAGCGCCAATACCGGAGGATGCGCCGGTCACCAATGCGGTCTTGTAATCAGAGAAAGGCATTCTGATCCCCTTGTTGTTGCCTAAGACACTAGCGAAGCTTTAATTCCTTGCCTAAGACCGATTATCTCTGGAGCAATAAGCAACTTGTATGGAGGCGCAAAAACCCTGTCTTCCAAGACTTGGGTTACCCGACGGATCACGTTGCAAAAGGGTCTTGCGTCTGCAAACATGCGCCTGCGCAGATCAACCAACATATGGTCCCAATGGACATCAGACGTCTCAAATCATTCATCGTCATTGTCGACAGCGGCAGCATAACGCGGGCTGCCGATCTGCTGCATATCGCCCAGCCGGCGCTCAGCCAGCAACTGGCCGCGCTGGAAGAGCATTTCGGCCACAAGCTTCTGATCCGCAGCCAGCAAGGCGTCAGCATGACGGATGCAGGCCATTCGGTTTACCGCCATGCCCAGATCATCCTGCGCCAGATGGACCAGGCGCAAGCGGATGCCTCCGCTGCTGGAAACTCACTGGCCGGGCGCGTTTCTGTCGGGCTTGTGCCGTTCAGCAGTGCCGCAACCTTGTCCGTCGAGCTGCTGGCCGAAACACGCCGTCGTCATCCCGGCATCCTGCTGCATCTCACCGAAAGCGTCGGCCAGACCTATAGCCAGATGATCATGAACGGCCGGTTGGAAATGGCCCTTATCCATGGCAATGGACCGATCAAGGGTGTCCGGTTCGATCCGATCCTGAGCGAAGAATTCTATCTGGTTGCCCATCGCGACTTCGGGATCGAAGCAGACGGCAAGCCGGTACCCCTGGCGGCGCTGGACGGCATGCCACTTCTGCTGCCGCCGGCTTACAATTTCGTCCGTCGTGCAGTTGATACCGCTTTCACCCGGACGCGCAATAATATGAAGGTCGTGGCAGAGGTCGAGATCGTCCGGACGCTTGCCCGGGCGGTTGCCGCCGGTCTTGGCGCCACCATCATGCCGAAGGCTATTGCCGACCGTATTGTGACGGAAACCAGCGAGCCGCTGATTTGCCGGATCATCTCCCCGCGGATCGAGGAGACGCTATCGCTGTGCGTCTCCGATCAGAACCCGCTATCGGAACCGGCGCTTGCGGTCAGGGACATTCTTGTCGAGCTGACCGAAGGACTGAAAAACTAAGGGACGCCACTGTTGAAAGTTCAGTGCATGTCCTTGCAGAACTGGGCGATACGGGCGCAGCCCTCGTTCAACATCTCCATGCTGGTGGCATAGGAAATGCGGAAATAGGGGCTCATGCCATAGGCGGCACCCTGGACGGTGGCAACATGGTGCTCATCGACAAGCGCCATGACGAAATCCACATCGGTGTCGATCTTGCGCCCGCCCTTGCTGGTCTTGCCGATCAGGCCCGACATGTTGGGATAAAGGTAGAAGGCACCTTCCGGCTTGTGGCAGCGCAGGCCTTCCACTTGCGAAAGCTTTTCGATGACGAAATCGCGCCGCTCCCGGTAGATCGCCGCGCGCTCCTTGAGCAGGTCTTGCGGGCCGTCGAGCGCGGCGATGGCGGCAGCCTGGGTCAGCGTCGCCGTGCCGCCGCTGTTCTGGCCGTTAACGTTGCTGATGGCAGCCATCAGTTCCCTGGAGCCGCTGGCGCAGAAACCAAGCCGCCAACCGGTCATGGCATAGGCCTTGGAAACACCGTTCATGGTCAGCACGCGGTCGTAGAGCCGAGATTCGACCTCCGCAATCGTGCAGAACTCGAAATCATCATAGACCAGATGTTCGTAGATATCGTCCGTCAGGATCAGCACATGGGGATGGCGCAGCATCACTTCCGCAATCGCGGCCATTTCGGCGCGAGAACACGCGGCCCCCGTCGGATTGTTGGGGAAGTTCAGAAACAGCCATTTGGTCCGCGGCGTGATCGCGGCCTCCAGATCCTCAGGGCGCAACTTGAAGCCTGCCTGCTCGTAGCAAGGAACGGGCACCGGCACGCCGCCAGCGAATTTGACGATATCGGCATAGCTGACCCAGGATGGCGTGGGGATCACGACCTCGTCGCCGGGATTGCAGGTGGCGAGCATCGCATTGAAGATCACCTGCTTGCCGCCGCCCGATACGACGATCTGGCTGGCGTCATAGTCAAGGTTGTTGTCACGCTTGAACTTTCGGCTGATCGCCGCCTTGAGCGCCGCCGTGCCGTCCATCGGCGGATACTTGGTGTCGCCCTTCAGCGCCGCCGCATGAGCCGCCTCAATCGCATGGGCCGGCGTCGGAAAATCCGGCTCCCCGGAAGACAGGCTGACAACCTTGATCCCCTGGGCAGCCAGTTCCCTGGCGCGCTGGGTCATGGCCGCCGAAGCGGAGATGGAAACATTCTTTAGACGGTCGGCTGTGACGGACATCAGCGTGATCTTTCGATGGTAGATTGCAATGAGTTCGCCCAGAGGGCGACCGAGTTTGTTTCAGCGGGCGAGTTCGCTGGCCGGTGAGAGAGTAGCGCCAGCCGCTTCGATCTCGCTGCGAACGAGGCGCGCAAGCTCCAGCGCGCCGGGCGTGTCGCTGTGGACGAGAATGGAGCGCGCCGGCATGGCGATGACGCTTCCGTCGATCGCCTCGACGGCTCCGTCGACAAGGAAGCGGCGCACGCGCGTGCGCACCGAGGTTTCATCCTTGACCAGCGCGCCCGGCAAACCGCGGGCAACGAGCGTTCCGCTGGCATCATAGGCGCGGTCGGCGAGGAACAGCGCCAGCGTCTTTAGCCCTGCCCGTTTCGCTGCCTTTTCAATCCCGCTGCCCGCAGTGACGAAAACGACAAGCTTGGGATCGACGGCAGCGATGGCATCCATCATCAGGTCGGCAAGGGCGGGATCGCGGTTGACCATATTGCCCATGGCCGCATGGAAGCTGAAATGCCCCACTTCCACGCCCTCGCTCCGGGCAATCGCGATCAGGGCGCCAAGCTGGTAGAGCATCTGCTGGCGCAACTCATCCGGCTGGAACGGCATTTCGCGACGGCCGAAGCCCATGCGGTCCGGCAGGCCCGGATGCGCGCCGATACCGACGCCGTTCTCCTTCGCCAGTCGCACCATGCGCGCCATTGTATCGGGATCGCCGCCATGGAAGCCGCAAGCGATGTTGGCCGACGACACGATTTTCATCATCGCCTCGTCATCGCACAAACGGTAAGGACCAAATCCTTCGCCCATATCGGAATTCAGATCGATCTTCATCGCTTCCTCCTTGTGACCCGCCGCGACCCGCGCGCTAGGCCATCGCCTTCAATGCGCGTTTGACCATCTGGGATGTGGCCCTGACATCCTCGACATACTGGGCGACGGCCTGCTCCACTGCGCGTGCTTCTGCATGGGTTGAACGCACGAACCGGATACGGCTGCCGATCCGGGCTTGGCCAAGCCGCCACAGGTCGCATTCGATGACGCCGGCAATCTTCGGATAGCCGCCGGCCGTGTTGGCATCGCTCATCTGCACGATCGGTTCGCCACCGGGCGGAACCTGGATCACGCCCGGCACGACGCCGTGGGAGCGCATCTCGACGCTTTCCATCGGCATGATTGGGTCTCCCGACAGGCGGTAGCCGGTGCGGTCGCTACGCGACGAAATCCGCCAGGTCTGGCCCCAGAAAGCCATGCCGTCCTCGGCAAAAAGACCGTGTTCCCCAGCCGGCAAGGCGCGGATCAGCAAGGCACCATCGTCAGACTGCGGGACGAAATCCGCTAAAGCTGCGGTCGGTTCAACCGCCGCGAGACCCGAAGCCGGCACCGAAAGCATATCGGCGCCCTCCCCGATGGCGATGCGATCGCCCTTCTCCAGCGGCCGTCCGGCATGGCCGCCGAAGCCGCCACGCAGCGACGTGCTGCGCGAGCCCATGACCGACGGTACGTCCAAGCCGCCGGCGACGCAGACATAGGCACGCGCCAGTTTCCGCGGCTGCCGCAGTTCGAGAACCTGGCCGGCTTCGGCGCTATAGGCGCACCACGAAAGCAGTTCGACCCCATCCAGAAGAGGACTGCCATCCGTGCCGGAAACCGCGAATACGGTGCGCTGGTCGAAACGAAGGCGGATTGGAAAGGTCTGGATCTCCAGAACGGCCAGGCCCTCGTCATTGCCGACGAGACTGTTGCCGATCCGGACGGCCAGCGGGTCCATAGCGCCGCTGGAGGACACGCCGATATCGCGGTAGCCTGGGCGCCCGAGATCCTGCACAGTGTTGAAAGGACCGGTTTCGATGATCTCGATCATAGCTCGATCCTCTCCGGCACGAACCGCACCGAATCACCAGGCGCCATCATGGCCGGCGTCGGCGACAGCGGATCGAACATCTGCAACTCAGCGAAGCCGATAGAATTCCAGCCGTTTGGACCCGTCAGCATGGCGACGCCCGTCTGCATGCCGCCGATTGTCACGCAGCCCTTCGCCATCTTCAGTGATGGCACTGTCTTGCGCGGCATATAGAGCCGCGGATCGAGGCCATGCAAATAGCCGAAGCCCGGAGCGCTGCCGAGCGCAAAGACCCGGTAGGTCGCCTGGTGATGGATCCGCACCACCTCCCGGCCGGCGAGCCCCGAAAGGTCGCACAACGCCGCCAGATCCGTGGCGAACTCTCCGCCATAGTGGACGGGGATCTCAATGGTCTTACCGACGAGGTCGATACTCTGGGAAGAGTCCCATGCCGAAAGCAATCGACCAACAACCTCGTCCGGATCCTCCGGCATTTCCTTGAAGATGGCCAGCAGGTTGGTCATGCCCGGAATGATTTCGGCCAGATCCGCCCAGCCCTTCAGCGTCTGCGTCAAGGCCCAGATCCGGCGTTGCGCCGCCAGATCGAAGTCGCCCGGCGCCTCCAGCAGAAAGGATCTGGCACCGATCGACGAGATGCGGGCACGGCTCGTGCCAGCCGGAATGATCTCGTAGGGCAGATTATGTTTGTTCGGCGTGGCGGTCATTGTTGTGCCTCGATCTCGAACAAGGCGTCGCCAAAACCAACCAGCGCATCCGGCTGGGCGAGCCGTCTGGTCATAAGACCGGGTCGGCCGGCAGTCAGAGGGACTAGAACAGGGCCGATCCGAAGGAAGCCGAGCACCTCGGTGGCCGAGACCGGACGCGGTAGGTCTGCGACTATGTCCACCGAGCCGGGTCGCTGCAGACGGAAAATACCCGCCATCGGAGCCTTGATTGCAATGGTCGCAACGGACGTATCCACCGAAGTTCGTGTGCTTCCATCGGCGGAAACGACGATCCTGAGCTGTCCCGACGCGGCAGAGATTTCCACCCCATCGACACCGGCCGAGGTGAGCGCGTCGGTGAGAAAGGCGATGATCTCCGGATCGCTGAAATCAATCGTGCTCATGGTTTGCTCCGCTGCTTCAGCCATTGCTCCAGATAGTGGATGTCCGTCTCGCCGGTCGCAAAGGCGCTGTCCTCGAATAGGGCGCGCAGGAAGGGAATGTTTGTGGAAATGCCGTCGATGCGCGTATCGGCCAGCGCCTTGCGCATTTTCTCCATTGCCTGCGCCCGCGTCGGCGCATGGACGATCACCTTGGCGATCAGCGAGTCGTAGTAGGGCGACACCCTGTAACCCGCATGGATATGGGTATCGACGCGGATGCCTTCGCCTTGCGGCAGGCTAATGTCAGTGATCGTACCCACCGACGGCATGAAGCTCTCCGGATCCTCGGCATTGATGCGGCATTCAAAGGAGTGGCCTGCGCATTGCACATCCGCCTGGGTCATGATGAGAGAAATGCCCTGCGCCGCCTTGATCTGTTCCTGGACGATATCCAATCCGCTCGTCAATTCAGTGACCGGATGCTCGACCTGCAGCCGTGTGTTCATCTCGATGAAATAGAAGGCATCGTCCTCGTAGAGAAATTCGAAGGTCCCGACACCGCGATAGCCAATCTGCTGGCAGGCTTTTACGCAGGCGGCGCCCACTGGGCCGATTATCTCCGGCGCAATGCCGGGAGCCGGCGCTTCTTCGACGACCTTCTGATGACGCCGCTGCATAGAGCAGTCGCGATGGCCTAACCAAACCGCATTTCCGTGGCTGTCGCACAGAACCTGGATTTCGATATGGCGTGGATGCTGGAGGAATTTCTCCATGTAAAGAGCTGGCGAGCCAAATGCTTGCCGCGCTTCTTCTCGCGTCAGCGCAACGGCATCCTGCAGCAGTCCGGCCTCCGGCACGACGCGCATGCCGCGCCCACCGCCACCGCCGGAGGCCTTGATGATAACCGGATAGCCGATTTCAAGCGCGATCTGCTCAACCTTTGAAGGATCGTCGGGAAGCGCTGTGTCGGGACCGGGAACGCAAGGCACGCCGGCCTCGATCATCGCCTTCTTCGCCGAAATCTTGTCGCCCATCGTTGCCATCGATTTGGAATCAGGACCGATGAAAACGAGCCCCGCCTCTTCGACCGCTTGGGCAAATGCTGCATTCTCCGACAGGAAGCCATATCCCGGATGGATAGCCTCCGCCCCGGTGAGGCGGGCGGCCAGGAGAATTGCATCCTTGTTCAGGTAGCTCTTTGCCGCGCTGGAAGGACCGATGCAAAGAAAGCTATCGGCGGTTTTGCCATAGGGTGCCTCACGATCCGCCTCGGAGCACACGGCCACCGTTTTGAGACCAAGATCGCGGCACGCGCGCTGGATACGCTCGGCGATTTCGCCTCTGTTGGCGATCAGGACCTTATCGAACAGCATGCAGGATGCCGAGCTTGCAGCGAGCGGCGACGACATCACACGATCTCCGCCAGCACGTCGCCGGTCTCCACCTCGCCGCCGTCGATCTCGCTGATGCGGGCAATGCGTCCAGCGCGCGGCGCAGCGATCGTGTTGAACACCTTCATGGCTTCGATGACGAACAGCGTTTGGCCTTCGACCACCGCATCACCCAGCCTGACGAACGGCGCCTGCTCGGGCGCCGGCGAACGGTGTAGTATGCCAAAGACGGGGGCCTTAACTAGAAAAGAGCCAGCCTGCATGGCGATCTCAGCGTCGCCTGCTCCCGGGGCATGCGAGTTCCCAGAACCCGAAGCCGGCTCCGAACCGGGCTTGTCGGTCCGGAAAATTCGAACGGTCACGTCCTTTTCGGTCACCGCCAACTCGGTAACATTCGATCGTCCGACAAAATCGATCAAAGTTTTGATTTTCGACAAGTCCATAAGTGTGCCCGGTATTTCGGAATGACTGCACCGGCCGCGGACCACCGGGGACGGTTTCAATTGCCTTCTTCCGTAACACGAGCATACTCCTGATGGGGTCAGACGAACTTTTGATGGACTGGCTTTATCTGTGCTTCAACGCCCGAAAAATGCGGCGAACACCGACAAAAAAACTCTGGCCAGTTGCAGATCGCTAATTTTTTGAGGACCATCGGCTCCTCCTAGAGCCCTGCCGACTTTTCAAGCTCGTCTTTGGGGTAAGCGGTGGAGCCGATTGATGGCATGGCACCTGCGGCGTTGCCGCTATCTTCGAACCGTGTCTTGACCTTTGGTTTGTTCACGGCCTCCGTCGTGGTCACTCGTAGCTTTTCCCGGTTTTCGTCAGAAGGGCCCGCCGCTGCTGAGGGCCGGGTCCAGGATCTGGCCGAGAAGCATCGAACCCATCTAAACAACTGTTGGCACCGTGGTTTGGGCGATGCCACAAAACGAGCCATGTGTGTCTGGGGCTATCTGGCGGTCGACGCGGTCGCCACCAGCGTTTGAACACTTTAATGACGATCATGCTTCCGTCGCTCCACGGGCGAGGCAGTCAGCTATCGATCGGCTCATGGGCTGAACCGTCAGCAATCAGCATGGCAGTGTCTAGAATTCGCGGCACACGCGATACTGATCTTTCAGGAACTGCCGGCGAATAGCCCGTAGTGGCGGATGCCGTGGAAGCCTCGTGGCAGGACATGGTGCAGTAAGCCGCCGGAGTCTTCCTGGATACGCTGGTGAAGCGGTGTGGTCGGGGCATCCTGTGGAAAACTAGCCCTTGAACGGTTCCTCTCGTTGAAGAGACATCATGGCCTGGCCTGGCCTGGCCACGCCAATGGCCGGCCTGGAAGCTTGGACAGTCACATCAACCTCACCGCGAGTGCGCTCTCGCAAAGCGGGTTTGGGTATTGAAGCGGAAAACGGTGAATTTCCCCCCGGGGATCGGGGATTCGCTCGTCCGACAACGGGTAGAGTTCGGTCTTCTGGGCCATTAACAGGCTAATGGCCCGCCAAAAGGCGGGACCGCAGACCTCCAATTTCGACCGGGGGCGCCTTGGCTAAAGCTCTCACCCCAGAATGACACGCCTTCCGGTCCGAACGCTCTCAAGGGCTGCATCTGCCAGTTCGAGAGCGAGGAGACCATCTTCGCCACTGGGCGAGATCTGAGCACCGCTTTCAATTGCTGCAATGAAGCCAGCGATCTCATTGGCATAGGCTTCGGTGTATCTGGTCATGAAGAAGTCGTGGAGCGGCGGGCGAGTGTAGCCCTCGGCGGTAGCGACCTCGATTGAGATCGGGCGCTGGTTTTCCGCAGAGGCCGAGCCTTTCGAGCCATGCACTTCTATGCGCTGGTCATAGCCGTAGGTGGCGCGACGGGAATTGGAGATTACCGCCTGGCGACCCGCTGCCGTTTCGAGGATGACGGTCACGCTGTCAAAGTCGCCGGCGGCCCCGATCTCTGGATCAACAAGGACAGCGGCGTGGGCGGAAACGGACGAGATCGCCTCGCCGTCGAGCAAGAACCGAGCCATGTCGAAATCGTGGATCGTCATGTCGCGGAAGATCCCGCCGGAGCGGGCAATGTAATCCAGCGGCGGCGGTCCCGGATCGCGCGAGGTGATGGTGATCATCTCAACTTTGCCGATACGGCCGTCATCGATCGCCTGCTTGACTGCCATAAAATGCGGATCAAAGCGGCGGTTGAAGCCGACCATCAGCTTGGCGCCCGTCTGCTTGACGACCTCGATGCAGGACCTGACACGCGCCACATCCAGGTCAACGGGCTTTTCGCAGAAGATCGCCTTTCCTGCCCGGGCGAAGCGTTCGATCAGGTCGGCATGGGTATCCGTCGGCGTGCAGATGATCACAGCGTGGATATCGTGTGCAGCTTCGATCTCGTCGATCGTGCGAACCTCGGCGCCGTATTGGGCAGCGATCGACTGGGCTGCTGCCGGAGAAGCATCGGCCACGGCGGAGAGCCGCGCATCGGGGTTGTTGCTCACAGCCTTGGCGTGGACGCGGCCGATCCGGCCCGCGCCGAGTAGGGCGAAATTCACTGTCATCGTCTTATCTCCTATCGGCTCGGTCAGCCGTTGATCATGGTTGTGAAGCGGGCAAGCTGGTCGGCTGGCAGACCGACATTGTGTCGGTCTGCGGGATAGGCGCCGCTTTCGACGTCCTGGCGGAATTCGCGGAAGGCGGCGATCCGCTCTTGCTGAAGGCGGTCATACTCGGCCGCAAAGTTGCGGTAGGTCTTGGCGTGGCGGGGAACGTGGCCACGGGTCTGACCGAGCACGTCGTCAGCAAAGAGGTATTGCGCGTCACAGCCGGCGCCTGCGCCCATGGAAATCATGAAGAGGGAGGTCTTCGCACTGATGAGCGCGGCGACCTCAGCCGGGACAACTTCGATCTCTGCGGCGAAAGCACCAGCCTCTTCCAGCGCTTGCACCGCCATCCAGATGGACAGGGCGCTGTCGGCCGTCTTGCCGACGGCCTTGAAGCCGCCGGTCCAGGTTGCCTTGGAGGGGATGAGGCCGACATGGCTGCAGACCGGGATCCCCTCGTCGCGCAGCCTGCGGATAATGCCGAGACTTGCAGCGCAATAGACGGCGTCGCCACCTGCCCGCATCGCCTGGAAGGCGGCCCGGAGATAGTCTTCCGCGGTGACGAAGTCACCATATTCCAGGCCCGGGACGGCAAACACGGTGGGGGCCGCTTCGCGGAAGGCGGGACCCAGCAAGGCCGGGGGGACGGAGACCATTTCGATGCCGGCTTTCTCGGCGGCTTCTGCCTCCTCGAGTGTGACGACACGCAGCATGCTCAGTTGCCGCTTGCCCTTGAGCGCCAGGATATCGGCGACGGTGGGACGGTTGGATTTCATCGGATCTTCCTCTGGCGCCTGGCGCCTACAAAAGAGATTTCAGTTTGACGGAGGGGTCGGCAAGCGCTGCGGGATCCGGATGTGCCCGCCTTGAAATCAGCATTTCCGCAAGGCGAATGTCGCGTGCGACTGCGCCGCCTGGGCCAAGGCCGCTCGCCGCCACGAGGCGTCCGTCAGCATCGAGATGGAAGAGGATCTCGGCCTCGGCCGAGACCGAGCGCGAGACCGTCGAGGTCGCGCCGTCCGACAGTCCGGCCACCTGCAGCGTCAGGTCGTATTGATCCGACCAGAACCAGGGAACAGCGTCGAAGGCTTCCGCATTGCCCATCATGTTGGCGGCCGCGACATTGCCCTGTTCCTGGGCGTTGCGCCAGGATTCGAGCCTGACACGGCGGCCTCCATAGGCTGCGACCGGATAGGAACAGCAGTCGCCCGCAGCGAAGATGTCAGGATCGCTCGTCCGGAGATGGTCATCGACTGCTATGCCGTTTTCGAGAACGAGCCCCGCCTCTGCCGCAAGCGCCGTGTTGGGCTCGGCGCCGATACCGACCACGAGCGCATCCGCGTCCATCCGGCGGCCGTCGGCGAGTGCTATGCTCACAGACGCCTTGTCTTCAGCAATTGCCTGAATGCCCACACCACAGATGATGTTGACACCTTCGTAGTGATGACGCGTCTGTAGCGCGAGCGCCAATGGCTCGGGCACACCGCGCATCAGGACACGCCGCTGGACCTCGATCAGCGTCACCATGGCCCCGAGTGCGCGCCCCATGGCTGCAAGCTCCAGGCCGATGAAGCCGCCGCCGAGAATGGCGAGGTGCTGGCCGTCTCGCATGACCTGGCGGATGGCTGCCGCCTGCTCGACGGTTCTCAGAACATGGACGCGCTTCCCATACTCCAATCCGGGTAGCCGACGCGGCGAGGCGCCTGTTGCCAGAAGCAGTCGCGTGTAGGTAAGCGGATCTCCTTCGCAGAGTGCAAGCGTGTGGCCTGCCGTATCCATGGCCGTGACCTTGCGCCCCCGAAACAGGGTGATGCCGGCCTCTGCAAATCGGGCCTCGGCAACAATCGGCCGTACGCTTTCGGCCTCTGCACCCGTCTTCGACAAGGGTGGTCGCTCATAGGGCAGATGGGTCTCGTCCCCAATCAAGGTGACGGTTCCCTGATATCCCTGCTCGCGCAGAGCAAAGGCAGCGCGCACGCCCGCCTCGCCCGCCCCGACGATCACCATGCCGGAAGAGCCCATCTCAGCCGACCTGAATGAAGACGCGGCCGCCTTCGACCTTGACCTGATAGGTCTTCAGGTTGACGCAGACAGGAGCCCCCTTGGCCTCGCCGGTCTTGTAGTTGAAGCGACCGTTGTGTTTCGGACATTCGATGATGTCGTCCATGACAAGACCGTCTGCCAGATGCACGTTTTCATGGGTGCAGTGGCCAGCCGTCGCATGGTAACTATCCTCCGGGCTTCGATAGATGGCGAAGCTCTTGCCGTCGTGATCGAAGCGGATGACATCCTCTTCGTCGATCTCATGCCTGTCGCAGACGTCGATCCAGGTGCTCATCGGGTTCTCCTCCCCAAATTCTTGGTTGTCTCGGCAACCGGCGTTACTCCGCCGCCGGTGCCATGGCCTCGTGATGGAAGTCCTCGCGGTAAGGCTTGGCCGTCACTGGCAGTTCGCGCTTCAGGAAATAGTCCTCGTTACGGAGCTGGCGCAGGAAGGCCGGGATCATCTCGCGGTAGCCGTCGAGGATCGACGGGTTTGGTGCAGGAAGATCGTCCTTGATCATCGCGTGCAGTTTCGGCAGGGCATGATAGGGCACCATCGGGAACATGTGGTGCTCGACATGATAGTTCATGTTCCAGTAGATGAACCGGCTAATCGGGTTCATGTAGACAGTGCGGCTGTTCAGCCGATGGTCGATGACGTTGTCGGCCAATCCGCCATGCTGCAGAAGCCCGGTCATGACATGATGCCAGGCACCATAGAGGCGCGGCAGGCCGACCAGCATCAGCGGTAGGATTGAACCCAGGTAGACCGCGAGCGCCACCGTCGCCACGTAAATCGCAAGCCAGATGCGGGCTGCAAAGATGGCCTTGGGCTGCTCGGTCTCCGGCACGAAAGTCTTCTCTTCGGCGTTGATGATGCCGAAGGCATTGCGCACCATGTCGACCATCGCATGCCAGGCGTCCAGCAGGCCAAAGAAGTTGAGAACCAGGCGCACAAGATCCGGCGGGCGCATGACGGCGATTTCCGGATCACGACCGACAATGACCGTATCTGTGTGATGGCGCGTGTGGCTCCAGCGCCAGGTAACCGGGTTGCGCATGATCATGAAGCAGGCGACCTGATACACCACCGTGTTCATCCACATGGTCTTGAACGCCGTACCATGGCTGCATTCATGCCAACGGCTATCGGACGCGGACCCGTAGAGAACACCGTAGGCAAGGAAAAAGGGGATCGCCCAGAGGCCGCCCCAAAAATAGATGCCAAAGCCTGCGAACACGATCATGGCGCCCAGCCAGATCGCTGTATCGCGAATGGCCGGTCCGTCTTCGCGTTTCATCAGCTCCTTCATCTGCTTGCGCGGAACATCCGTGTGATACCACTCGGCTGCCGAAAGGCCGTTGGCCACGGCTGCCTGAGCGTCGCGTCCCAGCAGACTGTAATCTCTCTTGCTCGCCACCCTCGCCACGATATCCTCCTGCCTGTCCGGCTTCGGCCGGACCAATTCGCTTGACGAATGCCAGAAGGAATATCGCGGATTTCATTCTGCTCAATAGGGCCTTGATATATTCTATCATTTCACATCATTATGATGTCTCAACATGATAGAATGCCATCACACAAGGAGGTCCTGTGGCGTCGCGCCCTACCATTACCGATCTTGCCAAGGCAGCCAATGTCAGCGTGGCGACTGTCGACCGAGTCCTCAATGGGCGCCACAAGGTTCGCGAGGACACGGCCAGGCGCGTTTATGATGCAGCGAATGAAATCGGCTTCCACGCGGTCGGCCTGCTTCGGCAGCGTGTGTTCGAGGGATTGCCTCAGTACAAGCTGGGCTTTGTCCTTCAGAAGCCGGATCATCATTTCTATCAGGCGTTCGCCCGTGAGATCGAAATTGCGGTCCAGAACCATCCTGGTATACGCGGAATCGCTCAGATCGACTTCTGCACCTTTCAGGCCCCCTCAGAACTGGCAGAGAAGCTTCGCGAAATCGGAGCGCGGAACCAGGCTGTCGCGATGACCGCCCCAGATTACCCTGCTCTGTCTGTGGCCGTCGAAGAAATGAAAGCCAAAGGCGTGCCCGTCTTTTCATTGCTCTCCGACTTTGCCTCCGGAATCCGTGAGGGCTATGTTGGCCTCAACAACCGCAAAGCCGGGCGAACCGCTGCGTGGACAATCGCCAAGACCGCAAAGAAACCGGGCAAGGTTGCTGTTTTTGTTGGCAGTCACCGCTTTCATGGACATGAACTGCGTGAAATTGGCTTTCGCTCCTATTTTCGGGAACACGCGCCGGATTTCGAGGTGCTAGACACGCTCGTGAACCTCGAAACGGTTCAGATTACCCATGAAGCGACGCTCGATCTTCTGCATCGGCACCCGGATCTTGTTGGTTTCTACGTGGCAGGGGGAGGGATGGAGGGTGCGATCTCCGCCATTAGAGAGGAAAAGCTCGGTGGAAGGCATACTGTTGTGGTCAATGAACTGACGCCCATTTCCCGGGCGGCGCTGGCCGATGAAATTGTTACCCTCGCGATTGCTACGCCTCTCGCCAATCTCTGCCGCGAACTCGTGCAGTTGATGATAGAAGCCGTGGATAGTGGCCCAGCCACTGCCCCGGGCCAGACGTTCCTGCCTTTGGAGCTCTATATTCCCGAAAACATCTGAAAAAGACAGAATTCCATCATATCATTTTGCAAATTCTATCATAAATGAAATGGATTTCCGTCATTTCCGCTTTGACGAACGTCATGAAACCTGATGATTTCGTTGTCAGCAAGTCCCGAGGAGGAACGAGGGGCCTGCCACACACTTCGGGAGATTTTCATGGCTGCGCCCACTTTCGCGCTCAACCACATGGTTGCGCCACAGATGCCGCTTGGCGCTTTTTTCAAGCTTGGCAAGACACTCGGCATCACACAATTCGAGATCCGCAACGATCTGTCGGACAACGCCATCCTTGACGGGACTACGCCGGGTCAAGTTCGCGAACTGGCGATTGCAGAAGGCGTCGAGATCATCTCCATCAACGCGCTTCAGCGTTTCAACGAATGGACGCCAGCTCGTGAGGAAGAAGCGCGAAGCCTTGCGACCTATGCCGCCGCATGCGGCGCAAGAGCCCTTGTGCTGGTTCCCGTGAACGACGGCTCCGGCAAGCTGGAAGGCGAGCGCCAGGGCAATCTTCGTGTTGCACTCAAGGGGCTGAAGCCGATTCTCGAACAGGCGGGCATCATCGGCCTCGTCGAGCCGTTGGGCTTCCAGATCTGTTCTTTGCGCTCCAAGAAGGAAGCCGTCGATGCCATCCAGGCGATCAACGGTGCGGACCGGTTCAAGCTGGTGCATGACACCTTCCATCATGTTCTCGCTGGCGAGCCAGATGTGTTTCCGGCGATGACCGGTCTCGTCCACATCTCTGGGGTGGACGACCAGGAAGTCAGCGTCGACGATATGCGCGATCCGCACCGGGTCATGGTGACGGGTGGCGATCGCCTCGCCAATGTGGCGCAAATTCGGGCCCTGCTCGCTCAAGGCTATGCGGGCCCCTTCTCTTTCGAGCCTTTCTCGCCCGCTGTTCACGCCACGGCCGATGTGGTCGGCCTCGTCCAAGGCAGCATGGATTTCGTTCGCGAGAAGCTCTGACCAGATCCCCGCACGTCCAGGAGGAGTTGGGCGTGCGGGCGAATTGCCTCCTGGGGAGGAGGCGTGCCGGCTTTCAGGGGTGTTGCCGGGCACCGCACAACATGTGGAGGATTACAATGAAGAAAATCGTGGCAGGAGCCCTTTTGGGCGTGCTGATGGCATCCAGCGCAATGGCAGGCAACATCGGTGTATCGATGGCGAACTCCGATACATTCCTGACGGTACTGCGCAAGGGCATCGAGAAGGCGGCCGGCGATGCCAGCCAGCCCGTTCAGATCGAAATTGCTGACGACGACGTGCAGAAGCAGCTTTCGCAGATCCAGAACTTCATCGCGTCGAAGGTCGATGCGATCATCGTCAACGCCGTCGATACGTCGGCAACCGCGCCGATGACCAAGCTTGCCATTGATGCCGGAATCCCGATCGTCTACGTGAACCGGCAGCCAGCAGACGTGGACGCGCTTGGTGCGAAGGGCGCATTCGTCGCTTCGGATGAGGTCGAGTCAGGCACTCTGCAGACTAAGGAAATCTGCCGCATCCTTGGCGGAAAAGGTGACATCCTCGTGATGGTCGGTGATCTCGCCAATCAGGCTGCCGTCCAGCGCACGAAGGACATCCACGATGTGATTGCGACGCCTGAATGCTCGGGCATGAAGATCCTCGACGAGCAGACGGCCGCCTGGGATCCGGTCAAGGCACAGGATCTGATGACCAACTGGATGGCGGCGGGCCACAAGCCGGCTGCCGTCATCGCCAACAATGATAACATGGCCATCGGCGCCATCAATGCCATGAAGTCGGCCGGTTGGGACATGAAGGATGTGGTCGTCGGCGGCATCGACGCGACGCAGGAAGCGCTTGCCTACATGAAGGCTGGCGACCTCGACGTCACCGTCTTCCAGGACGCCTTCGGCCAGGGTGCAGGTGCGGTCGACGCAGCGGTCAAGCTCGCAAAGGGCGAGAAAGTCGACGCCAAGGTCTGGATCCCGTTCCAGCTCGTCACGCCTGAAAACATGGATCAGTTCGTTACCAAGAACTGACGCTACGATAAACAGGCCTGCCGCCATATCGGCGGCGGGCCTGTCATTCGGGGAGGAGCCAACATGGCACGATCACAGGCAGTGAGCCCGCAGACCATGCAGGCTGTCAGACAGAGCGGAGCCGTACCGCAGAGCGAATACCTGCTCGAGGTCTCGGACGTGCGAAAGGAATTTCCAGGCGTCGTTGCGCTCGATGACGTCCAGTTGAAACTTCGCCGGGGAACCGTTCACGCCCTCATGGGTGAAAACGGCGCCGGCAAGTCGACCTTGATGAAAATTCTCGCCGGCATCTACACGCCGGACAGCGGCAGCTTCAAGCTCCGTGGCATCGACATTCGCCTCAAGAACCCGCTCGACGCGCTGCAGAACGGGATCGCGATGATCCATCAGGAGCTGAACCTGATGGCACCGATGACGGTGTCGGAAAACATCTGGATCGGGCGCGAGCCGCTGACGCGCTTCGGACTGATCGACCATGCCGAGATGAATCGTCGCACGGCAGCCCTGTTCGAGCGTCTTGGCATCGACATCGAGCCGGAGATCAAGGTCGGTAAGCTCAGTGTCGCTAACCGCCAGATGGTCGAAATCGCCAAGGCAGTCTCCTTCAATTCCGACGTCCTGATCATGGACGAGCCCACCTCTGCGCTTACCGAGAAGGAGGTCGATCACCTCTTCCGGATCATTCGTTCGCTGCGCGAGGATGGGAAGGGCATCATATACATTACCCACAAGATGAACGAGCTCTTCGAGATCGCCGACGAGTTCTCCGTGTTTCGTGACGGCAAATACATTTCGACCTGCAATTCCGCTGACGTGACGCGCGACGACATCATCCGGATGATGGTGGGACGCGAGATCACCCAGATGTTCCCAAAGGAGCCCGCCCAGATCGGGGATGTCGTCCTGTCCGCAAAAGGCCTGACATTGAACGGCGTCTTCCGCGACGTGTCGTTCGACCTGCGCGCGGGCGAAATCCTCGGCTTTGCAGGACTGGTCGGTTCAGGCCGCTCGAATGTGGCGGAAACCGTCTTCGGGGTCACGCCGGCCGATGCAGGCACAATCGAGCTGTTCGGGAAGCACGTAGACGTCTCTTCACCATCCATTGCGATGGCTCACGGCATGGCTTTCCTGACTGAAGACCGGAAGGAAACCGGGTGTTTCCTGTTGCTCGATATCCAGGAAAACGCCCAGATGGCGGTCCTTCAACAGCGCTACGTCAATCTCGGTTTCGTCCAGCAGGAGAAGCTCAACAAGGCGGCGGCAGAGATGGCCAACAGGCTGCGCGTGCGCACGCCGGATATGAACGAGCCGATCATCAATCTCTCCGGCGGTAACCAGCAGAAGGTTTTGATCTGTCGGTGGCTGATGACCAATCCCAAGATCCTGATCCTTGATGAACCGACCCGCGGCATCGATGTAGGTGCAAAGGCGGAAATCCATCGCCTGATCTCACAGCTCGCAGGCCAGGGTGTGGCGATCATCATGATCTCATCGGAAATGCCGGAAGTGCTCGGGATGAGCGACCGTATCGTCGTGCTGCATGAGGGCCGGGTCACGGGGATCCTGGACCGGGCGGAAGCCGATCAAGTCAAGATAATGGAGCTGGCGTCGCGTTGACGACCGGCGGGGAGGAAATCATGTCAGATGCCACCAACGAACTCGGCGAGACGTCCAAGACGGGCCTCAAGAAGGTCCGACGGCTGCCACCTGAAGTCTCGATTCTGGCCGTCCTGATCGGGATCGCCCTCGTTTTCGAAGTCATCGGCTGGTATGTTGTCGGCGAGAGCTTCCTAGGCAACAAGCAGCGCCTGTCGATCATCGTGCTGCAGGTCGCGGTCACCGGCATCATCGCCGTGGGGGTCACCCAGGTGATCATCACAGGCGGCATCGATCTGTCGTCAGGATCGATGGTGGGTTTTATCGCCATGGTCGTAGCCAGCTTCGCCCAAACATCGATGAACGCGCGAGCCGTGTTTCTGCAACCCGAATACGCCGCCTTTGGCATGGACTGGTTCATAGACTCCAGCCTGCTTTGGCCTCTTTTGGCCGGTATCCTGCTGGGCGCGTTGCTCGGCTACATCAACGGTCTGATCATTGCAAAGACTGGCATTCCGCCCTTCATCGCCACGCTCGGCATGATGGTGTCTGCACGCGGCCTCGCCAAATGGTACACTGAGGGGCAGCCTGTCGCCCTGCTCAACGAGAACTTCACCTGGCTCGGACAGAGTTTCAACCTCTGGGGCTTCCCGGTGCCACGCACGGTGATTGTCTTCTTCATCGTGGCCATCATCTGTCACATTGCCCTCTCCTACACGCGCTACGGCAAGTTCACCTATGCCATTGGCGCCAACCCGCAGGCCGCGCGTGTCTCCGGCATCGATATCGGCAAGCACCTCATCAAGGTCTACGCGGTTGCGGGCCTGCTGTCGGGTCTCGCCGGCGTGATGCTGGCGGCACGAGCGCAGTCCGGCCAGCCCAACATGGGTGTGTCGTTCGAGCTCGACGCAATCGCGGCAGCCGTCATCGGGGGTACCTCACTGACGGGTGGCATCGGGCGCATCACGGGCACGGTTATCGGCACCATCATTCTGGGCGTTGTCACCTCCGGGTTCACCTTCCTCAAGGTCGGCGCTTACTATCAGGAGATCGTCAAGGGTGCGATCATAGTCGCGGCCGTCGTCATCGACGTACACCGCCAGAAGAAGAAATCCCGCGCCTGAACCTCCCGGGCGACCTGAGGCGATGCGGGGATGAAAAGATCCGCATCGCCTCCCTTTTTAACGTGACCCACTTCCAGACGGACATTCGGAGAATTCGCCTCCCATGAAGACCTATGTGCTCACCGTATCCTGCCAGTCGACCCGCGGCATCGTGGCAGCGATCTCCGGCTACCTGGCCGAGCAGGGCTGCAACATCGTAGACTCATCCCAGTTCGACGACCTCCAAACCGGCCAGTTCTTCATGCGCATCTCCTTCATCTCGGAGGAAGGCGCCAATGAAGCCAAGCTTGAAAAGAGTTTCCTGCCCGTCGCCGAAAAGTTCGGCATGAACTGGAACTTCTACGACGCCGCCAAGCGCGAAAAGGTCCTGCTGATGGTTTCGCGTTTCGGCCATTGCCTGAACGATCTGCTCTACCGCTGGAAGATCGGAGCGCTGCCGATCGAGATCGTCGGCGTCGTCTCAAATCATTTCGATTACCAGAAGGTCGTCGTGAACCACGACATCCCCTTCCACCATATCCCGGTGACCAAGGCCAACAAGCTTGAGGCCGAGGCCCGCATCATGGATCTCGTCGAGCAGACCGGTACCGAGCTCATCGTGCTCGCCCGCTACATGCAGATCCTCTCCGACCATATGTGCCAGAAGATGTCGGGCAAGATCATCAACATCCACCACTCGTTCCTGCCGTCCTTCAAGGGCGCCAATCCCTACAAGCAGGCTTTCGAGCGCGGCGTGAAGCTGATCGGGGCGACCGCCCATTACGTCACCGCCGACCTCGACGAAGGCCCGATCATCGAGCAGGACGTCGCCCGCATCACCCATGCGCAGTCGGCAGACGACTATGTCTCGATCGGCCGTGACGTTGAAAGCCAGGTGCTGGCGCGTGCGATCCACGCCCACATTCACCACCGCACCTTCATCAACGGCAACCGTACCGTCGTCTTCCCCGCAAGCCCGGGCTCCTATGCCTCCGAGCGCATGGGGTGACGCATGTCGATCATCATCGATGGAAAGGCAGCCGCCGCTTCGGTGATCGATGCGGTAACCTCAGCGGCAACCGGGCTGGAGACCTCCGGCCATCGCAAGCCGGGTCTCGCCGTCGTCATTGTTGGCAATGATCCGGCAAGCCACGCCTATGTCGGCGCAAAAAGCCGGATGGCAAAGCAATGCGGTTTCAACTCGATCCAGCACACGCTTCCGGAAGAGACCTCTCAAGGCGATCTGATGGCACTGGTCGCATCGCTGAACGCCGCCCCCGACATCGACGGCATCCTTGTTCAACTCCCGCTTCCCAAGCACCTCGACAGCGACACGGTCATCCAGTCGATCCTGCCGGAGAAGGATGTCGACGGCCTGCACATCGTCAATGCCGGCAAACTCGCGACCGGCGACCTGAAGACCGGACTGCTGTCCTGCACGCCAGCCGGCGCCATGATCCTGGTGCGGCAAGTCCACGGCAAGGACCTCTCGGGCCTCAACGCACTCGTCATCGGCCGCTCCAACCTCTTCGGAAAGCCGATGGCGCAGCTTCTTCTCAATGCCAATGCCACCGTGACCATCGGCCATTCGCGAAGCCGCGATCTGCCGGAACTCGCGCGTCAGGCGGATATCCTGGTCGCCGCCGTCGGTCGGGCGGAAATGGTGAAGGCCGACTGGCTGAAGCCGGGTTCGACCGTCATCGACGTCGGCATCAACCGTGTGGCAGCGCCCGAGAAGGGCGAGGGCAAGTTCAAGCTGGTGGGCGACGTCGCCTTTGCCGAGTGCAAGCCGGTCGCGAAAGCCATCTCGCCGGTTCCGGGCGGTGTCGGGCCGATGACGATTGCCATGCTGATGGCGAATACCGTCATTGCCGCCCATCGCAGGGCCGGTGTCGCGGCGCCGAGCTTCTGATAGCGTGCAATTAAAACCTTAGCCTCGAGGAGGGCGCGATGGGACTGGGTGTGGGGCTGATCGGTTCTGGCTATATGGGCAAGTGCCATACCCTGGCCTGGACCTCCGTGGCAACGGTTTTTCCGGATGTGGAGAGACCACGGCTTGTCGCGCTCGCCGATGCGACGCCGGAGCTCGCGCAACAGCAGTCGCAGGCCTTCGGTTTCGGCAGAGGCACGGGAGACTGGCGCGATCTCATGGCCGATCCGGCGATCGATGTGATCTCGATCGCAGCCCCCAACCAGTTCCACGCGGAAATGGCTGTAGCGGCTCTGGAAGCGGGCAAGCACATCTGGTGTGAAAAGCCCATGGCCACGTCCCTGGAGGATGCCACGCGCATGCGGGATGCGGCGAGGCAATCGGGCCGAACGGCAATCCTCGGCTACAACTACATTCAGAACCCGATGATCCGTCTCGCCCGCGCAATCATCAACGAAGGCAGGATCGGCGCCGTCAATCACATCCGGCTCGAGATGGATGAAGATTATATGGCGGACCCTGCCGAGCCCTTCTATTGGAAAAGCGAAAAGGGATCGGGATACGGCGCACTGGATGACTTTGCGGTTCACCCGCTTTCGATACTGTCGGCTCTTCACGGCCGCATCACCTCCTTGGTCGCCGACATGGCCAAGCCCTACGAGGAGAGGCCGACGAATGATGGTGGCCGTCGCACGGTCGAAAACCACGACATCGCCCAGGCTCTGTTCAGGACTGAGATGGGCGCTTCGGGTGTACTGATGGTCAATCGTTCAGCGTGGGGGAGGAAAGGTCGAATTGCGCTGCAGATCTTTGGTTCGAGGGGGTCCATTCTCTTCGACCAGGAGCGGATGAACGAGTTGCAGCTCTATTCGACCGAAGATCCGGCTGCCCTTCAGGGCTACCGAACGATACTAGCGGCACCAGAGCATGCACCCTATCGCCAGTTTATCCCCGCACCGGGTCACGGTTTGGGGTTCAACGAACTCAAGGTGACCGAATGCCATGAGCTACTACAGGCGATCTCCGGCGAACACGACGCCTATGTCATCGACTTCGAACGTGGCCTTCAGATAGAGCGCACAGTGCACGCGGCCGCACGGTCCGCTGAAGGCGGGATGTGGGTCGAGGTGTAGCCCGCTGGGCGGCGATGATATGGGAAACCTCAATCTCGAATGTCTGCTTTTGGTAGTGTTGCTGCGCGTCTTAGTGTCTGGAATGGTGGAGGGTTTCGGGTGCCGTCAGGCGTACGAAAGCCTTTCATGCAGGAACC
>ERZ1034401.90-NODE-90-length-28215-cov-3.874609_pt1 | contig 28215 bp, 30 predicted proteins | sample MGYA00520601_ERZ1034401 | MGnify/ENA primary metagenome ERZ1034401 (study PRJEB33736, sample SAMEA104288476) | Azolla filiculoides | biome: Urban; feature: water surface; material: ditch water | place: Netherlands | collected 2014 ... | reverse complement strand
CCAGCCGTTGTCGACGACCAGTACGAGCGGGCCATCGGACGACAGCGAGGCGTTGCGCGGATTGAGCACGGGATCGGCCAGCGCGAAGATGACCAGGGCGGCGATCATCATGCGCAACAAAGTCAGCCACCATGGGCTCTTCGACGGCGTTTCCTCGCGCTTCAGCACGCCGGCAAGGATTTTCAGTGGCGGAAACACCTCCGCCTTCGGGCGCGGTGGCGTGAGCTTCAGCAGCCACCAGATCAGCGGCAGGGCTGCGAGAGCCATCAGGATCGCGGGAGCGCCGAAGGCGAGCGGGAGGGCGTTCATGGGCCGGTGCTCCGGGCAACGGCAGGCGTCATGCCCGACAGATGCATGTGGATGGCAACCAGCGCTTCGGAGGCGAGGCGATCCGTGCGGTTGTGTACAAAGCTCCAGCCCATGCGGCGCAACTGGTCGCTGATGCTGTCGCGGCGGGCGATATAGGCGCGGCGATAGTCGTCGCCAAGGCTTTCGGCGCGGCCGGATACCAGCTTTTCGCCGGTCTCCGGGTCGGTGAATTCGGTGCGGCCGGTATAGGGAAAGGTTTCCTCGGCCGGGTCGGCAATCTCGACGACATGGCCGCGCAGGCCGCGACGGGCGAGCGGCGTAATGCGTTCCATGACGCGGTCTGCGTCATCGAGGAAGTCGCCGATCAGGACGATGTCGCTGGCGCCGCGGATCATACGGGTGTCGGGCAATCCGCTGGTGAGCGGTGCGTGCATGATGGCCGTCGCCAGACGTTCGGCAGCGTTGCGGGCGGAAATCGGCTCCATGATGCCCGGACATCCGATGCGCTCGCCGGAGCGTGCCAGGATTTCGGCCAAGGCCAGCATCAGCACCACGGCGCGGCTTTCCTTGGAGACCGAGGCAAAGCTCGATTTGTACATCATCGATGGCGACATGTCGGCCCAGAGCCAGACGGTATGGGCGGCTTCCCATTCGCGGTCTCGGATATAGGTGTGGTCGTCGCGGGCGGAGCGGCGCCAGTCAATGCGGGCGAAGCTTTCGCCATCGGAATACGGACGGAACTGCCAGAAGTTTTCACCAATGCCGCGCTTGCGGCGACCATGCCAGCCGGCAATCACCGTGTTGGCGATGCGTTTTGCCTCGACCATGCAATCGGGCACGAGAACAGCACGCTGGCGCGCGCGTTTCAGCACTTCGCTGCTTGAGGTCTGCTCGACGATCTGGCCGATCGATGCCACCTTGGCGATGCCTCCTTATGCCCGAAGGCTTTTGACAAGACCGTCAATCACGTCGCGAACGGTCATGCCCTCGGCGCGGGCGGCGAAGGTCAAGGCCATGCGGTGTTCGAGCACCGGCTCGGCCAGCGCATGAACGTCGTCGATGGAGGGGGCGAGGCGGCCTTCATAGAGGGCTCGGGCGCGGGCGCAGAGCATCAGCGATTGACCGGCGCGCGGACCCGGACCCCAAGCAACGTTCTTATCGGTTTCCGTATTGCCATGACCGGGGCGGGCAGAGCGCACCAGCGACAGGATGGCATCGACGACGGTGTCGGAAACCGGCATCTGGCGGATCAGCTTCTGGATTTCCAGCAGACGCTCGCTATTCACGACACTGCTGGCGCGGTTTTCGCTGACGCCCGTGGTTTCCAGCAGGATCTGCCGCTCGGCGGCAAGTTCCGGGTAGAGAACGTCAACCTGCAGCAGGAAGCGGTCGAGCTGGGCTTCGGGCAGGGGATAGGTGCCTTCCTGTTCCAGCGGGTTCTGGGTTGCCAGCACGTGGAAGGGGGCCGGCAGTTGATAGGCCTGGCCGGCGATCGTCACATGATATTCCTGCATCGACTGCAGCAGCGCCGACTGGGTGCGCGGGCTGGCGCGGTTGATCTCGTCAGCCATCAGCAATTGGGCAAACACCGGCCCCTTGACGAAGCGGAAGGAGCGGCGACCATTCTCGTCCTGGTCCATCACTTCCGTGCCGAGAATATCGGAGGGCATCAGGTCGGGGGTGAACTGGATGCGATTGCCGTTGAGGCCGAGAACCGTGCCGAGCGTGCTGACCAGCTTGGTTTTCGCGAGGCCAGGTACGCCGACCAGCAGTGCGTGGCCGCCAGACAGGATGGCAAGCAGGGTGTTTTCGACGACTTTTTCCTGGCCGAAGATCACCTTGCCGACTTCGGCGCGGATATTGGCGATGTCGGCAAGCGCCTTTTCGGCGGCTTCGATGATCGCCTTGTCGTCCAGTGCGGCATCCGGATTTGGCATCATGCCCATGGTTAGCTCCAATTGGTTCGGCCTATTCCGGCGAATCGGGTGCGAACGCGATCCGCAGCGTCTGAAACTAACTTATTAGCGAACAAGCGGCTGACAAGCACGTTCCGAATGACTATCTCGTGACTGTGATAGGTTAGAGACCAAACCGGGACGCGAATATGGCAAGCGAAACGCTGAAAGCGACAACGGATGCGGCCGGACTGGCGGCGCTGATTTCGCGCGCCGCAGCCCAGACTGAGGGCGGAAAGGCCAGTTTGCCGCCCGTGGATCGTTGGGAACCGCCGTTTTGTGGTGATCTCGACATGGAAATCCGCGCCGATGGGACCTGGTTCTACATGGGAACACCGATCGGCAGGGCGCCGCTGGTGCGGCTGTTTTCGACGGTTCTACGCAAGGACGAGGATGGGAAAACCTATCTCGTCACGCCTGTGGAAAAGGTTGGCATTCGCATCCAGGACGCGCATTTCGTCGCCGTCGAGATGAGTGTGACCGAAATTGACGGTGCGCAGGTGCTGACGTTTCGCACCAATGTCGGCGATGTCGTCGAGGCAGGGGGAGCTCACCCGTTGCGGTTTGTGATCCATGGCGAAAACCATCAGTTGAAACCTTACCTGCATGTGCGCGGAAGACTCGAAGCCCTGGTGTCACGCGCCGTGATGTATGATCTGGTGGAAAAGGGCGAAGTGCGCGAAATCGATGGACGCGCGATGTTCGTCGTCTGCTCCGGCGGGGCTGTCTTTCCGGTGATGCCGGCGGACGAACTCGAACGGCTGTCGCGATGAACGGGTTTGAATTTTCGGCCGCCGATTTCCGCCGTCGGGCGCTGAACCAGGCTGGCGGGCCGGTCGACCAGGCATGGCGCGATCACGGCGATCATGTGCTGAACCTCGCCAGCGTCATCGAGATCGAAAGCCTGAAGCTCAAGGATGCTGCGGTCCTGGTGCCGATCATCGACGATGGTGGCGAGCCGCGGCTGATCCTGACCAAGCGCACGACGAGACTGCGCAAGCATGCCGGACAGATCGCCTTTCCAGGCGGTGGCATCGACGAGACCGATCTGTCGCCGGAACAGGCCGCGATCCGTGAAGCGCATGAGGAAATCGGCCTCGATCCGGCCTATGTCGAAACCGTCGGTCGCCTGCCGCAATATCTCGCCGGTACCGGGTTTCGCATCGTGCCCGTGCTTGCCGTGGTGCGAAGCGGCTTTACGATCACCCCCAATCCGGCGGAAGTCGACAGCGTGTTCGAAGTGCCGCTGTCCTTCCTGATGGATCCACAGAACCATCGTCAGGACAGCCGTGTCTGGCAGGGCGCCGTCCGCCATTTTTACGTGATGCCCTATGGCGAACGCCAGATCTGGGGCATTACCGCCGGTATCATCCGGACGCTTTATGAAAGGCTTTATGCATGACCGATCTTTCACAGCAGGACTGGTTCCGCACTCCGGCGCTCGGGCGGCTATTTGCCTTGCTGAACGCCGATGGCGGCGAGGTTCGGGTCGCCGGCGGGGCGGTGCGCAACGGTCTACTCGGACTGCCGGTCAGCGATATCGACCTGGCCACGACGCTTCAGCCGGAAGAGGTGATTGCGCGGGCCAAGGCGGCGGGCATCAAGGCGGTGCCAACCGGTATCGAACACGGCACTGTCACCCTTGTCCTGGACGGCAAGGGCTATGAAGTGACGACCTTGCGGCGCGACGTGGAGACCGACGGACGGCGGGCGCAGGTGGCGTTCGGGGCCGATTGGCAGGAGGATGCAGAACGCCGCGACCTGACGATCAACGGGCTCTATGCCGGTCAGGATGGGCAGGTGATCGACCTGGTCGGTGGGCTTGCCGATATCGAAACGCGCACCGTCCGCTTCATCGGCGACGCGGAGCAGCGGATCGCCGAAGACTATCTGCGCGTGCTGCGCTTCTTCCGCTTTTTCGCCTATTACGGCCATGGCCGGCCGGATCCAGCGGGGCTGAAGGCCTGCGCCAGGGCGCGCGACAAATTGAAGACGCTGTCGGCCGAGCGGGTGTGGAGCGAGACGAAGAAGCTGCTTTCGGCACGTGATCCGGGCCGGGCGCTTTTGTGGATGCGCCAGTCGGGTGTGTTGGGGGAGATCCTGCCGGAAACGGAGAAATGGGGCATTGACGCCATTCCGGGACTGATCGCGGCCGAACAGGCTCTGGGCTGGACTGTCGATCCTTTGTTGCGCCTGTCTGCCATCGTGCCGAAGGATGCGGCACGGATCGCTGCGATGGCGGAGCGGCTGAAGCTTTCCAATGCGGAGGCGCAGGTTCTCGAGCGTTTTGCCAAGGCGCCGAAGCCGTCGGAAACCACGACTGACGTGGCTTTTGATCGCGACCTCTACCAATTCGGCAAGGAAGGCATGATCGCAATGCTGAAGCTCGAACTGGCATCGGCACGCATGCAAGCCGATGGCGATGCAAAAGCGATGGCGAGAACCGGAAGTCTCTCGGCGCTGCTGCAGCGGGCCGAGCGCTTCGAACGACCCATTCTGCCGGTCAAGGGCAGCGACGTACTGGCAGCGCAGGTTTCACCCGGTCCAGCCGTCGGTGAGATCCTTGCCAAGGTCGAGGCCGGTTGGATCGCGTCGAACTTCACGCTGGACCGTGAAAAACTGCTGGCCCGCATTGCCGACCTGGCGAAAGGCTGATCCTCCCGATCAGTATTCCGCCAGCTCAGCCTGTCCCAGATCGACCTGTCATTCTGTCAGCTGTCGACTTTCTGTTCGGCGCGGATGCGCGCCTTGATGTTGTCGACCATGGCCGGACGTATGATGTCCTCGCCATGGGCAGCGCGCAGGTGCTCGACGGCACGGCGCACCACTTCAGCGTCTTCTTCTGCCCGGGTATGCCAGTTGCAGCCCGGGACCAGGGTTCCACATTCAAAGCTTTTCATGGTTACCTCCTCCGTTTTCAGCCATTGGGGTCTAGCCCTTTGGTACCAGCCGATTGAGGTTCAACGACCAAGCCGGCCGATTGTTCATGCACGGTGATAAAAAGCCGCCCGTGTCGGGCACGGGCGGATGCAGGCGGTGGTTTGTGGATCGTCCGTTATTTATCTGTGTGTCAGTTGCGCCTGAGCGTCAGTCGGGCATCGCCCAGGCATGGAATACCGATTGCGCCGCGGTCTTCTGCTGCTTGCGACCGGCACCCTCGATATCATTGGCGATCATCTGATCCGCCAGATCCATGCCGCCCAAACCAAGTCGGACCTGCTCGACGAAATAGGAATGTGGAAGATCGACATCGCTTGATGCCCGCAAACGCTCAGCCAGGCGATCGATCAACTCGGGAGCGTCAATTGCACGGGCGGCGGTTTCACTCACTGCGGGAATGGTTGCAGTACCAGACTGGGCCATCGCATTCTCCTCCTCGAAACTGCGTGAAGCCGCAGAATGAGCAAGGATCCCGTTGAATGCAATGATTTCCGTCAAGCATTCGCAATGCTTGAGCTAAGCTTCCGTTATTTTAGCGTATTCTTTATCCACTGCCGTCCACAGGAGCAGTGGATAACTTAAATCCGGCCTTGCCATTGCGTCCTGCCTACGGCCAGCGGACTACCGGTGGCATGGACGACAGAATCGATTCGACATTGCCGCCGGTTTTCAGACCGAAGATCGTGCCGCGATCATGGAGCAGGTTGAACTCAACGTAACGTCCCCTGCGGATCAACTGTTCGTCGCGTTCCTCTTCCGTCCATGGCATATTGAAATTGCTGCGGACGATCTTGGGGTAGACAAGGTTGAAGGCGCGGCCGACATCCTGGACAAATGCGAAATTCGCATCCCACCCGCCCTTTTCCTCCTGCGGATAGAGCCAGTCGAAAAAGATGCCGCCAACGCCTCGCGGTTCGTTGCGATGCTTGAGAAAGAAATATTCATCGCACCAAGCCTTGTAGGCGTCATAGTCGGCAATATCGGCGTGGCGGTGGCAGGCAATTTCCATCGCCCGATGGAAAAGGCGGGTGTCCGGGTCTTCCTGCGTGCGTCGACGGTCCAGCACCGGCGTCAGGTCGGCACCGCCGCCGAACCATTGGCTGGAGGTGACGACCATGCGTGTGTTCATATGCACGGCAGGGACATTGGGATTGACCGGATGGGCAATCAGCGAAATGCCCGACGCCCAGAACCGCGGATCCTCTTCAGCGCCGGGCATCTGCTTGCGGAATTCTGGCGAGAACTCGCCATGGACGGTGGAGGTATGAACGCCGACCTTCTCGAAGACGCGGCCCTCCATCATCGACATGCGGCCACCGCCGCCCTCGCCATTGTCGCGCAGCCAGTCCTTGGGCACAAAGCGGCCAGGCTTTCGATCGGACAGGGGACCGGCCAATTCGTCTTCAATTGCTTCGAAGGACGAACAGATCGTGTCGCGAAGGCTTTCGAACCAGGCGCGCGCCACACTCTTCTTGTCCTCTATGTCGGCAGGAAGGCCCTTCGGCAGGTCCGGTCGCTCCATGATTTTCCCCGTTGCGTGCTGTCGCGTCGATTAGCAGTTCCAGATAAGGCGGACCATATTGAAGCGAAACCGTCCCCGGAAAATCGACTCGCCATTCGCCCTGTGGCGCACTAATGTCATGTCATGCGAGGTATGTCATGACGAGAATACCCGGTCCGCCACCGTTTAACGGCCTGAAAAAACGCATCGCCGACCATCGCTCTGGCGTTTCCGGCGGCAGGAACGGACATTTCGTCCGCGAGACCTTTTGCCTCACCCGCGACGAAGCCCGCGCCAAGGCGCGCGAATGGTTCGATGCCTTCCCCAAGGCTGCCTACTGGACCGAGGTGGAAAGTTGGCGCCAGCTCGACGGCGACCAGATCGAGTTCACCATGCGCCGGCTGCCAACTGCCGACTAGGCGCGTTCAATGTGGAATTTGAGAATTCTCTCCAATTCTAATGATTGGCTCAATCGAACGACAAACCCTTAATGACATTCTGTGTCGTGAGGACGGCCGCGCATGACGCAGGCGGCACTGCTCGACATGATGCGACATAGGGTTTCTCAATGACTTCGGTATCCTTAAATTCTGCATCCGCAAGTGCGCTTGCGATGCTGGGTGGTTCCACTTCCGCGCTTGAGCGCACGCAACGTCAGGCGGCGAGCGGGCGCGAGGTCGAGCAGGCGGCAGACAATGCTGCCTATTGGTCGATTGCGACGACGATGAAGGCGAGCAGCCTGTCGATGTCCAGCGTCGAGGATGCCAACGGTCTGGCGGCAGCCCTGACGGATACGGCAGCCGTTGGTATCAGGGAAGCCACAAGTCTGGTCGCACAGATCCAGTCGAAACTGGTGCTCGCCACGGCCGTGGGATCGAACAAGCAAGCGATCAATTCCGAGATCAGCCAGTTGAAGGACCAGTTGAATACGGTTGTGGAAAGCAGTGCCTTCAACGGCCAGAACTGGCTGAAGGTGGAGGCTGGGTCGCAGCCGAAGGTTTCTTCTATGGTGGCATCGGTTACCGGCGGCGGCGAGGGCGATCTGTCGATCAACATGATCGATTTCGACACGGCAAAATCAACGCTGGTGTCTGCCGAGAATGCCGCCGATGGAACGCTGACCCGTTCCTATTCCGGCATGACCAGATCCGGTGCTCTCTACGACTATCATCTGCTGGATGCGAATTCAGTCGTGCCCAATGCTGCGACCTCGAAAGAAATCAGGATCGATAGCCAGACGAGTTTTGCCGAACTGGAGGGCATGGTCTCCACGCTGAACCGGGTCATGGCCGATATGGTCAGCGCGGGCGCCGAGATCGGCACAACGCGCAATCGCGTTTCCGCCAACATGGATTTCATGCAGGATCTACAGGATGTCACGCAGACCGGAATCGGTCGTCTGGTGGATGCGGACCTGAATGAGCAGTCCGTATTGCTGGCGGCCCAGTTGGCGGCTCAGCAGCTTCAAGCAACCTCGCTCAACATTGCCAACAATTCCATGGGGAATTCGCTGAAGCTGTTTCTCTGACCTCGCAAGGACCTGAGACGACAACAGCCCGCTGTGCGGCGGGCTGTTGATGCGATGATGGTCTCAGTGCTTCGGTGGCGAGCGCTTCGATTTTGTCCGTGCAGATGAAACCCTTGCCGGTGCCGTCGGTTTGGCGGTCGGTGCCGGGTTGGTGGCCTTCGCTGGCGTTGTGATTTCTGGCGTTACGGCCACTGGCGTTGCCAATGCCGGGCTCGTTTCCGGTTCCAACGGTACTGGACCGGCTTCGCTGACAACCGGCAACGGCGGTTCGGCGTCGGCCAACGCGTGCGGCATGTCATCGTGCGCTTGCATATCCGGCATCAGCTCTACGATCGGAGCTGGCGGGGCTGTCTCAGCGGACGCCAGTGGCGCAAGTTCGATCGGAGCGGGTTCGTCGTCTGGTACGGCAGGCGCCGCCTGTGTCTCAGCCTCGACCACCTGCGGCTCGATCTCCTTCAGTTCAACAGCCGAGGGCGAAGCCGCGCCGAGGATGTCTTTCAGAACTTTCGTGACCTGCAGGGCTCCGGCGATATCGGTATTGGTCGAATGTCCGCAGAGCGGAACGCGAATGTCGGTCTTGATCTTCGGTCGTGAGTTGATCTCGCCGAACCAATCCAGTTCGCCCACCACGTCGACCACGTCGGTGAAGATCTCCGGCATCTTGATGCGACCGCCAAAGGTGACGATGCGCGCCTTGTTGGCCAGCGTTTCCAGGCGCGCCGGTGCGGATACGGTCAGCGACTGGAGTGCGTCGGCCAGAACGCGATTGCCGCGCGAGTGACCGGCAAGCAGGCTGAACGAAAGCTCCGGGTCGGCCAGCAGCGTGGCGACCGTGTCGGTGTCCAAGCCGGTGCTGCGGACACTTTCCGTGTCTGCATCGCGTTTGCCGTAGGCGCCGAGTTTCGGCCGACCGACCAGATCGTCGATCACTTCGAGATTGCTGCGGACATGGCCGAGCCAGCCGAAGAAGAAGGCGCCGCCGATCGCCTCGTTGACGATGTCGCCGAGACCATAGCCAGAAACGACGGCGGCCACCGGGGCGGCGATCGCGTTGGCGACGTTGCGGGCAAAGGCGGCGGCGCCGATCGCGGAACCGCCAATGCCGGCAACGGCAAGCGCATGAACGTTGCGGCCGCCGCGCAGACGGTATTCCTCGACGCTGTCGCAAATTGTCAGCATGCCATGTCCGCCGGGCGGCACGATCATGATCAAACCTTCGGAGGCCAGCGCATCGCTGATATAGAAGGTTTCCTCGGCGGACAGCGACTTGACGTCGTAGAACAATGCGTCGAGCCCGGTATTGCGCATGCGCCAGGGCTCGAGTGCGGCATTGCGCGCCGGCCGGTGCTGTAGCCGTTCCGGCGTACTGAAGGTTCGGGCGAACTGGGTCAAACTCAGGGCGAATGCTGTTTCGAACATTTCCATCTCCCGTTTTTGCTGCGCCGCAACATAGACCGTTTCGGATGAATTAGCAATTGTGGTTGTACTCCGGCGCGCCAAGGCGTCCATCGGATCAGACGCTAGCGGATCCGGGCCGCGGGTTCCTTGACGATTGCCTTTTCTCGAACCTAAAGCGCGGTCTGGCGCAATGCTTCGCCTGCAATCATCGCGGCCGACATGGCGACGTTGATGGAGCGCTGGCCCTCGACCATCGGAATGACGATGCGTGCGTCTGCCATATCATGAACTTGATCGGGCACGCCGGCGCTTTCTCGACCGAAGAGCAGGATGTCGTCCGGCATGTAGGAAAAGCCGGTATATGGTTCTGCGGCCTTGGTCGATGCTAGCACTAGACGTCGGTTTTCAGCGCGTCGCCACTGGTCGAACTGCTCCCAGTTGACATGGCGTGTCATCGCGACGCTGGCGAGATAATCCATGCCGGCGCGCTTCAGGTTCTTGTCGGAGAGGACGAAGCCGGCCGGCTCGATGATATCAACTTTTAACCCGAGGCAGGCGGCAAGGCGCAGGATGGTGCCGGTATTGCCGGGGATGTCGGGCTGGAAAAGGGCGATGCGGAGCGCTGTCATGATGCGGGTTCTACGCCAGCCTAGCACCACCCTCAAGGGGGCTGGGCGGCAAGGTTCAACCTTCTGGTTGTTGTCGGTCTGCAACAGTTGCAGTGGAATGCCCTGTCATGTGCCATTCGCCGCTTTGCAAGCGCTGCCGAGGTGGTTACAACATCATCATCTGTAACACGCACGAGGGAGGGCCATCGATGGATTTTTTCGGTTTGAAGCCAGTGCCCCACCTGCTCGCCAGGCCTGCGTGACGGCGACTTCATCGCCTTTGTATTTCCCAAACTGATTCATCTTGCGGCCCTATGTGGCCTCAATCATTGACATTTCGCGCAGTTGCGACACGTCCCGATGACATGTCCGTTCGCGCGCTTCTTCATGGAGTTCCACATGTTCTCGTGGTTTGAAAACCGCTTGAATGCCTATCCTTCGGATGCGCCTTCTCTGCCGCCGAAGGGTCTGTTTGCCTTTTGCTGGCACTACACCAAGCCCGCATGGCCGTGGCTGCTGGTGCTCGGGCTTTGCTCGCTGCTGATCGCGGTGGGCGAAGTGTTCCTGTACCAGTTCCTCGGTAATATCGTCGACTGGTTGTCGAATGCCGATCGAACCACGTTTCTTGAAAACGAGGGTTCGCGGTTGATCGCCATGGGCGCACTGGTGCTGGTCGGGCTTCCGATCGTTGGGATCATCCACTCGATCACGATGCATCAGGTTCTGGCGGGCAACTTCCCGATGATCGCGCGCTGGCAGATGCACCGCTTCCTGTTGCGTCACTCGATGACCTTTTTCGCCAACGAGTTTGCCGGACGAGTCTCGACCAAGGTGATGCAGACGGCCCTGTCGATCCGGGAATCGACGATGAAGGTCATCGACGTCTTCGTCTATGCCACCAGTTTCTTCGTCTCGATGCTGGCTCTCGTTGCTGCCGTCGACTGGCGCCTGGTTCTGCCGCTCGCCGCATGGATCGTCATCTATGTGCTGATCCTGCGCTTCTTCATCCCGAAGCTGCGCAAGCTGTCCAGCGAACAGGCGGATGCGCGCTCGATGATGACCGGCCGGATCGTCGACAGCTACACCAATATTGCGACGGTGAAGCTGTTTTCCCATGCCGGCCGCGAGGAGAGCTATGCGCGGGAGGGAATGGATGCCTTTCTCGGTACCGTGCATCGCCAGATGCGGCAGATCACGCTGCTCAACATTGCCGTCGATATCAACAACGCCATCGTGCTGTTTTCGATCTCGGCGCTGAGCATCTGGTTCTGGCTCGACGGCGTGGTATCTGTCGGTGCGATCGCGATCGCCATCGGTCTTGCCATGCGCATCAATGGCATGTCGCAATGGATCATGTGGGAAGTGGCGGCGCTGTTTGAAAACATCGGCACCGTCTACGACGGCATGGGCATGATGACCACGGCGCATGACATCGTCGATGCGCCGACGGCAAAAGCGCTGACGGCGCCGAAGGGCGAGATCGTCTATGATGCGGTGGGCTTCCACTACGGCAAGCGCAACGGCGTGATCGAGGATTTCGCGCTGACGATCAAGGCCGGGGAAAAGGTTGGCCTGGTCGGTCGTTCCGGCGCAGGCAAGACGACGCTGGTCAACCTGTTGCTGCGCTTCTACGACCTGGAGAAGGGCCGAATTCTGGTTGATGGGCAGGACATTTCGCAGGTGTCGCAAGACAGTCTGCGGTCCCTGGTGGGCGTCGTCACCCAGGATACCTCGCTGCTGCACCGGTCGATCCGCGACAACATTGCCTATGGCCGGCCGGATGCCACGGATGCCGAGGTGATCGAGGCTGCCCGCCGTGCCAATGCCTGGGACTTCATCCAGACGCTGGCCGACCAGCAGGGCCGTGCGGGTCTCGATGCGCATGTCGGCGAACGCGGGGTGAAACTGTCCGGTGGCCAGCGCCAGCGCATCGCGATTGCGCGCGTCTTCCTCAAGGATGCGCCGATCCTGGTACTGGACGAGGCAACGTCTGCACTCGATTCGGAAGTCGAGGCGGCGATCCAGGAAAGCCTGTTCAAACTGATCGAGGACAAGACGGTGATTGCGATTGCGCACCGCCTGTCGACGCTGACGCAGATGGACCGGCTGATCGTGCTCGACAAGGGCCGGATCATCGAGAGCGGCTCGCATCAGGAACTGGTGGCGCTGGGTGGCGTCTATGCCGACCTGTGGAACCGCCAGTCCGGCGGCTTCCTGGCAGCCGAGGACGGCGACGAAACCGACGAGGCGGCGGAGTAACACCGCCGTTTCCCCCTCATTGCCGCAACGCGTCGCCATTCATCCGGCGGCGCGTTTGAGTTTTTCTGCACCCGGATCAGGAAATGTCGATTGGCATTCAGGGTCCGCATGCTTATTCGGGTGCTGGGCGCACTCCGAAATCAATGAAATGGCGAAGCCGATGCGGCAATATCTCGACTGGATCTGGGCGGCCGTTGCAGGGGGCATGCTGGCGGTGATGGTCACGTTGAACAGCGGGCTTGCCAGCTATTCCACCCCGTTCATCGCGTCCTGGGTCGTGCATGGTGTAGGGGCTGTCGCAGCGATCGTGCTGTTGCAGACCAGCCGGATGCGGTCCCCGAAACCGGCTGACCTGGCGATCCATGCTGCAAGGCCGCCGCTCTGGTCCTATTTTGGCGGAGCGCCCGGCGCGCTTGCCGTTGCGCTGGGATCCATCGCGGTCAATTCCAGCCTTGCCCTGGCCGGTGCACTGTCGCTGATGCTTGTCGGGCAGATCCTGTTCAGTCTCCTGTCCGACCTGTGGGGCTGGTTCGGTACCCCCAAACGCCCGCTCAACCGTTTCGACCTGCTGGCCGCCTTGCTGGTGACCATGGGCAGCGCGCTGGTGATCTATTCGGGAGGCGCGTCATGATCGGGTATGTTTTGATCGCGCTTACCGCCGGTGCCTTTGTCGGCATGTCGCGCTCGATCAATGGCCGCCTCGGCATGGATCGCGGTGCGTTCAAGGCGTCGTTCTGGAACCACCTGAGTGGCTTCCTGCTACTCACCGTGTTTGTGTTGCTGTTCGAACGCGGCAATTTTCACACTCTTGGACTGGCGCCGAGCTGGGCCTTTACCGGCGGCATCATCGGGGCCGGTTTTGTCGCCGTCAGCTCCTATGTGTTTCCGCGCATCGGCGCTGCCCGTTCGGCGCTGTTGATCATCGGCGGGCAGATGATCGCCGGGCTGATGATCGACCAGTTGCAGGTTGCATCGGGTCTTCATGCCGGTCAGGTGATTGGCGTGGTGTTGATCCTGCTTGGCATTTACCTGACGCGTTTCTCGCGTTAGGACCAGATTGGACGGCGCAGGATTGCCGGACACTCTTCTTCTCGAGGCCGACAAGCTGCCACTGATCGAAGCGGCATGAGGCAGTTCCGTCGCTCGTTTGATTTTCGTAACATTCTAATTTTACAATGACTTATGGTGGCGGCGTAGTGCTGGACTTCGCCATCTGAAGTAATTTTTTCTTTAGTTTAAGCTGCCAAGACAGGGCGATATCCATCAAGCTCAGATTGCGGTTTCAGATGTTCAGCAAAGTCAAAATCAAATTTCTTATGCCGGCGCTTTTCGCGCTAGTCGTCGTTCTCCTCCTGCTCCAGGGCGTGCTGGGGATGCGCTCCGTATCCGAGCTCAACGCTCAGGCCGAGAAGCTGGGAGACCGGATGGAGCAATCGCTGATGACGGCAAATCTGGACAGGCTCTTGTCCGAAGTGCGTCGGCTTTACCTGATGACGCTGACCGCCAGCAATGCCGCAGATCAGAAGCGGACGCTTGAACAGTTGCAAAAAAAGACCGCGGAGCGCGCAGACGCTTTCAAGGCATTCAGCGACAGGATTTCCGACCCGTCGACGAAGGCGAGCATGGACAAGCTGAACGCAGTCCTGTCCACGTATGATGCGCTGGGCGAAAAGTTCGTCACCGTGGTCAAGGCATCACGCGTCTATGAAGCAAAGGCCATCATCGCGGAGATGATTCCGATCGGTGGCGAGGCCGGCATCCTCATGCAGGACATGATCAACGAAATCGGCGCCCGGAGCCACGACGATCAAAAGGCCGCAGCGCTTGCAGCCGAGTTCGCTTACATCACCACCATTGGCGCCATTGTGCTTGCTGCTCTGGTGGCTGCCGGCGCGGCATTGCTGAGCCTCGTCCGCGTCACGCGCCCGATCGGCGCGATTACCCACTCGATGAACATGCTTGCGTCCGGCAACAATGAGATTTCGATACCGCATACGGATCGTCATGATGAAATCGGCGAAATGGCCGCTGCCGTTTCCGTATTCCGTGACAATGCCGTCGCACGCGAGCGGCTGGAACTGGAAACCGAAAACAATCGCTCCACCAGCGAAAGCGAGCGCCTTGCTCGGGACGAACACAATGCTCGTACCGCAGCCGACGTCTCGTTTGCTGTCGAGAGTATTGCGCGTGGCCTGAAGGGTCTGTCCGATGGCGACATGACGTTCCGTCTGGACATTCCGTTTGCCGGCCAGCTTGAGCCGCTTCGTGCCAATTTCAACGAATCGGTGGCGAAACTGCAATCGGTGCTGCAGTCCGTCGGCGAGAATGCCCGAATGATCGATGCCGGCGCCAATGAGATCCGTTCCGCCGCCAATGATCTGTCCCGCCGGACCGAGCAGCAGGCTGCCTCCGTCGAGGAAACCGCCGCTGCGCTGGAACAGGTCACGACCGCGGTCAAGGATTCAGCGGTTCGTGCCGGCGAGGCAGGCAAGCTGGTCGAACAAACCCGTCACGGCGCCGAGCGCTCGGGAGAGATTGTCCATCAGGCCGTCAATGCCATGGAGGCGATCGAGAAATCGTCGAGCGAAATCGGCAACATCATCGGCGTGATCGACGATATTGCGTTTCAGACCAACCTGCTGGCGCTGAATGCCGGGGTCGAGGCGGCCCGTGCCGGCGAGGCCGGCAAGGGCTTTGCCGTGGTGGCACAGGAAGTGCGCGAACTGGCCCAGCGCTCCGCCAAGGCGGCGCGGGAGATCAAGGCGCTGATCACGACATCGGGCGAGAAGGTCCGTGATGGTGTCGATCTGGTCGGCCAGACCGGCAAGGCGTTGCAGTCGATCGTGACCGAGGTTCAGCAGATCAACGACAATGTCGCGTCCATCGCCGTGTCGGCCCGCGAACAGTCGACCGGTCTTTCCGAGATCAACATGTCGGTCAACGAGATGGACCAGGGCACACAGCAGAATGCGGCGATGGTCGAGCAGACCACGGCTGCAAGCCACAGCCTTGCAGCACAGGCAGCTGCGCTCAACGCGCTGCTGGCGCAGTTCAGGCTGGGCGATGGCCGGGCGGATCTGCATGTCGCGTCATCGGCCTCGCGTCCGGTTGCTTCGCCGGCGCATGCGATGAGCGACCGACTGGCCTCTGCCTTCGGCGGTGGGGCCACGGCTGCCCGGCGGCGCTGACGCCCCCTGATCAGGAAAGATCCTGACGAATAATGTGTGGTTCGGCGGCTTCGGCCGCCGTTGCCATTTTTGCAAAGCCGTTATTACGCAAATGTAATGACCGGCTTGCTTTGCCAGACGGTGGAAACCGCCTATATCGCATTGCATGTTTCATTCTGTTGCGCGTCTCTTCGAAAACTGGCTCGATCCATTTTCCCGCTCGGACAATTTGCGTCCGCCGGAGAAGACCTTGGCCTTTGTCTGGTTCTATGTCAGCCAGGCGAAGCTTGCCTTCCTGCTCATGGCGATATTCGGCGGCTCGATCGCCGTGCTGGAGGCCGGCCTGTTCTGGTTTGTCGGTCGGCTGGTCGATGTGCTCGACACCGTGCCCAAGGAGGCCGGATGGGACGGGCTGCTTGCGGCCCATGGGGGGGAGCTTGCCGCCATGGCCCTGGTCATGCTGGCGGGACGGTTCATCGTCGTGACGATCGGCGCGCTGGTCGAAGAACAGGTGATCGTCCTCAATTTCTTCAATCTGGTGCGCTGGCAGGCCTATGCGCATGTCGCGCGGCAATCGCTGTCCTTCTTCCAGAACGATTTTGCCGGCCGTATCGTCACCAAGGTCTGGTCCGCTGGCCAGTCCACCGGGGACCTGTTGACCTCCCTGCTTCAGGTTGTCTGGTTCATGGTGATCTACACGATCTCGACCATGGCGCTGGTCGCACAGCTCGACTGGCGGCTTTCGGCGGTCATCGGAGTGTGGATCGCGATTTTCCTGGTGCTTGCCCGCCTGTTCGTACCAAAGATCCGCTATCACGCCAGGGAATCGGCTGAAGCGTCGTCAATGTTGAATGGCCGTCTAGTGGACAGTTATTCCAATATCCAGACGCTGAAACTGTTCGGTAAGGAGCGGCAGAACGATCACTATATCAAGGCGGGTTTCGATCGCTTTCAGGACACGTTGAGGCCCTTTGCGCGACTTCTGACGGGCGTCCGGGCCTCGCTTGCCATCCTGTCTGGGGTGATGATCGTGATGGTCGCTGCAATTTCGATCGATCTGTGGTTTTCCGGCGCGATCACCGGCGGCGGGGTCGCATTCACGCTCGGCCTCGTGCTGCGGCTCAACATGCTGCTCGGCCGGATGATGACGCAGATGAACAGCATCATGCGCAATATCGGCACGATCCAGAATTCCGCTGAGTTGATCGCTAGACCGATCGACCTGGTCGATCGCGCCGATGCCACGGCGCTGAAAGTCGTATCGCCCGAAATCCGCTTCGAAAACGTCAGCTTTCACTATGGCCGCAAGAAGGGCGTGATCGATCACCTGACACTGACCATCGCACCGGGAGAAAAGGTGGGCATCGTCGGTCGTTCAGGAGCCGGCAAGTCGACCTTGGTCAATCTGCTTTTGCGGTTCTACGATGTCGAGGGGGGCCGCATCGTGATAGACGGCCAGGATATCGCAACGGTGACGCAGGAGAGCCTGAGGTCGCAGATCGGCATGGTGACACAAGACACGGCGCTGCTGCATCGCTCGATCCGCGACAATATCGTGTTCGGACGCGAGGACGCATCCGATGAGCAATTGCTGAAGGCGACGGACAGGGCAGAAGCGCTCGACTTCATCCAGCGCCTGGAAGACCAACGTGGACGCAAGGCCTTTGACGCGCATGTCGGCGAGCGCGGGGTCAAGCTTTCGGGTGGGCAGCGCCAGCGGGTGGCGATTGCCCGTGTGATGCTGAAGGATGCGCCGATCCTCGTCCTGGATGAGGCGACCTCGGCGCTCGACTCGGAAGTCGAGGCAGCAATTCAGTCCAATCTCGACAAGCTGATGCAAGGCAAGACAGTTCTGGCCATCGCCCATCGCCTGTCGACCATTGCCGCGCTGGACCGTCTCGTCGTCATGGACAAGGGCCGGATCATCGAACAGGGGACACATGCCGAACTCGTTGCGCGGGGCGGACTTTATTCCGAGCTCTGGGCGCGGCAATCCGGCGGTTTCCTCGATACGCAGGGTGTTGTCGAGGAGGCCTGATGCGCGCTTGTTTTCTTGTTCGGCGATTCAATCGCGGGCGGGGACAACCCGTGATCAGTTGTCTGGTTCGGCTTCACCGATCAGTGCTACGTCGGCGACAAGGCCGAAATGGTTTGATCCATAGCTCTCGTCGAGACGCTTCAGCGACAGCGGTGCGAACTCTTTGCCGATGAAGATGTGATCGATCGCAATGCCGGCCACGCCGGCTTCGACTGGCCATGTCGCGGGTTCGGGGCCGACCTTGCGCAGGCCCGAGCGCCGCAGGAAACGCTGCATGTCCGGTGCGATGCTGTCCGAGTTGAAATCGCCGGCCAGGATGACGCTGCCTTTGGCATCGTTCAGCCCCAGGATGAGGTTGTCCATTTCAATGCTGTGATAATCGTCGAAATACGGTTTCGAAACGTGGGCCGCGAGAAGGCTGATCTTGCGGCCGGCAACCTCGATCTCGATCTCGGCGAAGCGGTCGGCGCGCAGATCGCTGAGCTCATCGTAGCGGCCAGCCCGGATGGGATGCTTCGACAGCATCATCAGATCGCAGGTTGGGGTCTCGATGCCGCAGCCGATGCGGTAGGGATAGGTTTCGCCGAGCCGATCGAGTTCGCCAAAAAGCGGATTGGCTTCCATGATGTAGACCACATCCGCTTGCGATCCCTGGATCATGTCGGCGATCTTTCCGGCATTCTCGACATTGTCGTTGAGGATGTTGAAGCTGAGGATGCGCAGGCGAGGGGCGTTGGCGATCGCCTCTGCTGGCAAGGGGCTGGCGACGAATTCGCGCTTCATCCACAGGCTGTGGCCAATCAGGGCGAGACAGACGGCCAGCAATATCCATACATAGACGCCGCGTTTCACCAGAAGGCAGAGCAGGATGCCGACAAGAACGATCAGACTGATCTGCAGTTGCAGGCTGAAAAAGAAGGAAAAAATCCAAAGCTCGGTGACATAGCGCATACCGAGGGCCGCCAGCGCCAGTGTCAGCAGGACGCAAAAAACGCAATAGATATTGTCTCTCATGCCCGTCCCGACCCTGTCATCCGGGCTCGGCCGGAGGCACCCGACCATGCTTGAAAAAAGGCGGGCTTGCAAGAACCGTCCGGTTCATCCAACCTCATGGCACCACGTCACAATTTATTCCGCGACATAGTGGCTCCTTCCCCGTGCGGAGACTGGACAGAATGCTTTATCAAGCTTAGAACGCGGCAATCTGGGGGGAATCTATGGCCGGACTATGTCTGATTCATGATTCCCACTGCGGGGGCAGAATGCGGTGTGTCGCAGGATTGCGAAGAGGATAATTTGACCGTGAGCGAACACGAGACCAATGCACAACATGCGGCCGAACCTACGCGCCGTGACTTTCTCTACATGGTGACCGGTATGGCCGGCGCGGTTGGTGCAGCCGCCGTCGCATGGCCGTTCATTGATCAGATGCGTCCGGACGCTTCCACTCTTGCGCTCGCTTCGATCGAAGTCGACGTGGCCGCGCTTGAGCCCGGCATGTCGTTGACGGTGAAGTGGCGCGGCAAGCCGGTGTTCATCCGCAACCGCACGGCCAAGGAAGTCGAGGAAGCCAATCAGGTGGCGCTTGCCGACCTCAAGGACCCGATTGCCCGCAACGCCAATGTCGATGCTGCCGCTGACGCAACCGACCTTGCCCGCTCTGCAGGCGAAGGCAAGGAGAACTGGATCGTCATGATCGGTTCCTGTACCCATCTCGGCTGCGTGCCGCTTGGTCAGGCAGGCGATTTCGGCGGATGGTTCTGTCCCTGCCACGGCTCGCACTACGATACCGCGGGTCGTATCCGGAAAGGTCCGGCACCGATGAATCTTGCAATTCCGACCTTCGGATTTGTGTCTGATTCAGTGATCAAGATCGGTTGAGGGGATAAGAGAATATGAGTGGTCCTTCCAGTTACCAGCCGTCGACCGGCGTCGAAAAATGGATTGATGCGCGCCTTCCGTTGCCGCGCATGGTCTATGATAGCTTCGTCGCCTATCCGGTTCCCCGCAACCTGAACTATGCCTATACCTTCGGTGCGATGCTTGCCGTCATGCTGGTGGTGCAGATCCTGACCGGTGTCGTTCTGGCCATGCACTATTCCGCGCATGTCTCGGTGGCATTCGAGTCGGTCGAGAAGATCATGCGCGACGTCAACCACGGTTGGCTGTTGCGCTACATGCACGCCAACGGCGCGTCCTTCTTCTTCATCGCCGTCTACCTGCACATTGCCCGTGGTCTCTATTACGGGTCCTACAAGGCGCCGCGCGAAATCCTCTGGATCCTCGGTGTGGTGATCTTCCTTCTGATGATGGCGACCGCCTTCATGGGCTACGTCCTGCCCTGGGGCCAGATGTCCTTCTGGGGTGCGACCGTTATCACCGGTTTCTTCACCGCATTTCCGGGCGTCGGCGAATGGATCCAGCAGTTCCTGCTCGGCGGCTTTGCCGTTGACAACCCGACGCTGAACCGCTTCTTCGCCCTGCATTACCTGCTGCCGTTCATGATCGTCGGCGTTGTCATCCTGCACGTCTGGGCGCTGCATGTGACCGGCCAGACCAATCCGACCGGTGTCGAAGTCAAGTCGAAGACGGATACCGTGCCGTTCACGCCTTACGCGACCCTCAAGGATGCCTTCGGCGTTTCCATCTTCCTGATCGCCTATGCCTGGTTTGTCTTCTACATGCCGAACTTCCTCGGCCATCCGGACAACTACATCCCTGCTGATGCACTGAAGACCCCGGCTCACATCGTTCCGGAATGGTACTTCCTACCGTTCTACGCGATGCTTCGCGCGATCACCTTCAATGTCGGCCCGATCGATTCCAAGCTCGGCGGCGTTCTGGTGATGTTTGGCGCGATCATCGTCTTGTTCTTCCTGCCCTGGCTCGACACGTCGAAGGTTCGTTCGGCCGTCTACCGTCCCTGGTACAAGCTGTTCTTCTGGCTGTTCGTGGCCAATTCGATCGTCCTCGGCTGGCTTGGCGCCATGCCGGCGGAAGGCATGTATGTCGTCATGTCGCAGATCGGTACCGCTTACTACTTCGGCTTCTTCCTGGTCATGATGCCACTGCTCGGCCTGTTCGAAACGCCGCGTCGCATTCCGAACTCGATCACCGAAGACGTGCTCGAAAAGAGCGGCAAATCTGCCGCGGCCAAAGCCTAAGTGCGCGAGAGAGGGAAAGTAGAACAATGAAAAAGCTTTTCACGAGCATCGCGCTGATTGCTGCCATGGCCGGATTTTCCGGCATGGCTCTCGCAGCCGAAGAGGGTGATCTCGCCCATCTGGTCGAACATGCCGCCAAGACGGGCCACTATCCGATCCTGAAGCCCGAGCAGATCGACTGGTCCTTCGCTGGTCCGTTCGGGAAGTATGACAAGGGTCAGCTTCAGCGTGGCCTCAAGGTCTACACCGAAGTCTGTGCCGCCTGTCACTCGATGAACCTGGTTTCCTTCCGGACTCTGGAAGGTCTGGGCTATTCGGAAGAGCAGGTCAAAGCCTTCGCCGCGAATTACGAAGTGCAGGATGGCCCGAACGCCGACGGTGAAATGTTTACCCGCAAGGCCGTGCCGTCGGATCACTTCCCGTCGCCGTTCCCGAACCATGAAGCGGCTGCGGCTGCGAACAACGGGGCGGCGCCTCCGGATTTCTCGCTGATCGCGAAGGCACGCGGCGTGACGCGTGGTTTCCCGCAGTTCATCTGGGACATGTTCCCGATCGTTGGCGGTTACCAGGAAGGCGGCCCGGATTATATCCATGCGCTGTTGACCGGCTATCAGGAACCACCTGAGGGTGTTGTGATTGCGGAAGGCACGCACTTCAACCCGCATTTCATCGCCGGCCAGGCGCTCGCCATGGCGGCACCGATCAGCGATGGTCAGGTGACCTATGACGACGGCGCACCGCAGACGCTCGACCAGTACTCCCAGGACGTCGCTGCATTCCTGATGTGGGCTGCCGAACCGCATCTGGAAGACCGCAAGCGCATGGGTTTCATGGTCATGATCTTCCTGTTCATCTTCTCGGCCCTGATCTACCTGACCAAGAAGTCGGTTTACGCGAACAAGGAACACTGATCGTCAGCTGACGGTTTTGTGAAAAAGGCGGGGCCTCGCGGTCCCGCCTTTTTTTGTTGGGGGCCGTTTTCCTGATGGTGTCCCGACGCGCCTGCCGGCTTTTTCACTTGGTTCTGCCCATCGATGACAGAGGTGGACAAGCCGGTGTCGAAAGGCCAATTTGCCGCCAACTCTCCCAAAGGCCATGGATACCAATGAGCTCCGAAGTACAAAATTACCTCGTCGATTCCATCCGTTCGATCCCGGACTATCCGAAGCCGGGCATCATGTTCCGCGACATCACGACACTGCTGGGCAATGCGCGGGCATTTCGCCGGGCCGTCGATGAGCTGGTGCAGCCGTATGTCGGGCTGAAGATCGACAAGATTGCCGGCATGGAGGCACGCGGCTTTATCCTCGGTGGTGCGGTTGCGCACCAGCTTTCGGCCGGCTTCGTGCCGATTCGCAAAAAGGGCAAGCTACCGCACGAGACGGTAAGCATCGCCTATAGCCTGGAATATGGCGTCGATGAGATGGAGATCCACCGTGACGCGATCCAGCCCGGCGAAAAGGTCATCCTGGTCGACGACCTGATCGCCACCGGTGGAACCGCGGTCGGTGCCGTGCAGTTGCTGCGCCAGATCGGTGCGGATGTCGTCTCTGCCTGCTTCGTCATCGACCTTCCGGACCTTGGCGGACGCAAGAAACTCGAGGCTCTTGGCGTCGAGGTGCGCACGCTGGTCGAATTCTCCGGCCATTGAGGATTGCATCGGTCGACCGTGCCCGGTCGGCCGGCATACCTTGCTCCTGGCGGTCAGTGACCGGCTGGTCCTCAGCCAGCCAACGCCTTGGCGATATCCGCTTTAATATCTTCCGGCGCGGTGCGCGGCGAGAAGCGGGCGATCGGATTGCCGTCGCGGCCGATCAAGAACTTGGCGAAGTTCCAGCCGATATCTGCGCCCTGATCCTCGCCGGGGGTCTCCGCTTTCAGATAGGCATAAAGCGGGTCGGCACCTTCGCCGTTCACCTCGATCTTCGAAAACAGCGGGAACGTGACGGCAAAGCTGGTCTCGCAGAACAGGGCGATTTCCTTTTCCGTTCCGGGCTCCTGGCCGCCAAACTGGTTGCACGGGAAGCCGAGCACGACGAGATCGTCCTTGAAGGTCTGCTGCAGCGTTTCCAGGCCGCTGTATTGCGGCGTCAGGCCACAGGCGCTGGCGGTATTGACGATCAGGACAAGCTTGCCGGCGTAGTCGGACAGATTGCGCTCGTGGCCTTCGATGTCGCGAGCGGTGAACTTGTAAATGCTCATGATGGCAAATCCTTGGGTTCCGGAAATTCAATGATATTGCTGTTGAAGCGTAGGACGGGCTCGGCGTTCTGGTTGAAGCCTTCGCATAGGGCTGAAATGACCATGTAACCCTTTGTCCCGGGCATACGGCGGGTCTCGATCGGGGTCATGAAGTAGGTGACGGTGTCGCCGGCATAGACCGGCTTCAGCCATTGCAGTTCGGAAAACCCGGGCGAGGGGCCGAGCCTAGGCGTTTCTGTTCCGGTGGCCGTCAGCCGTATTGTTTCTGCATCCCAGAAGGCGACGAAGTTCTTCATCCAGCCAGCGCAGGTATGCCAGCCCGAGGCGCAGAGACCGCCGAAGACATAAGACTTCGCCGCTTCAGCGTCGATATGAAAGGGCTGCGGATCGAATGTGCTGGCGAAACGGATGATGTCTTCGGCAGTGAAGGTCAACGAACCGAGTTCCAAGCGGGTGCCGGCGGGATAGAGGTCGAGCATCTTCATGGCGATACCTCTTCAACCTGGCGGCGACGCAACATGATCGCGTTTCTCGCGGACAGGACAAGCTGGCCCCGCTGGTTGGTCAATTCATGTTGAAAGGTCACAATGCCCAGATGTGGCCGCGAGCGCATCAGGCGGGCCGTCTCGACCGTAGAATGGCCGCTGAGCGTGTCTCCGGCCAGTACAGGCTTTCGCCATTGCATCAGATCGATGCCGGGCGCGCCTTCGGAGGCCGAGCGCAGCACATAGCTATCGATCATCATGCGCATGAAGATGCTGCTCGTGTGCCATCCCGATGCCGACAGGCCGCCGAGAATACTGGCACGGCCCGCTTCTTCCGACAGGTGCATCGGCTGCGGGTCGAACTCACGGGCGAATGCGATGATTTCATCCGCCGCAATGGTATTTGGGGCGAAGTCGAAACGCCGCCCGGGTGTGAAATCCTCGTAGTGAAGCTTGTCTGTCTCCGTCATCTCACCCTCGCTTTCACCGGCAGTCTGCGCAAGACGGGGTTATGTTCAAGTCTGAACTTGTTTTCCGCACATAAAAAAAGCGCCTCGTTGAAGGCGCTTTCTTGCTTGCTTCAGGTGTTGAAGCGGAAGTGGATGACGTCGCCATCGTGGACGACATATTCCTTGCCTTCGTCACGACCCTTGCCTGCTTCCTTGGCGCCGACTTCACCCTTGAAGGCGATGTAGTCGTCGAAGGAGATGGTGAAGGCGCGGATGAAGCCGCGTTCGAAGTCGGTATGGATGACGCCGGCGGCCTGGGGGGCCTTGGTGCCGCGCACAATGGTCCAGGCGCGGGTTTCCTTCGGGCCAACCGTGAAATAGGTGATCAGGTCGAGCAGGTGGTAGCCGGCGCGGATCAGGCGGTCGAGGCCCGCTTCTTCCAGACCAAGCGCCGAGAGGAATTCTTTCGATTCCTCGTCCGGCAGTTGTGCGACTTCCGCTTCGATCGCAGCCGAGATGATCACGCATTCCGCGCCCTGAGCCTTGGCCATTTCGGCAACGGCCTTTGTGTGCGCATTGCCGTCCACGGCATCGCTTTCGGCGACATTGCAGACATAAAGAACCGGATGCGAGGTCAGAAGGTTGAGGCCCTTCAGCACTTCAATCTCGTCGGCAGCCAGGGTCTTCAACAGGATGCGAGCAGGCTTGCCCTCGTTCAGAAGCTTGATGACGGCTTCCATGACCGGCAACTGGGCGAGCGACTCCTTGTCCTTGGAGGCCGCGCGCTTGCGGGTCTGTTCGACGCGGCGCTCGAGGCTCTCCAGGTCGGCGAGCATCAGTTCGGTTTCGATGGTCTCCGCGTCACCGACCGGATTGATCTTGCCTTCGACATGGGTGATGTCGTCGTCTTCGAAACAGCGCAGCACATGCACGACAGCATCGACTTCGCGGATGTTGGCGAGGAACTTGTTGCCGAGGCCTTCACCCTTCGATGCGCCGCGCACTAGGCCGGCGATGTCGACGAATGAGATGCGGGTCGGGATGATTTCCTTGGAGCCCGCGATCGATGCCAGTTTCTGCATGCGCGGATCCGGCACGGCCACTTCGCCGGTATTCGGCTCAATGGTGCAGAACGGATAGTTGGCAGCCTGGGCTGCGGCCGTCCTTGTCAGCGCGTTGAAGAGAGTGGACTTGCCGACATTCGGCAGTCCGACGATACCGCATTTGAAGCCCATGGGTTCATTCCGTCACGTAGTGGGATTTGTTGCCTTGCCTATGGGCGAAGGGGCGCGCCGGGTCAAGGGTTTCGGCTGATATTGCGCCGCGCGCAAAGCTCAGGCAGGATAAGTTGCAGCCGTGGGGGATGAGGAACGTCTGTTGTTGAATGGCCGGACAGGGGTCATTCCTGACCAATGTGATCGACGACGGAAAGAGCCTGATGCCGAACAAAGACGTCTCCCTGAAGCCGAAGCTGCAATCCAAGCCGAAGCTGGAGCGGCCCAAGCTCTACAAGGTGATTCTGCTCAATGACGATTACACACCGCGCGAATTCGTCACCGTCGTGCTGAAAGCGGTGTTTCGCATGAGCGAGGAGGCCGGCAATCGCGTGATGATGACGGCACACAAGTTCGGTTCTGCCGTTGTGGTCGTCTGTACCCGCGATATTGCCGAAACGAAGGCCAAGGAAGCGACCGATCTCGCCAAGGAGGCGGGGTTCCCGCTGATGTTCACCACGGAACCGGAAGAATAGACGGGGTTCCACGGGCCTTTCGCGATGTTCGGTCCATTGCTATGGATCTTTTCCCAGGCAATTGCAGGTAGAGCAAAATTTGCTAGTGTAGCGTGTCTGGAAATTGGTCGCGCAGGCAACATGGGGATGTTGCCGTCTTTTTATCCAGACAGCTTGGTTCATGCATGGAGGGGGATATTCATGCGTTCGAAACTGCTTGCCGAATTTCTTGGTACGTTCTGGTTGGTGTTTGGCGGCTGCGGCAGCGCCGTTCTGGCGGCGGCATTTCCAGACGTCGGCATTGGCCTGCTGGGCGTCTCTCTGGCTTTTGGCCTTACCGTGTTGACGATGGCCTATGCGGTCGGCGGGATTTCCGGCGGGCATTTCAATCCGGCAGTCTCCGTCGGGCTTGCCGTTGCCGGGAGGTTCGGCAAAAGCGATCTCGGGTCATATGTCGCGGCCCAGGTGCTGGGTGCGGCGGCCGCAGCGCTGGTGCTCTACATCGTTGCCACCGGCAGGGCGGGAGCCGACATTGGCGGCTTTGCGGCAAATGGCTACGGTGAACATTCGCCGGGCGGCTATTCGCTCGTCTCGGCGCTGGTGATCGAGGTTGTGCTGACGGCTTTCTTCCTGGTGATCATCCTCGGCTCCACCAGTGCCAAGGCGCCCGCCGGCTTTGCGCCGATTGCCATCGGCCTCGGTTTGACGCTGATCCATCTGATCTCGATCCCGGTGACCAACACTTCGGTCAATCCCGCGCGCTCGACAAGTCAGGCGCTTTTTGTCGGCGGCTGGGCGCTACAGCAACTCTGGCTGTTCTGGGTGGCCCCCATAGCTGGGGCGGTGATCGGGGCCTTGCTGTGGAAAGGTCTGTCCGATGAGCGTGACTGAGCAGAACTATGCTTAGTCGTCCTTCTTGCCGAACATGCGCTTGAGCATGTCCGCCATCGGTCCGGATTCCGGCAGCTTTTTCGGCTGGTTGAAGTTTCGCGCCTGGTGGATGTGCGATTGGCCGGTCTTCGCCGGCTTTAGTGCCTTGGCCGGCTTTTCCTCGTCCGCTTTGCCGCCGATTGCCAGTGCCAGCTTGTTCATCAGTTGCGAATCCTCGCCCTTGATCAGCATGTCGGCATTGTCGGCCAGCGCTTCGAGCAGCGGCTCTAGCCATTCGGCATCTGACTTGCCGAAGTCTCCGAGGACATGACCGTGGACGCGCGACTTGTCGCCGGGGTGGCCGATGCCGAGGCGCAGGCGCCGGTAGTTCAGCCCGCAATGGGCATCGATCGATTTGATGCCGTTATGGCCGCCATGACCGCCACCGGTCTTGATGCGAGCCTTGCCGGGCATCAGGTCCAGTTCGTCGTAAATGGCGATTATATCCTCGGGTCCGAGCTTGTAGAAGCGCATCGCCTCGCCGACGCTTTCGCCGGAGAGGTTCATGAAGGTTTGCGGCTTGATCAGCAGCACTTTTTCGGTGCCAAGTGTGCCTTCCGCGATCAGGCCCTTGAATTTTTTCGTCCAGGGCGAGAAGGAATGGCGCCGATGGATCGCGTCCACCGCCATGAAGCCGATATTGTGGCGATTGCGCTCGTATTGAGAGCCTGGGTTTCCGAGCCCAGCAAGGATCATCATGGCTGCGTCCGTTTCTGCCGTTTTGGTCAGTGACCGCGCCGATCGCGGCGCGGCCTTTCACCACCGCGAAACGCGCTGAATGTCAAGGGTTGGAGGCTGGCGTGCTGGCAAGCGCACTGACATTCGACCCGAGCAGGCCATAGTTGCCCAGGATCTCGGCCTGCCGGCCATCGGCAATTATCGTATCGAGAGCATCCTGTATCCTGGCCAGGAGATCATCCGGAAAAGTCGAATTGCAGGCGATCGAGAACTTCTGCTCGGTGAAGACGAATTTGACTTCCAGGGGTTCGCCGTCCTTTACCAGTTGCACATAATGCTGCTCGTCGATCGGCATCAGATCGAGCCGGCCGCTTTCCAGTTTCTTCAGGGTCAGCTTGAGATCGGTCGCGAGATCGATCTTCTCAAATCCGGCATTTTCGAGCAGCGTCTGGGTGTAGTCATTGCGCTGCGTGCCGACCGTATAGGACTTGGCTTCGTCGGTATTCTTCACGTCGAGACCTGACCCCTTGCGGGCTACCATCAGATTGCGGCCGACCGCCAGGGGCTCCACCCATTTGAACAGCGTATCGCGTTCGGGGATGTGGGCCGTGGTGAAGACGCAATGCATCGGCTCTGTCTGGGCAAGCGCGATAGCGCGTGCCCATGGCATCATCTCGACGGAGTAGGGGATCTTCAACTCCTCCATCATGACGATCAACTGGTCGTAGCCCGCGCCCTTTATGTCGTTGCCGGCGCGGAAATTGTAGGGCGGGTAGTCTTCGGTGGTAAAGTAGACAGTGTCGGCGGCGGCAACCGGGGCCGCCGCAAGTGAAAGTAGAATTCCAAGCACTTTCATTGCGGTATGCCTCTCTTCC
>ERZ1034401.89-NODE-89-length-28516-cov-3.809775_pt1 | contig 28516 bp, 27 predicted proteins | sample MGYA00520601_ERZ1034401 | MGnify/ENA primary metagenome ERZ1034401 (study PRJEB33736, sample SAMEA104288476) | Azolla filiculoides | biome: Urban; feature: water surface; material: ditch water | place: Netherlands | collected 2014 ... | reverse complement strand
TCGAGCAGATGATCGTCTACCGTGCGATCCAGGGCTTTATCGGCGGCGGCATGATCCCGTCCGTCTTTGTCGCCGCCTTCACGATCTTCCCGCCGTCCAAGCGCAATATCGTTTCGCCGATGATCGGCCTTGTCGCCACGCTCGCGCCGACGATCGGGCCGACGATCGGGGGCTACATCAGTCATGCCATGTCATGGCACTGGCTGTTCCTGATCAATGTGATCCCCGGCATCATCGTGGCTGCGACGACCTGGAGCCTGATCGATTTCGACCAGCCGGACCACAGCCTGATGAAGAAATTCGACTGGTGGGGCCTGGCCTCGATGGCGGTGTTCCTGGGCTCGATGGAATTCGTGCTGGAAGAGGGCAACAACAAGGACTGGTTCAACGACCATCATATCGTCATGGGCACCATCGCCATGGTGATCGGCGGGGCGATCTTCTTCCGCCGGGTGTTCAAGGTCGAGCTTCCCGTCGTCGACCTGCGGGCTTTCTCGAATGCCAATTTTGCCTTCGGCTCGCTGTTCTCGTTTGTCATGGGCGTCGGTCTTTATGGCCTGACCTATCTCTATCCGCTCTATCTCAGCCGCATCCGGCATTACGATTCGCTGATGATCGGCGAGACCATGTTCGTCTCGGGGGCTGCGATGTTCCTGACGGCGCCGATCGCCGGCATCCTGTCGAGCAAGCTCGATCCGCGGGTGATGATGATGATGGGCTTCGCCGGCTTTGCCACCGGTACCTATATGATGACCGGGATCACGGCTGACTGGGACTTCTACGAACTGCTGCTTCCGCAGATCCTGCGGGGCTGCTCGCTGATGATCTGCATGGTGCCGATCAACAATATCGCGCTTGGCACCTTGCCGCCGGATCGGATGAAAAACGCATCCGGCCTGTTCAATCTGACCCGCAATCTCGGGGGCGCCGTTGGCCTTGCGATCATCAACACGATGATCACCCAGCGCACCGACGATCATTTCGCCCGCCTGTCCGAGCAGCTTGACTGGGGCAACCCTGCAGCACTCGACTGGCTGGCAAGCGTCGGTGCCAACTACGACGCCTATGGCCTGGACGGCAGCACCGTCGCCGTGCAGAAACTTGCCGGCATCGTCACGCAGCAGGCCACGCTGCTGTCCTTCATGGACATCTTCATGGGACTGACTGTGCTGTTCGGCTCACTGGTGTTCATGACGCTGCTTTTGAAGAAACCCAAGGCGGCTGCACCGGCCGGTGCCGGTCACTAACATTTTCGCGGGTTGAAAATCCGCGTGTCGGTGGTTCAAAACCGCCTCCGGGCACTATTCTAAGTACCTGATGTGCTTGTGCTTTTCCATGGTCTTGTAACGCCTTCGTTTTGCGAGTTTGACAGTTTCAAACCCCGAGTTTGACAACTTCTGTTTTTCGTTTGTTAAGCTCGGCCTCGAAATCTGCGACAGCGGACGTCGCGCGCGCCGACATGTTGGCCCGCCGCGAATAGTGTTTTGCCATCGCTTCCGTCTTGTGGCCGAGCACGAGGGCAATGGTCCCGTGATCCTTTCCCATTTCCGCGAGGATGGTGGCGACTGTGTGCCGCAATCCCTTCAGCGTCAGCCATGGCTGGATCAACCCGTCGGCTTCCCACGTGCTCTTCAGTTTGAACCAGACCGTGCTGAACCCATTGTAGGTCCAGGGCAGGCCTCTGCTGTTGGCGCACAGTGTCAGGGCATCATGTTTCGGTGCACGCGTCATTGCGTCTGAGATAGGCTCAAACAGCGGCAGGTAGATCGGCTGGCCGGTCTTGGTGCGTCGTGTGTCGAGCCCCGCCTGAGTGACTGCTGACCTCGGAAGGGCTTGCGCATCTTGCGGATCGAGCGCGTAGAACATCATTCGCGCGATCGGCAGCACCATGTGGGATGGAAGGGAGTCTAGAACGATTTCGCGCTCAGCGTCGGTCCATGGCCGGTTTGCGTCGGGTAGGCTCTTGGGCCGGCGCGCGGGTTTCACCTTGGCCGCCGGATTGTCCTTGGTGTACCCATACTCAATTCCCCAATCGAAGATCACCGAGAGTACGGAGCGCACATAGTTGGCGAATCGGAACTTGTGCTTCTCCAGAGAACGCCACTCGCATTCTGTAAATCCGCCACGACTCTGGGGGAAAAAAATCGGGATAGGTTGTGCCTTCTTTCCTCGATTTTGAGAGCCTGATTCAGGGTGTAGTCGTGATCGCGAGAAAGGAGATAGACTGCCAGAGAGGTGAATGCAAAACTTAAGGTCAGAGCCAGGTCTTGGTTGAAGAATTGATCGGACAACGTTCCTGGTTCCACCGCGTGGTGGCGCCAAGCCATTGCGCCAAGCATGAGGAGCCATCCGGACACAACGATGGAAGAAAACAACAGGACTAGTTTCCGATTCTGCTTCAACGCAACATGATTTAACAGGATGAAGGATACTACCAGGCTTGATGTAGTCAGACTGTGATCCGCGGTTGTGGGGCTAGCGAGGATGTGTTCGTATAGAACCCCAACAACAAGAGCTGCATCGAATACCACGAAGAGAACCCCGAAGTATTTTCTTTTGGGAAAATATACCGCGATCGCAACTGAAGCGATGCTGACCAGAAGGTAGATCGAACTAACGACAACATGGGTGTTAGTAGCGCTGTCGCCGAATGCGAGATTTGCAAACAGGACCGAGAGCACAACGAACCGCAGCGACGCTGAGCGCATCTCGCGTGCCGGCGCGTTGCGAACGATAGGTGATGATAAATGATCCATTGATCCTGATTTTTTGGCAGGGCAGGCCATATCAGTGGAACGCACAGGAGAATGCCGGGCCAGCGAAGGCCCGGCTCTCGCCTTATCTGATTTCGGTGACCATGAGTTTGCCATCAACGCGTTCGGCGATGAACTCGATATTCGAGCCTTCCCTTAACTTGTCCAGCATTGCTTCGTCTTTGATGCGGAAGACCATTGTCATTCCTGGCATGTCGAGTGCCTTTAGTTCCTCGTGAATGAGGGTAACCTTCTTTGCCTTGGCATCGATCTTTTTTACGGTACCCTTGGTGAATTCGGCTGCGGTTGCGCCGTAGACATTGGCCAGCGCGATAACCGATACGAAGGCGAGCTTGATAATCGTTTTCATGGGTTGATCCTTCGGGTTATTTCTTGGCCACGGTGACGTCGCCGTGCATGCCGGCGTCGTAGTGGCCGGGCACTAGGCATGCGATCTTGAATGTACCGTCATTGGTGAATTTCCAGATGATCTCGCCGGACTTTCCAGCCGCCAACCGGATCGCGTTCGGATCGTCATGTTCCATTTCAGGAAACTTTTCCATTACCGCCTTGTGCTCCATGACCTTGTCTTCCTGATCGAGCACGAACTCGTGGTCGAGTTCGCCGGCATTTTTGATGGCGAATACGATGGTCTGGCCCTTACGGACTTTGAAGGTGTTCGGCGTGAAGATCATCTTGCCGTCGTCCGTCTCCTTCATCGTGACGCGGATTGTCTGGGTGGCCTGCGCCTTTTGACCCGGCTCGCCGACAGCCATGGCTTCCCCATGGCCGCCCTCATGCGAACCGGAGGCAAGTGCTGTTGTGGAAAGTGCTGCTGCAAATAGCATTGCTGTCACTAGAGTTTTCATTGTGTGGCCCTTTGCTGGGGGGAGGGGGTCGATCAGCCGTGCTTCGTATGATCGGTGGTGATTTTTGTCTTTGCATCCTTGGCCTTGGTTGTGTCGGGCAATTCGCCCGTCCATTCCCAGGCCTGGGTACCGGGCGGGTTTTCGTACCAGCCAGGATCTGAGTAATCGCCCGCAGAGATACCTTCGCGGACCTTCACTACGGAAAACATGCCGCCCATCTCGATAGGACCGTGGGGTCCCCATCCTGTCATCATGGGCACCGTGTTTTCGGGGATTTCCATCTCCATCTCGCCCATGTCGGCCATGCCGGCAGTTCCCATCGGCATGTACTCGGGCTGGATCTTTCGGATCTTTTCGGTGACGGATTTCTTGTCGACGCCGATGAAGGTCGGGACGTCATGGCCCATGGCGTTCATCGTGTGGTGGGACTTGTGGCAATGGATCGCCCAATCGCCGAGATATTTGGCGTCGAACTCGTAGGCACGCATCGCGCCGACCGGGATATCGATACTAACCTCCGGCCAGCGCGCTTCCGGGCGCACCCATCCACCATCAGTGCAGGTGACCTCGAAGTCATATCCATGCATGTGGATCGGATGGTTCGTCATCGTCAGGTTGCCGACGCGCACCCGCACGCGATCATCCTTGGAAACCACCAGCGGATCGATCCCTGGAAACACCCGGCTATTCCAGGTCCACAGATTGAAGTCGGTCATTTCCATGACGCGCGGAACGTAAGTGCCGGGGTCGATGTCGTAGCCGCTGAGCAGGAACACGAAATCCCGGTCCACCGGCATGAACGCCGGGTCCTTCGGATGGATGACGAAGAAGCCCATCATGCCCATCGCCATCTGGACCATCTCGTCCGAATGGGGGTGGTACATGAAGGTGCCCGACTTCACGAGGTCGAACTCGTAAACAAAGGTCTTGCCCACCGGGATATGCGGCTGCGACAATCCGCCGACACCATCCATGCCGGACGGCAGGATCATGCCGTGCCAGTGGATGGTCGTGTGCTCCGGCAGCTTGTTGGTGACGAAGATGCGTACGCGGTCACCCTCGACCGCCTCGATCGTCGGGCCCGGTGATTGGCCGTTGTAACCCCACAGATGGGCGGTCATGCCTTCGGCCATCTCGCGTTCCACGGGCTCAGCGACAAGGTGGAATTCCTTTACGCCATTGTTCATCCTGAACGGGAGTGTCCAGCCATTCAAAGTGACCACCGGATTGTAATCGGGGCCGGTCGTCGGTCGCACGGGCGTCTGGGTCGCCGCCGTTTCCATGATGGCTGCTTCAGGCAGCCCCATGTTGGACGTCTGACCCCAGGCCGTGGAAGAAGCGAGCGCAGCACTGGCCGCACCGGCTCCGAGAAATTGCCTTCGGTTGAACATGTCTTTGTCCTTTCTCAGTGCCCGCCGCCACTATCGGCAGGCGCGGCGACGTCGGTTTCACCACCTGTCGCACCCGCACCGCCGCCATAAATGGCGGGCGCGAGATTGGCTTCGGCCAACCAGAAATCGCGTTTTGCATTGACGGCGAGGAGGATCGAATTGACCTTTTCCCGACTGTCGGCGAGCAGTTCAAACGTGTTGGTGATCATGCCGTTGTAGGTCAGCAGTGACTCCTCTTCGATCTTGGTGCGAAGCGGAACGACGCTGTTTCGATAGTGCCGGGCGATATCGTAGTTCGACCGGTATGCCTGGTATGCCGAGCGAGCCTCGGACCGGACGTTGACGGCTTTTTCTGCGAGAAGGTTTGCTGCGCGCATATAGGCGAGCTCGGACTTGCGCATGCGCGCCTTGCCCGTGTCGAAGATCGGTATGACGAATTCAAGCTCGACATTGCCGGTCGTCTGCTTGTGTTTTTCGCCATCTTCGAGTTCTCGTTCAGTCTCGAAGCCGGAGAGAATTTCGAGATCGGTGACGTAGCGGGTCGCCTCTGTCAGCTTGAGCGACTTTGCGGTCGCGTCCAGATCGAGCTTGGCCATCTGCAGATCGACACGACGTTGCAAAGCTTCCGCCTCGATCATGTTGCGGTTGACCAACGCCTTAGGCAGTTGCGGCAGGCGATTGGGAATTTGATAGGCGAGATCGTCGCCCCAAAGTCCCATCAGTCTCGTCAGCTCTTCTTTCGCGAGTCGGGCTTCCAGCCGTGCCTTCGCTGTTTGGCCGGTCAGTTCGGCATAGAAAACGTGTTCGCGAGCCTGGCCGCCCTTGGTCAGCGAACCGGCCTCTCCGAGTCTCTGGGCAAGCTCCGAAGCCGCATCGGCCGCCGCCTGAGCCTGACCGAGCTGACCGACGGTTTCCCATGCCGCAACCGTCGAAATCCATGCGCGACGGGTATCTGATGCCACTTGGAGCGTCTTGAGGGCCGCTGCCAGTTGAGCCTTGCGGAAGTTTGCGTCGGCAATCTCGACGTTTCGCTTGTGGGTGGCCAGCGCCAGGACGTTTGTGGCGACGACACCTTCGATAGCCTTGTAGGCCTCGAGTCCCTGCGTACCGATCCCCGTCAGACCCATGCCGACGGTGGGATTAACCAGCATGGTCGACTGCCAGGCATCCGCCGCGGAATCTCCAAGATCCGCATAGGCTGCCTGAAGCCCCTTGTTGTTCAGGAGCGCGACCTGCACCGCTGTCTCGACGTCGATCGTCTTACGCGCCATCAGTTCCTTGACGCGAGCAGAGGCAGCCTGCGCCTCGGCGCGGTTCTGCACCCACACCGTCTGTTTGCCGGTGGTTTCTGATGCCTTGAGGGAGACGTTGGCGAAACCGGCGTCCGCGGACGCGTAGTCGGTGGCGGCGACGCAGCCGCCAAGAACGAAAGGCACGGCAAGTGCTGCAACAATTTTGAAGATGCCGACCGTCATGACGCGTCTCCTTGAGGAGCCTGGGCATCGTTTTGCCTGCGCCATGGCTTAGGGTCGACAGGCAAGCGGTGTGAATACCCGGAGACGGGGGTGGAGTAGCGAATGGGGGTTACCCCGAGCGCGGGGTTGGCCGCGTCATCGAAGGTGGCGATCTCGCCTATGGATGTGGCTGCGCAACTGCCAAGCAATAAGGGCAGTGCGACCACGATATAAATGTGGTTCATGGTGAAATCCGAACAGGAGATGTCTCGGCGCAACGGCTGGAAGCCGTAGACGCACGGTTAATGCCCGAGAGGCAGGCCTTGCCTGTTCAGATATTTGGGGGGCGGTGAAGGACGGGGGTCTGGCCGACAGCCTTGCTATCGTCGACAAAGAACCGAAGGGTTTCCATGGCGGGTCCGCTAATCGCGACATGACCGATAGGAACAGCCATGCTTACGCAATAGTCGCCGCAGCATTCCTGTTTGACAAGCTTGCTTGCGCCGCGATCTTGGCCGTCCATGTCACCGCCGTGGTTGTCATGGGAAGCCTGGTCCGAACCGTGATGGTTGCTCTGCGAGATAGCGGATGGTTTCGCCGCCGCGGAACTTTGGCCATGCATTGCTGCGGTCGCATTGGAAAATGAGTACCCGGTCAGCGATACAATGATCACCAGCCTGATCAGAATCAGCAGCCTTCTGCAAATGATTCGATACATCATGTCCATTGGCAATCGATAGCCTCAATGCGGCGATGCTTCAATGAGCATCTTTAACTTGACGAAATTCAAGCCGTTTGTGTGACGGCGACAGCGCAGGGACAGGAATAGGGATTCCCATACTGGTAAGGTCAAGAGGCCATAAAGAAGATTCTTGAATTGCTCGGGACGCATGACAGCCCGAGCAGCATCCTCGGTTGCCGGTTCCACGAGCCGTCAACCGAAGCACTCACAGGGCTTAATTCACACCTGAATCCGCCGCAGTCTCAACGAATTGCCGATGACGCTCACGGACGACAGTGCCATGGCAGCCGCGGCGATGACGGGAGACAACAAAAGGCCGAAGGTCGGATACAGCACACCTGCTGCAATTGGTACACCCGCTGCATTATAGAAGAAGGCGAAGAACAGGTTCTGGCGGATGTTGCGCATCGTCGCGTGGCTCAGCTTGCGCGCCCGAGCTATGCCCTGTAGATCGCCTTTCAACAGGGTCACGCCAGCACTTTCGATCGCGACGTCGGTTCCCGATCCCATGGCGATCCCGACATCGGCCGCAGCCAGCGCCGGGGCATCGTTGACCCCGTCGCCGGCCATCGCCACAATCCGGCCCTCCTTGCGCAGCCGTTCGACGATCGCGCTCTTATGTTCGGGCAAGACCTCGGCTTCGACCTCGGAAATGCCGAGCCGGCGGGCCACGGCGTGAGCCGTCGTCTTATTATCGCCCGTCAGCATGACGACGCGCACACCTTCATCGAGTAATGTCTGTACAGCCGCCGGCGTCGTGGTCTTGATCGGATCGGCAATGGCAATAAGACCGCCGACCCTTCCATCAATGGCCACGAACACGACGGTTGCACCTTCATTGCGCAGTTCCTCGGCCCGAGGCGTCAGATCCGATACGACGATACCAACTTCCTCCATGATCCGATGGCTGCCGATCACAATCCGCTTGCTGTCGACAATGCCTGTCACGCCCTTTCCAATCGGACTGTCGAAATCCTCGGCTTTGCCAAGCGGCAGCGCGCGTTCGTTCGCAGCATCGACGATGGCGGTCGCGAGGGGGTGCTCGCTTGCGCGTTCCAGCGTTGCCGCAAGCCGCAGAAGTTCCGTCTCCGAAAGGCCGTTCGCGGTTTCCACCGCCGTCACCTTCGGCTTGCCTTCGGTCAGAGTTCCGGTCTTGTCGACCACAAGCGTGTCGACCTTCTCGAAACGCTCCAGGGCTTCTGCATTCTTGATGAGCACGCCCATGCCTGCACCTCGCCCGATACCGACCATGATCGACATCGGGGTTGCAAGCCCGAGGGCGCAGGGGCAGGCGATGATCAGGACCGCGACCGCGGCGACCAGGCCATGGGCGAACCGGGGTTCCGGTCCGAAGATCATCCAAGACGCGAAGGCCACCACAGCGATCAGGATCACCGCGGGAACGAACCATCCGGAGACTTGGTCAGCCAGCCGTTGGATCGGCGCGCGCGAGCGCTGCGCCTCGGCCACCATCTGAACGATCCTCGACAGCATCGTGTCATGGCCGACCTTCCGGGCCTCCATGACGAAGCCGCCGGTCTGGTTCATTGTTCCACCGATGACGAATGCCCCGGCCTGCCTGGTGACAGGCATTGACTCGCCAGTGATCATCGACTCGTCGAGCGAGCTTCGGCCCAATATCAGCACGCCATCGACGGGAACCTTCTCTCCGGGGCGCACACGCAGACGGTCGCCGACCACGACTGTCTCAAGGGCTACGTCTTCGTCTGTCCCGTCAGGTCGAATGCGTCGTGCGGATGTCGGAGCGAGGTCAAGCAGCGCGCGAATAGCGCCTCCAGTTTGCTCGCGGGCCCTGAGCTCCAGCACCTGCCCCAGCAGGACCAGCACCGTGATGACGGCCGCCGCCTCGAAGTAGACTGCTACCGAACCGTCGGCGGATTGGAAGGTCTCGGGAAAGAGGCCGGGTGCCGCTGTTGCAACAACGCTGTAGACCCAGGCCACACCTGTGCCCATGGCGATCAACGTAAACATGTTGAGGCTGCGCCCGACCAGCGACTGCCACGCCCGCTCGAAGAACGGCCATCCGGCCCACAGGACCACTGGCGTCGCAAGCGCAAGCTGCAGCCAGTTCGAAAGCTGCGCTCCGATCAGCATGTGGAGATTTGTCAGATGCCCGCCCATCTCAAGGGCAAGCACCGGCAGCGACAGCGCGAGCCCGATCCAGAACCTGCGGGACATGTCCAGAAGTTCGGCGCTCGGGCCTGTTTCGGTCGACGGCATTTCAGGTTCGAGCGTCATGCCGCAGATCGGGCAGTTGCCTGGCTCAGGCCGGCTGATCTGGGGATGCATGGGGCAAGTGTAGATCGTGCCCGGGCGGGGTGCCGCGGGGACCGTCCGGGGTTTTTCTTGATGAGTGTGTCCACTCGTCTTTCCGCCGTCGCCGTGATGGTGGTGATGATCGTGATCGTGTGTCATGACGTCCTCCGGTTCAGCGCGCGCCATCATAGGCAACGAAGGACATCATCCCAGCGGCCATGTGGTACAGATGGTGGCAATGGAGTGGCCAGCGCCCCGGATTTCTGGCATCGAACTCGACAGCCACTTCGGACATCATTGGCAACATCACGGTGTCGCGGACCGCTCCTTGAATGGCGGTGCTATTGATACCGACGACCTGAAAATGATGACCATGCAGGTGCACGGGATGCGACATCATCGACATGTTGCGCATGGTGATCCGGATCCGATCGCCCGCGGTCACGTTCAATGGCTCCGATGTCTCGATAGTCCAGGCATAGGACGCCATATCGCCCACAAGGGTTGCACTATATTGACGAACGGGCGGGCGGCTTTCAAGTGGTGCGGCGGCCCGCAGCTTTGCCTCCAGGGAAAGATCGAGGATCGGCGCCATTTCCGATCCCTTTACCGATACCTTGGTGACGGCCGCGTCCGCAGTCGCGAGGACGACGCCGGTCTGCTCGGCGGCACCTTCGCGGAGCGCCAGGATTGGAAAACTGCCCTGCTCGGAGGGGAGTTGCAGCCTGATGTCGAGACGCTGGCCCATGGAGATCGGGAACCGCCTTCCCTCGACGGGCACGACGTCCTGTCCGTCCACGGCGATGAGCGATCCGGCGAGTGCCCCCGTGTCGATGATAAAGGCGGTTGCCGTCGCTCCGTTGATGATCCTGAGCCGGACGCGTCCACCCTTCTCGACGCGAACGACCTCCGGATCGTCGAGTGTTCGGTCATTGGCAAGATAGGCATCGTATTCGATATCATTGAGATCCATGCCGGCCATGCCCGGCATCGCCATGCCCTGATGGTTCATCGGCATTTCGCCGCCTTTCATCATGGGTATCATTTTCTGTATCATGCCCTGATGGCCCATGTTCATTCCGCCATGGTTTGAGCTACCGCTTGTCAGTCCGGCGAGCAGTTCCTCAGGCGATTTGAACGAGAAATCGTGAAGTAAGATAACGACGTCCTGCTCATCGCGGGCCAGATCCTCGGCCGTGCGGACAATGAGAGGTGCGGCAAGTAGATTCTGTTCCTGCAAGGTATGGGCATGCATCCAATGGGTCCCGCCGCCGCCGACCGGGAAGCGGTATTGCCGCGTTTCCTTGCCCGTCAGAAGCGCTGCTGGATTGTCTGGAACACCATCCATATCCCAAGGCGGCGTCAGGCCATGCCAATGGATAAGCGTGCCTTCGTCCGTGTCGTTGGCGAGCCTGACATTGAAGTCTGCACCGGCAAGGAGTTCCAAGCCGGGCTTTCCGCCAGGTCCTTTCAACCCGAAGACACTGGCCGCTCTGCCGTTGATTTCAAGCGTGCGCTTGGCGATGACGAGGTCCTGGGATGAGGTGGCCGCGTGCGCGCGGCCGACGAGCGAGGTGTTGAAAAGGGGATAGGTCGCGGCTGCACTGGCGACGAATGCCTTGAGAAGTTGACGACGATACATGATGGGTCTCTCGATCTGCGTCGGAATGGCCGACACTGCTGATGAATTTCATGTGCCCGCTGGCGCGGACGCTGCATCAAGCGATCAATCGCGGTGGCTCGAAGCCGGGACGCGGTGTCCTTCCGGACAGGGAGGGGGACTGTATCGTAAAGGAAGCCCCGGAGAATTCTGTTTCAACGGTGGTGGCCGAAATCGCCGCTACGCCTACGCATGCCACGCACATAGCGCTGCAACACGCTTTTGGGGTCGTATCCGATTGATGGTGCGATGCCGGTGCCTCGGCGCTATGTGTCTGAGCGAGCTCCGGGCAGGCCTCAAATCTCGCATGTGCCATCGGAGTGACGACAAGCATCGCGAACGCCAGCAAAGCGGCGCTTACGATACGCAAGGCATTCCTGGCTGTTGTTCGTTCCATGACATTCCAATCCCGGACAGGCTCATATTAACCTGTACGCACCTTACATCTTTGACCTGCATCAAGTGGGTCGCGCGTAGGGATTGGGCTGGGCTGTCCGTGCGATTACCAGTTCCGGAACGTTTGCTTGGATTGCTGCGTAAGCTGCTCGTGGAATAGCTCTTACGTTGCTACGCGAGAAGAAAGATGCCGCATCCCAGCTCGGATGCGTATTGGGCTGTGAAATTTGCAGCGGTTGTGCTTCCACTAGCCGTTTCGCCACCGCTTAGCCGGTGCTGCCCCAAACCGTCCTGTCCGAAAGCGTTGTCAAGGGACAGGACGGCATGAAAAGGCGATGGCAAATGCCGCAAAGACTATCCCGTACCCTTACGGGCGCCAGCTGGCTACCCTACAGGCAAAGATCTTGGCAGCTAAGCGTCCGCGCTGTCTGTCGCATCTGATCGAAATCCTCATGTTCTCGGCCCCAGAACGCGAATGCAGGGCGGCGAGGCCACGTTGGACGGCCCCTTGGCTAATTAGGTCGATGCCGCGCGAGGAGCACAATCGATGTCCGCCGAACATTCCTTTCATCTGATGCATCAAGCGTGCACAAACTGCCATGCTCGTTTTCGTATGATGGCGGACTGATCAGACAAAGTTTGCTAAGCCGAACTTGGACGGCACACCTGGACCATTCCCTAGGGTTTCAGGAAAGCCTTCGATGATCGGGCAGTCCCGACGCACGTCGCCATGGCAGTGGCTGGCCAGATGCTTCAAAGTCTTCGTCATCGCCGCGATTGCCGCTGCCTTGCGCTCGAGTTCACCGATGTGTTCAAGAGCGATCGCCTTGACGTCGGAGCTTGCCGCGAGCGGTCCCGCTATAGGGCCAGCAGCGTCTTCATCTGTTCGACAGAAAACCGAGGTCACGAGCACGGCGAAAGAATCGAAGCGTATGGACGTCGCATTCGCCGTATGTGCGGTAGCCTGACTCGGTACGGAGCGCAGGTGTGATCAATTTGATCTGTTCATGGTAGCGGATCATTTTGGTTGAGACGCCCGAAGTTACGTTTGAAAGGCTAAAAATGTGGCTTAGAGGTCGTTGGTTCGAATCCTTTCAAGGTGAAAATTCTACCATGTCCGGCTGGTCCCGCGGTATTCCCAGCTTGGATAGTCGCAAGTTTCGGCGAGCCTCTAGTCGCCAAAGATCCATAGAAACTTTCATCAAGGATTGCATCGTCCTGAACGGAGATGACCTCTCTGTTGAGAATATTAGAAACCAGTTATATATAGGAGCGGATCAGCAAGGCCCGGCGAATGGGATGACCCCGCTGACGATTGAACTCACGATTGTCTCCGCTGCCATCTCGTGATCTTGCTCGGAGATAGAATTGCGGCGAAGTGCGTCGCAGGCGAGTGGTTCGAAATCGCTGTAGAACTGGGTCGCTCCCCAGAGCATGATGAAGAAATGCCGCGCGTCAATTTTCACCATCCGCCCTTCCTGCATCCACTGGTCAAGAACCGCAACATATTTATCGGTGGCCGCTCGCATGTGAGCGCGATCCTTTTTACTCAGGAAGCGGGCACCGTGTATGATCTCACTCGCGAAAAGCCGTGATTCCCGCGGATTTTCACGCGCATATATAAGCTTGGCCCGAACGTAGTCACGCAGCGCATCGGCGGGGTCCCTGTCGACACTCAACTTTGACAGCGCCTCATCCCATCCCACAATCAGGTTTGTAATTATCGTAGAATAGATCTCCTCCTTCGAGGAAAAGTAATAATAGATGTTTGCTTTTGGCAATTTCGCCAGATCGGCGATCTCGGCAATCCTGGCGCCGTCGAAACCCTTACGGGAAAACACATCCGTAGCTACATCGAGGATGATCCTAATATTGCGGGCGCGGATCTTCTCGTCGAGCGTGTCCGCTGTCCGGGCCATGATCTATCCTTTCCGCCGAGGCATTTGCCACTGGTCTTCATTTCGCAGCGATATAAACGAGCTGCCGTCCACGGGGTAGGTGCAAAGCGCTGCATTTCCTGCTGTTGGGGTCATCTAAAAAATTGACGACTTGGTCAGGTTACATCTAGTCTGCTGCCATAACAACGACCGGATCCGACAAAGGAAATCGGCAATCGATGCTCAGTCTGGGGAGTGACACCGCCAACATGTCCGGAGCCAACAATGACCTTCGATCTACTCGTCAAGAATGCCAATCTCCCCGATGACCGAACCGGCATCGATATCGCTATTTCCGGTGGCAAGATCGTCGCGGTCGAAGCAGGGATCACCGCTGAGGCGGGCCGCGTGATCGACGCCGGTGGCAAACTTGTGACCGCACCTTTCATCGACATCCATTTCCATATGGACGCGACGCTGTCGCTCGGAACGCCGCGCCTCAATCGCTCCGGAACGCTGCTCGAAGGCATACGGCTCTGGGGAGAGCTCAAGCCGCTCCTGACGAAGGAAGACGTAATCGAACGTGCTTTGCGTTACTGTGATCTTGCCATATCCCAAGGCTTGCTGGCTGTCCGCAGCCATGTCGATGTCTGCGACGACCGGCTGATCGGGGTCGAGGCGCTTCTCGAAGTCCGCGATCTCGTGAAGGACTATCTCGACCTGCAACTGGTCGCCTTCCCGCAGGACGGCTTTTATCGTTCGCCGACGGCTGCGAACAATCTCATCCGGGCGCTCGACATGGGCGTCGACGTAGTCGGCGGCATTCCGCATTTCGAGCGGACGATGGAAGACGGACGCCTTTCGGTAAAGGCGGTTTGCGAAATCGCCGCCGAACGCGGGCTGATGGTCGATTTGCATTGCGACGAGACCGATGATCCGATGTCGCGGCATATCGAGACGCTCGCGTATGAAACCCAGCGGCTTGGGCTTAAGGGCCGGGTAGCGGGATCGCACCTGACGTCCATGCACTCGATGGACAATTATTATGTCTCGAAGCTGCTGCCGCTCATCGCCGAGGCGGAGATCCATTGCGTGCCGAATCCGCTCGCCAACATCGTATTGCAAGGTCGGCACGATACCTATCCGAAGCGGCGCGGGATGATGCGGGTGCCGGAGCTGATGGCGCTCGGTGTCAATGTCGCCTTCGGCCAAGATAGCTGCATGGATCCCTGGTACTCCTTCGGCAGCGCTGACATGTTGGAAGTTGCGCATATGGCGGTCCATACCGGCCAAATGACCAGCCGCGATGCGGTGAAATCCTGTTTTAAGGCGATTACAGAAAATCCGGCAAAGACCTTCGGCCTCGAAGGTTACGGCATAAAGGTCGGCTGCAATGCCGATCTCGTCATACTCGAGGCGCGCGACACGATCGAAGCGGTGCGGATGAAAGCCAACCGCCTTGCCGTCTTCCGCCGCGGCAAAGTGATTGCCGAAACCGCGCCGCGTACCGCGACGCTTTCACTCGAAGGCCGGCCGGCAACGATCGAGCCCTGGCGTTACGCGCCGGTCGAAGCCGAAGCCAACTGAGAAAAAGACGGGCGGCTCAGAAATTCCCCACCGAGCCGCCATCCTTCCAGGCGTAGATTTCCCAAAGCTCGTCGTCGGGGCCAATGAAATAGGCACCCCGTGCATTCCAGACATAGTCAGCGGGCTCACGATAGAAGGGCACGCCCTTGTCCTTCAGTTCGGCATAGGCAGCATCCACTGCATCCGGCGACGACACGCGCACCGCGATGCAGGCCTTGTGCGGCCCTTCCGCTTTGGCATTCGAGACACCGGTATTGTCGCTCAGATGATCGATTTCCCAGCAGGCGAGCGTCAGGCCGGCGCCGTTGAATTCGACAAAGCCCTCGGCCTGACGATTGATTTCGAAGCCGAGCTTTCCGGCGTAAAAATCGATCGAGCGCTGGGTGTCCCTGACGAGGATGCAGATGTCGGTGATCGCGTGTTCCTGGGCGAAAGCCATGGTTCTCTCAGCTCTTGTTAAACGAGGGTGGAAAGGCGGCCAGTGATGACCGGCCGGCGGTCCGGCTTTGTCGAACCGATGGCGATTGCAGCGGTGATCGCTCTGGCCGCGGTATCGAAGTCGGCCTGAGAGCGGCAATGCAGGATGCAGAGAGGTTCGCCTTCCGAAATCGCATCGCCGATATGGACCATTCCCGTCAGGCCCACATCCTGGTCGAGAAGATCGCTCGCCAGTTTCCGGCCGGCGCCAAGGCCGACCATTGCGATACCAACCGCATAGGCATCCACTTTCTCAACGAAACCGGTGGCCGGCGAAGGAAGCGGGGCGATGATGGGAGCAGCGGGGAAATAGGCATAGGGATTTGCGGCAAGGTCTTCCGGGCCGCCGAGCGACGTTACCATGCGCTGGAAACGGTCGAGCGCCGAACCATCGGCAAGGTGCGCTTCCGCCAGATCGGTTGCTTCATCCTTCGAGGCCGCGAGCCCCACCATCACGAGGATTTCGGCAGAAATTTCTATTACCAGCGCCCGGATGCGGCTTTCCTGCTTTCCGCCGGACAGGAAGTCGATCACCTCGCGCAGCTGAAGCCGACTGCCGATCGCATCGCCCATGATCTCGTCCATCTCGACGATCGGAGCGACCATGGGCAGGCCGGCGATACGGGCGACGGCGATCAGGCTTTGCGCCAAAACTTCCGCTTCCGCATAGGTCGGCATGAAGGCGCCGGAGCCATAATTGACGCTCATGACGAGGCCGGAAACGCCGGCCGCGAGTTTCTTCGACAGGATCGAGGCGGTGATCAGCGGGATCGATTCCACTGTCGCGGTGACATCGCGGACGTAATAGATTGCGGCATCCGCCGGTGCGAGCCGTGGCGTCGGGCCGATGATTGCGGCGCCTGCAGAGACAACCGCCTGGCGAAACATTTCCGTCGATGGCGCGATCGCTACGCCCGGCATCGCTTCCATCAGGTCGACCTCGCCGCCGGTATGTCCAAGCCCGCGGGCGGAAATCATCGGCATCGAAACACCGCAGGCGGCCACGAGCGGCGCCACGATCAGGCTGACATTCTCGTCACCCGTGCCGCCCGTCGAGTGTTTGTCGATGATGGTTTCTGGCGCGATACCGCTTCCCGACCAGTCCACCACGTCGCCGGAATCACGCATCGCGAGCGTCAGGGCGGCCGTTTCCTGCGGCGTCATGCCGTTGAGGAAACAGGCCATGGTGAAAGCCCCGATCTGGGCCTCTGAAACCTCGCCGGCTCCGATGCCCTCGATGAAGCGGCGAATATCCGCGTCGGACAGAATTTCCTGATTGCGCTTGGCACGGATCACCTGCGCCGGAAGAAATAGGCTCATGCCGGCGTCCTCAATGATTAGCGCCGCGCCAGAGCGGCAGGTCCCCCTGATAGCGGTTCATGCCGATGTCCTGGATCGTCGCGCGACGATACATTTCGCGCATATAGGGCTCGAATCGGGCATTCAGCCTTTCGAGTTCGGCGTGTTCGGACATATATGCAGGCAGGAGTTCGCGCAGTTCGGCAAAAACTGCCTTTTCATCGACGGTCAGCAGTCTGCCATCCTCGACGACGATCTCGCCATTGACCACGACCATTTTGATGTTCGAACCGTTCTCGCAGTAGACTAGGTGGTGGTCCAGCCTGTTCATCGGCATGTAGTCGTAGCCGGAGATTTCGAGCATGATGAGATCGGCGCGCTTGCCGACTTCAAGCGAGCCCGTAACCTCGTCAAGCATCGCGGTGCGTGCGCCCTCGATCGTCGCGGCGCGCAGCACTTCGACCGCCTTCATCCAGCAGTCGGTATCTGGGGCGGCCACATCGTGGAGTAATGCCGCGAACCGCATCACGTCAAAGATCCGGGCGGTGTCGTTGCTGGAAAGCCCGTCCGTGCCAAGGCCGACATGGACGCCGGCATCGAGCAGGCGACGGATCGGCGCGATGCCGGAGCCGAGCTTCAGGTTGGAGACGGCATTGTGGGCAACTGAACAGCCCGCCGCACCCATCTGCGCCATGTCGTCATCGCTGACCCAGATGGAATGGGCGATTGTCGTATTTGGCGTCAGCAGCCCAAGCTCGTGCATATACCCGATGAGGCTCTTGCCATAGAACTCGGGACCGGTCACAGCCTGTGTCTTCGTCTCCAGCACATGGGTGTGATATGGTACACCCTTGTCTTGCGCCAGCGCCACGCAGGCCTGCATCATCTCGACCGAGCAGCGTTGCGGCGCGGAGGCCGAGATCATGAAGCCGAGCCGTCCGGCGCGGCCATGCTGGGACGAGAATATGTCTTGGCAATAAGCCATGTATTCCGCCGTGGTGATCGACGGGCCTTCGACCTCTGCCTGCAGGCTGGCCGGCACGATGTCCCGAAGATAAGGTATGGTGTCGAAGACATGTTTGTCGATCACGCAATGAGATACGTTTGCCCTTATGCCGGCATGATCGTAGGCGTCATAGACGAGCTTCAGGCGCCTCGCTTCAAAGCCGGGTGGATCGAAGAAATCATCGACCAACGTCGTGACACCGGCTTTCAGCGATTCCATCGCCGTTAGCAGACTGCGCAGGTAAAGCAGCCTTTCCGGGATGGGCCCTTTCATCAGGATCGGGTAAGAATAGAGCATCCAGACTTCGAGCGGTGTGCCCTGGTAGCGGCCCTTGAAGAAGGTTTCCGAGGAATGCAGGTGAGCATTAACAAGGCCGGGCATGACAAGCTTGCCGGACGCTTCAATCACGCGCGTACCCGGTGGCATGGGAAGATCCGTGCCGATCGCGGAAATCCGGTCGCCTTCGACGAGAAGGTCGCCCGTAAATGGCGTGGTGCCATGGATCGTGTCCATGGAGAGAAGTGTTGCGTTCCGGAAGAGGAGGTTCATGGGATACTCTATGATTGCTTTTCCGACTTGCCGACCAAAAGCGGCAGCAGGACCAGTTCGAGGCCAATGAGAACGAGGCAGGAAATGCCGAAAACGATGGTGCCGATAGCATTCAGCGACGGATCGATGGCGGCGACGAGAACCGAATAAATCGCTACCGGCAAGGTCGGCTGAAAGCCCGAAACAAACCAGGCGATGATGAATTCGTCGAAGGAAAAGGTGAAGGCGAGCAACCAGGCGCCGAATATGCCAGGCATGGCAAAGGGTAGCACGACCTTCACGACGGTCTGCCATTCGGTCGCGCCGAGATCCCAGGCTGCTTCCTCCAGCGAAGCCGGCATCTGCGCCAGACGCAACTGGATGATGGCCAGCGCAGGCGCGGTGATCAGCACGACATGGGTGAGGAAAACGGCAAACAAAGTGCCGGACAAGTGAATGCGTGCCAGAAGCCCGAGGAAACCGACGCCTAGGATAAGCGGCGGGATCAGGATCGGCAGTGTCAGCAGCGCCAAGAAAGTCGTTTTTCCGCGGAAAGTGAAGCGGTTGAAGGCATAAGCCGCAAAAAAGGCGATCCCGGTAGCAATTGTCGCTGCGGCCGGCGAGACGATCATCGTATTGCCGAGCGCATTCAGGAGCGCGCCATCGGAAAAGAGCTTGTCATACCATTGCAACGTAAAACCCTGCAGCGGGAAGCCCGGAAAGCGGTTCTTCTGGAAAGAAAATAGGATCAGGACCACAAGCGGCAGGAACATGAAGGCATAGGCGATGCCGAGCCAGAGGCGTCCAAAAAATATCCACGGGTTGGCTCTGGAGGTTGGTGGCATCAGCTTGTCCTCTGTCGGGCCCGATCCGCGGCCACGAAGCCTGCGGCGAGCGCCAGAACCATGACGACGATCAGGATGGTTGCAAGCGCCGAGGTTCGCGGCAGGTTGGTGGAGCTCGAATAGTCCGACATGATCATCGAGGCATAGGTCGGCAGCTTGCCGATGATCGAGGTGCCGGCGCCGCCGCCGAGCAGATTGCCGGAAAGTGCATCACCGAGCGAGACGATAACGGCAAAGCTTGCGGCGGTCATCAACCCGAAACGGGACAATGGCAGGATCACCCGGGTAAAGGCTTGCCAGCGTGTGCAGCCAAGCTCGCGCGCCGCCTCGATCAGCACCCGGTCGATGGCAAGAATGCTGACATATAGGATGACGATCAGGATCGGTGCCAGATAGTGGATGAGGCCGATACGGGTGGCGATCTGGGTATAGATGACATCGATCCGGTAGTCGGCAAGTCCGAACTGTTTCAGGACCGAGTTGATGACACCGTTGCGGGACAGGATCGTCTGCCAGGAATAAAGCCGCAGCACGTAGCTCGACCAGAACGGCGCGATTGCAAACAGCAGTGCCAGCCGCTGCCAGCGGTCAGGCACGGCAAAGGCGATCGACAGCGCCACTATGTAGGACAGGATGGTCGCAAAGAATGCAGTGGTGATCGCCACCCAAAGCGACTGGATCAGCGCCAGTCCATAGCGCGATTTCGAGAAGAAGCTCGAGAAAATTTCCATGTAGTTATTGAGCGAAAAATCCGGAATAGTCTGAAAATTCTCGACGCGCCAGAAGCCCATCCAAAGCAGGAAGATCAGCGGCAGCAGGAAGAGCACAGTGAGCCAGACGGCCAGCGGCGTCAGGAACCAGATCTTGAGTGGGCTGTCATTTGGCGTTCTCATGGGCTTTGCCGTGGTGGGTGTCTCGACTGGCGTCATGCGGCCCCCCGGATCAGTGAGGCATTTGCCGGCGAGAACCAGACGGTTGCCGGCTGGTTGATTTCGAGCGGAAGGACCTGCGGCAGTGTCATCTTCACCTCGGTCCCGTCAACAAGATCGAGAAGGTAGATGTTGTGAGAGCCGGCATATTCGCGGCCGCGCAGCGTGGCATCAAGTCGGTTTTCACCGGCGACGCCGGTCGGAGCCGGCCTGAGCTTGTCGGCCTGGACCACAACGAAGACGGAGGCGCCGACTCGCGGCGGATCATCGGTAGAAACCTCGACCTGGCCATGGGCACAATGGACGATAACCCTATCGTGTGCGACTTCCTGAATGCGTCCGGCGAAAAGATTATTTGTGCCGACGAAACGGGCGACGAATTCCGTCTTCGGCCGGGCATACATTTCTTCAGGCGCATCTATCTGCTCGATGTGACCCTTGTTCATCACCACCACGCGGTCGGCCATCGAAAAAGCTTCCACCTGATTGTGGGTGACATAGATGAAGGCCATGCCGAGCTGCTTCTGTATGCGCCGCAGTTCGCCTTGCATGCGAATTCTCAGATGAGCGTCGAGCGCGGAAAGTGGTTCGTCGAGCAGCAGGATTTCCGGCTCGGTAACCAGCGCGCGGGCAAGCGCCACACGCTGCTTCTGGCCGCCGGAAAGCTGGCTGATCTTGCGGCCCATCAGGTCGGACAGGCCGACAAGCTCGGCCATCGCCTTTACCTTGCCGGCGACAACCGCCTTGTCATAGGGCTTCAGCGTCAAGCCGAAGGCAATGTTGCCGGCCACGTCGAGATGCGGGAAGAGCGCGTAGTTCTGCCAGACCAACCTCGTGGAACGCAGGTTCACCGGCACATCCGAAACGTCTGTGCCGCGGATATGAAGCTGGCCGGACGAGGCTGTCTCAAGCCCCGCGAGAATGCGCAGAAGGGTCGTCTTGCCGCAACCGGAAGGCCCCATGATCGCCACGAACTCACCGCGGCCGACCTTCAGATTGATGCTGTCGACGGCCGTGAAGGTATCGAAGCGCTTAGTGATCGACAGGAGTTCGAGATCAGGAGTTGAAGTTGCGGCAGATGTCATGGGAAGTCCCGGAAACGAGGAGATGGCGCCCCGCACGATGCGGGACGCTTGAGCTCAGCAAAAAGTACGATCAGGCCGTCTTGAACTCGTTGAACACGTCGATCCACGCCTGTTCAGGCTGGTTTGCCGGCAGGCCGCGCGGCATGGAGCGGTCGATCAGCGTCTCGACCAGCATCTTGCCAGGGTTGGCCGGGTCCGGAACGTAGGAGAGAAGTTTCTTCTGGTCGTCGTTCCAGTGGTCGACGATCTTCATGTTCGGGCCGCGAGCCTTGAACGCCTTGGTGTAGACGAGCTTCGACTGGACCTTGGGGGAGGTCATGTACTTGACCCATTCCATCGCCAGATCCTTGTTCTTTGAAGCCGAGCATACGCAGGCGACTTCCTGCCAACGGATGCCGCCCTGCGTGGGAATGGTCGAGGAGAAGTTGTCGTAGCCGGCGAGCTTGAGGTCTATGTCGAGGTCGCCGGTCGGCGAGGCGAAAATGTCGCCGGCCAGCATGGCCTGGGCGATCGGCTGGTTGGAGGAACCGAACATGCCGATCTGAGGGCGCAGCTTCGTCAGGAATTCCTTGACCTTCTTCAGCTGGTCGTCGGTGATCGCGTAAGGCGTCTGGTTGCCCGGATTGACGGCAAGGCTGGCATTGCCGAGGTTCGGCAGGTACCAGTCGAACATGCCGATCTTGCCCTCGTATTTCGGATCGAGCAGCGAGTTCCAGTCGGCAGCCTGCTCCGCCGACATCTCGTCGGTATTGTAGGAAATGCCGTAGAACGAGAAGCGAGTCGGGATGCCATATACCGTGCCGGCGGTCTCGCCCTTGGTAGGAGCAAAATCGCGGAATTTCGGGTGGTAGTTGGCAAGCTCAGCAAAACCGTCGGTCTTGTAGGCTTCGATCGCCTTGTTGGCCTTCAGCTTCTGGACGTATTCAGCATCAGAAATGATTGCGTCGAAAGTGCCGGGCGCGGTCTGGGCGAAGAACTGCAGCATCTGCTCGCCGCCGATGTAGATCTTGAACTCTACCTTGGTCTTATGGAGATCTTCGAACTCGGCGATCACGTCTCTTTCTTCATAACCCGGCCAGCAAAGAACGCGTAGCGGTTCAGCTGCATGGGCTTGGCGAGAGAATATAGTGAAATTTCCGAAGCTCGCGGTTGCTGCTCCTGCGGCGACGCCTCCCAAAAGCGAGCGACGCGAGATCTGGCTTGATTGTGAAGAAGTGTCTTTTGGCAGCTGAGGCTTGTTGGTCATGACGTTCCCCTGATGGCAGTGTTTGCACCGCCTGAGTGGATGCAAATTCCATGCCATACGCTTATATGTATGATATTATTGATTTATTCAAAAACATAGCGAAGCGCTTTGGTAGCAGTCAGATTAAAAGCTGACCATTTGGTCAAAAAATTACCGATTGGTTTCGAACCGATATGAAGGCCATTAAGATTGGGGGCAGCGGTAAGATGAAGGGCTCTGCCTAAATTTTGAAGCGACCGCCTCTTCCGGAATGGTTGCTAGAATTCGGTTAAGGTGAATGGCGCAGCGAAAGCAACATGTCCTCGGACGCTTGGCCAGCTGCGTTGTATAGGCAATTCGAGCGGTATGCGGCCCCCGCAGCGCAGCCACTCTCTCACTCCACGTCATCAAAGCGACAATGCCTACTATTGCGAAATCGGCAATAAATTCGAAATTATTCTCGCAATTGTGAGCGGATGCATCTGGTGGCAACATCAAGCCATCAGACGAACACAGCGTCGCCTGAAGTTTTCAATCACGAAATCGCAGGATGCGAAATGACCCAGAACATTTCTTCCATGACACGCAGAGGCATGCTGTTTTCCGCAGGCGCTGCCGCATCGACTGTCGCAATTTCTTCCGCTCTGAGCTTCGCAACCAATGCTGCTCTTGCCGCAAATTCAATCGAAGGAAACAAGACCATGAGCTATGTAACCACTGCAGACGGCGTCGAAATCTTCTACAAGGACTGGGGCCCGAAGGACGCCCAGCCGATCGTCTTCCATCACGGCTGGCCGCTCTCGTCGGACGATTGGGATGCCCAGATGCTCTTCTTCCTTGCTAGGGGATACCGCGTCGTCGCCCATGATCGTCGTGGACATGGCCGGTCGGCCCAGGTTTCCGACGGTCATGACATGGACCATTACGCTGCCGACGCCTTTGCCGTCGTCGAAGCGCTCGACCTGAAGAATGCCATCCATATCGGTCACTCCACCGGCGGCGGCGAAGTTGCCCGTTATGTCGCAAGGCATGGTCAGCCCTCTGGCCGCGTCGCCAAGGCCGTTCTCGTCTCGGCCGTTCCACCACTGATGGTCAAGACTGACACCAATCCGGAAGGACTGCCGATCGAAGTGTTTGACGGTTTCCGCTCTGCTCTCGCCGCCAATCGCGCGCAGTTCTTCCGTGATGTCCCGGCTGGGCCGTTCTACGGCTTCAACCGTGACGGCGCGACGGTGCAGGAAGGCGTGATCCAGAATTGGTGGCGTCAAGGCATGATGGGCGGCGCGAAGGCTCATTTCGATGGCATCAAGGCCTTCTCCGAAACTGACCAGACGGAAGACCTGAAGGCGATCAGTGTACCGACCCTGGTGCTGCATGGCGAAGACGACCAGATCGTTCCGATTGCTGACGCTGCCCATAAGGCAATCAAGCTCTTAAAGAATGGAACGCTGAAGACTTATCCCGGCTTTTCGCACGGCATGTTGACGGTCAATGCCGATGTCCTGAATGCCGACCTACTGGCATTCGTTAAGGCTTGATCGGCACTGGTGACGGGTGCGGCCTCCCACGCACCTGTCACCTCGTGAACTGCAGGATTCACAAGCGCTTAAGCGCGCTGCCCTCCACAGCGAAGGAAACTGTCATGACGAAAACTAAATCTGCCAAGAAAGTCGCCAACCTCGGCGTCGCCTGGGAGCGTGCGTTCGGATACGTGCAAGCCGTGCAGGTCAAGGACACGATCTATATGTCGGGACAATTGAGCCACGACGCAGAAGGCAAGCTTATCGCCCCTGCCGCTCTCGACGCAAACGGTCGACCTGCAGATTTTTCGCAAATGGAGGCGCAGATCCGTCAGACCTATATCAATGCCCGGACGCTGCTTGCCGAATATGGTGCGACACTCGATGATGTCGTTGAAGAGACACTGTTCGTTCTCGATGTCCCAAGCGCGTTTTCCGCCGGCTCTAAGGTACGCAAGGAGATGTACGGGACGGATATGCCGCAGTGCGCCAGCAACCTGATCGGAGTGACAGCGCTGGCGTTCCCGGAACAAATCGTGGAGATCACCTTCCGCGCGGTGATCGACGGTCCCGCAGACTAATCCGACAACATTCGACCACGATCCGCCGGACGCGACGATGGTCCGGCAGTATTCTCGTTGAAACTGGTAGCATGATGCCAAAGACCCCCACCGCCAAGATACGTGTTCCTGTCGCCATGCAACTGACCACTGACCTCGTTGCAAGAACACTCAGAGTTGTCGAAGACGAAGGCCCGGAACCCAAATGGACTCCAATTTCGTCCCAGAAACTCGATGAACTCGTCAGCAGAGTTGAGCGGGAGGCCGGCGACGATGAGATATGGGTGTTCGCTTACGGATCACTGATGTGGAGCCCGGGGTTCGGCGTATCCGCCAGAGAGGAAGCTGTTGCTTACGGATGGCACCGTGCGTTTTCGTTGAGAATAGAGCGGCTGAGGGCCACCTCGGATGCGCCTGGCCTTATGCTGGCGCTTCACCCGGGAGGAAGTTGTTCTGGCCTCATCCTTAAACTGCCGTGCGCGACGAAGAAGCGGGATCTGCGCACGCTTCTGGCGCGCGAGATACGATATGCCGAGGTGTGCGACATGGTCAGATGGGTCTCGGTCAGGACGCCGACAGGTACACGCCGTGCCCTGACGTTCTGGGCAAGCACGAAGCAATCTCAGCTCACGGAGAAAATCTCTCTCACCGATGCAGCGGTGCTGATAGCCCAAGCCTGCGGACCTGCCGGTTCCTGCGCGGAATATCTGCATCGGACGGTTGCTGACCTGGCGGACCGCAACATCTATGATCGAAACCTGTGGCAGCTCCAGAAAATGGTCGCCGCCACACTGCGCGCTTTACCTGAAGATTGAGCGCAGTTCTGAAGTTTCTGAACGATGCGTAGAGACACGTTAGTCCAGCATCACCATGTGCGCAGGAACTTGCTCTTCAAAAAATTTCGAGAATGAGGCGATCCGGGGCGGTAGCGCTTGATAGGGCGGATAGAACAAAGTCAGCCAAAGATCCGGCGGTGACCATCCCTTGAAGACATGGACGAGGCGGCCGCTCCTGATGTGGTGGGCAATGTTGAATCCCGGCAGGAGCGCAACGCCTGCTCCGTCGGCAGCCATGTCTGCTAGGACCTCGCCACTGTTGGCGCTGAATGCCCGACCCGCCGAAATGTTCATGCTCGATCCACCATCAGATAGTACCCAGTTCTCGCGGCGGCTTTCACCACTATAGGCGAGGCAGTCATCTGGGTTCAGTTCGTTCGGGTGCTCCATGTCGACAAACCGGCTCCCTGGTGCCGCGACCAGGATGCGCGGCACGACCCTGATCTTGCGCCAGATCGTAAACTTGTCGGAAGGTTGCGATGAAATACGGATTGCCAGATCGTAGTCATCGTCGACGATGTTTACCAGCCCATCCGACAACGAGATCTCGAAACTCATTTTCGGAAAGCGTTCCTTGAACCCTGACAGGATCGGCGGTAGCACGGTCTTGCCGAACCAAGTCGGCGCACTGATCCGCAGGCGTCCCTCGTCACTCTTGTGCGCATTCATCACTTCGCGGCGTGCGTCTTCCAACGCCTTCACTGCGGGCTGGATCTGTGCGGCGAAAATCGCGCCGTCTGTGGTCAGGGATACCTGGCGCGTGGTGCGCACGAAGAGTTGTACTCCGAGCTCTGCCTCAAGTGCTGCGATGGCACGGGTGACGGCTGCGGGGGTCATGTCCAGCTCGCGGGCGACCTGGGCGAAATTCCGCTTCTCGGCGGCGAGGAGGAAGGTCCGAAGTGCTTTGTAATCGTTCATGCCATTATTTCAATAATTGAAATTCATTCTGAAGGAATATTGCAATTCCGGACGTTGATCAACAGGCGTAGATTCAAGTCAGCAAATGAACTTCAACGCGATCGAAAGTCATCGTCATGATCAAGGATATTAAAGGACTGCATCACGTAACCTCGATGGCTTCGGATGCCCGCCAGAACAACCGTTTTTTCACGGAAACACTTGGCCTGCGCCGGGTGAAACAGACAGTCAATTTTGACGACCCGAGCGTCTACCACCTGTATTACGGTGACGAGAACGGCTCTGCCGGAACGGTCATGACCTATTTCCCGTTCCAGAACATGATGTTGGGTCGTCCGGGTGTCGGTGAGGTCGGCGAGACACAGTTCTCCGTTCCGAAGGGTTCTCTGAAGTTCTGGCAGGATCGGTTCGCCGCTCAAGGCGTAGATGGTCTGGAAACGGACACCGTCTTCGGTGACAACCGCCTTCGCTTCATGGGCCCGGATGGTGATGGTCTCGCACTCATCGAGTCCGCTGACGACACCCGCGCTCCATGGCTGGCAGATGGCATTCCTGCCGAGACAGCCATCCGCGGCTTCGCGGGCGCGCGCTTCAGCCTGCATGAGACAGCAGCTACGGAAGAGCTCCTCGGCTTCATGGGATACCAGCGAGCCGAGAAGCAGGGCGATGTCACCCGTTTCATCATTCCGGACGGCAACGGGGCTGATACGATCGATCTCGCGGAGCTGCCAAAGACTGCCTTTGCTCGCCAAGGCGCGGGATCGGTCCACCATATCGCCTTTGCCGTCGATAACCGTGAGAAGCAGCTTGAGGTGCGCAAGGCCTTGATGGACACTGGGTATCAGGTAACCCCGGTCATCGACCGCGATTATTTCTGGGCGATCTATTTTCGCACACCAGGCGGTATCCTGTTCGAAGTCGCGACCAACGAGCCGGGCTTCAATCGCGATGAAGACACCGCGCATCTCGGAGAAGCACTGAAGCTGCCGAGCCGATACGAGGAATTCCGGAACCAGATCCAGGCCAACCTGGTGCCGCTGGCTGCCTGACAAATCCAGTCAAACTTTTAGCCTTCGCAAGGGATTAATTGAGTTCGAGACTACTGCTTGCGCGAGTTTCGATGGAGAAACGCCAATGGATCAATTGGGAGCGATCAGAGCCTTTGTTCGCGTCGTTGAGGCGGGATCTTTTGCAAAGGCGGCAGACACAATGGGGACGCCGCGATCGACCGTCAGTAAGCTTGTTCAGGATCTCGAGACCAGCCTAGGCCTCAAACTGCTTGAGCGCACGACACGGTCGATTAGCGTAACCTCTGAAGGCAACGCCTACTACGAGCGCGCCATTCGTCTGATTGCCGATTTTGACGACATGAACAATGAGGCCACTCGCGGGCGCCTGGCCACGAGTGGCAAACTTCGGGTTGACGTCGGAGGCACCTTCGCCAATGCGATTCTGATCCCCCGGTTACCGGAGTTTTACGCACTTTACCCAGAAATCGAGTTGCATCTCGGTGTAACAGAACGTCAGGCAGACATCGTCGAAGAGGGGATAGATTGCGTCATAAGGGCCGGCGATCTACCCGGTGCATCTATTATTGCGAGAAAGTTATGCAGCGTTGAGATCGTGACCTGCGCGACCCCGGGATATCTCGAACAACATGGCGTGCCTGCTTCTCCGTCGGATCTGGACCGTGGTCATATTTTTGTACAGTATTTCTTCGCACGCAGTCTGAAGCCGGCACCTGTGCGCCTGATGAAGGGCGAGGAAAAGATAGAGATCTACAGCCCGATCAAGCTGTCCACCAGTGACGCAACGGCGCATTTGCAAGGAATATTGGCAGGACTGGGTATTGGACAGACATTTGAATTCTTGGCGCGCCCACATATCGCTCGTGGTACACTGGTCCCCATCCTAAACGCTTGGGCGCCACCACGTTATCCTGTTCACATCGTCAGGCCAGCGGGCCGGTTTCCAAGCATCAAATACCAGGTCTTCGCAGACTGGGTTGCGAGCGTGTTTTCCCACTACGACGATGGTTCAGGCGCCTCCTAGGGCTTTATCCATATTCGTGGATAGTTACTCCATGACCACGGGCTTCTCCAATCTCTTGTTTGAAGCTATTCCGGCCGATGTGAGCAATTTGTGGAAAGAGCGCGATGGGGAAGGGTCTCTGTCTCCTGGTGTAGGAACGTAGCCCGGGTGTCGTACATGTCGACCTTTGGTTTGGAATTGAGTTTGTTGAAGGTAATCAGAAGGCGGCGTGAACGCGATCCTGCGAACGG